>Ga0247823_10001306_pt1 | contig 20797 bp, 15 predicted proteins | sample 13C_PalmiticAcid_2_FD_192426 | JGI IMG/M metagenome (GOLD analysis project Ga0247823, IMG submission 192426) | Soil microbial communities from agricultural site in Penn Yan, New York, United States - 13C_PalmiticAcid_Day30 | ecosystem: Environmental > Terrestrial > Soil > Agricultural land... | reverse complement strand
CCGTCGGCCCCGCCCGAACCCCTGCAGCCCATCACGCTGCCCCTGCCGGTCACGCTGCCCTGGTCGATCGGTGAACTGGAACTGGCCGGTGCCACACCCCTGCGCTTCAGCGGCCTGAAGGGCCAATACCGCTACCGCACGGCCGACCGGGCCTGGAACCTCGGCGTGAGCGATGCGCACCAGTTCGATCTGGACAGCGTGGACGTGGCCGGCGGCCGCTACCAGGCCAAGGCGGTGCTGGGCGCGCAAGCCCCGATGCCGCTGCGGGTGGAGGCCGGCGGTGAGGTGCGCACCACCGTGCCCGGGGGCGAAGCCGTGACGCTGCAGGCCATCGCCAAGCTCACCGGCACCCTGGCCACCACCGACGCCGCGCTCGACGCGAGCGCCAGCATCAAAGCCACCGGCGGGATCGACCCGGCCCAGGCCCCCACGCTGGACGCCCAGGCGCGCCTGCGCCCCTGGTGGCCGCAGCCGATCGAAACCGCCGACGCCACCATGGCCCGGATCGATCTCGCCGCCTTCTGGCCGCAGGCCCCGGTGACGCTGCTCAGCGGCACGGTGAAGGCCCAGCCGGCGGGCGAGGCCTGGCGCGCCGAGCTGCGGCTGGCCAACGCCGCCAGCGGGCCGGCCGACCGGCAGCGCCTGCCTCTCGACCGCATCGAGGCCGCCCTCGAACAACGCGGCGCGCGCTGGACGCTGACCCAGCTGGACGCGCAGCTCGGCGGCGGCCGCGTGCAGGGCCAGGGCCAGTGGGAACCCGCCAGCGGTGCGCAGGCCTCGCCGCTGGGCCAGTGGCAGGGCGAGATCCAGGCCCGCCGCATCAACCCGGCCCAGCTCTGGAGCAGCATCGCGCCCGCCGCGCTGGACGGCACCGTCACGGCGCGCACGGTGGACACCGCCATCGACCTCAGCGCCCGCCTCCAGCCTTCGGGCGCGCAGCCCCGGGGCGGCGCCCTGACCGGGCTGCGGCTGCGCGAGCTGGATGTGAAAGGCCGCTGGCGCCCCAGCGCCGACAACGCCGCGCAAGGCGTGCTCGAACTGCGCCAGGCCCACCTGGACGTGGCCGACGCCACGCTCGACGGCCAGGGCACCCTCGACACCCTGGCGCGCAGCTTCGACGGCGAAGCCGCCCTGCAACTGCCCGGCGCGCAAGCCCGCTGGAAAGGCAAGACGGCGCACGCCCAGGGCGGTGGCAACCTCGACCTGAGCCTGGACAACGCGGGCCGCGTGCTGAGCTGGGTGCGCAGCCTGCAGACCCTGCCCGCCGTGGGCCCGCCGCTGCGTGCGGCACTGGAAGGCGTGCCGGGCCTGGAGGCCGAAGGCAGCGCCAAGCTCAACGCCAGCTGGCAGGGCGGCCTGGGCGTGCTCGGCTATCCCCCGCCGGCCCGGGACGCCGGGCCGGCCACGCCGCCCCGCCTGCAGCTCCGGCTGGACGCGCCGCGCCTGCGCCTCGCGCGCGAGGTGGCCACCGGCCTGGCCGACAAGCCGACCGCGACGCAGACCCTCAACCTCAGCGCGATCCAGCTGCAGGCCGGCGGCCCGCCCGAGCGCCTGGCGCTCGAGCTGGCCGGCCAGGCCGAACAAGGCCCCTGGCGCGTCTCGCTGGGCACGCAAGGCGTGCTGCAACTGGGCAACGCGCGCCAGCCCGACATCGACACCGGCCGCCTGGAACTCAGCCGGCTGAAGCTGCAGGCCACCGACAGCGCGCGCCCCGACCGCACGGTGGAGTGGACGCTGGAGAGCGCCGCCGCGCTGGGCGTGCAATGGCAGGGCGCGCGCGGCGACACGCTGCAGCTGCAGGCCGACCCCGGCCAGCTGCGGCTGCAGCCGGTGTTTCGCCGGCGCGCCGCGCCCGGCCCCGTCGTGGCCGTGTCGCCCGCCGCCACCGCGGCAGCAGCGGCCACCCCCACCGTCACCACCCCCATGACGCTGGCCTGGGAACGCATCACTTGGCGCGCCGGCGCGCTCGACACGCGCGGCCAGCTCAGCAACCTGCCCCTGTCGTGGGTGGATGCGCTGGCCACCCCCGAAGGCGCGCGCCACGGCCCGCTGAGCGAGTCCGGCCTGGGCGGCGACCTGGTGTTCGACGGTGCGTGGGACCTCAGCCTGCCCGCCGACGCCGGCGCACCACCCCGCCTGACGGCCCAGCTCAAGCGGCGCAGCGGCGACCTGTCGGTGCAGACCGACGGCGCCTTCGACGAGAACACCGCATCCACCCAGCGCCTGCAGACCGGCATCCGCGAAGCCGAGCTGAACCTGGAAACGCAGGGCAGCAACGTGCTGGCCCGCCTGCGCTGGGACAGCGAGCGCCTGGGCCAGGCCAGCGCCGACCTGGGCACCACGCTGAGCGCACCCGACGCCGCCCACACCGCCTGGTACTGGGCCGATCAGGCGCCCTTGCGCGGCACCATCAAGGCCAGCCTGCCTCAGGTCGGCGTGTGGTCCGCGCTCGCGCCGCCCGGCTGGCGCGTGCGCGGCTCCCTGGGAACCGACCTCACCCTGGGCGGCACGCGCGACAAGCCCTTGCTCAACGGCTCGCTCAACGCCGACGACCTGGCCCTGCGCTCGCTGGTCAACGGCATCGCGTTCTCGCGCGGCCAGCTGCGCGCCACGCTCGCGGGCGAGCGCATCACGATCGACCGCTTCTACCTGGGCGGTGTGCAGAACGGCGGCACGCTGCTGGCCAGCGGCAGCACCGAATGGCGCACCGTCACAGTGAACGGCCAGCCGCGCCGCCAGCCCTATATCAGCCTGCAGGCCACCGCCACGAAGCTGCGCGTGTCCACCCGCGCCGACCGCATGCTCACGCTCTCCGGCCAGCTGCAGGCCGAACTCGCCGGCACCGCCTTGCAACTGCGCGGCCAGCTCACGGCCGACGAGGCGCGCTTCGTGCTGCCCGACGAGTCCACGCCCAGCCTGGGCTCGGACGTGGTGGTGCGCGGCACCGAGCGGCCGCTGGAAGACCCCAACGCCTTCCGCGTGCAGCCCGATGTGCTGGTGGACCTGGACCTGGGCAACAACTTCGAGGTGCGCGGCCAGGGCCTGCAGACCTACCTGACGGGCCAGCTCAATGTGCGCAGCACGCCCAGCTCACCCGCGCCGCGCGTGCTGGGCGAGGTGCGCACCGTGCGCGGCACCTACCGCGCCTACGGGCAGCGGCTCAACATCGAAACCGGTCTGCTGCGCTTCAACGGGCCGTACGACAACCCCACGCTGGACATCGCCGCCGTGCGCCCCAACACCACGCAGCGCGTGGGCGTGCTCATCAGCGGCTCGGCGCAGGCGCCGCGCGTGCGCCTGTTCTCCGAACCCGAATTGCCCGACAGCGAAAAGCTCGCCTGGCTGGTGCTGGGCCGCCCGGCCAGCGGCGCGGGCGCCGAAGCCGCCGTGCTGCAACAGGCCGCGCTGGCCCTGCTCTCGCGCAACGGCGGCAACCTCGACGGTGGTCTGGCCAGTGCCTTCGGCCTGGACGAGCTGTCCTTCGCTGGCGCCGCCACGAACGCCGACGGCACCACCTCGGCGGCCGCGCTCACGCTGGGCAAGCGCCTGTCCAGCAAGCTGTACCTGACCTACGAGGCCAGCCTGGCCGGGGCCATGGGCACGGTCTCGATGTTCTACGACCTCTCGCGCCGCGTGACGGTGCGCGCGCGCGCGGGCGAAGAGAACGCCATCGATCTCATCTTCACGACGGCATTTGACTGACCCCGCGCCGGAAAGGCCTCAGGCGGCCTGAGCGACCGACGGCTGGTTCGCCGCGACGCGGATCTCGCTCTCGGCCGTCGCCAGGCCCTTGGCCTTGGCATCCGGGCCCATGCCCACGCCCTCGGCGCGCACGAAGCGCACGTCGGTGATGCCGAAGAAGCCCAGCACCGTCTGCAGGTAGGTTTCCTGGTGTTCCATGGCGCGGCCACCTTCGCTGGTGGAGTACACGCCGCCGCGGCTCAGCACCACGATCACCGTCTTGCCACCCGCCAGGCCCACCGGGCCCTGCTCGGTGTACTTGAAGGTGCGGCCGCCCTGGGCCACGCGGTCGATCCAGGCCTTGAGCTGGGTCGGGATCGTGAAGTTGTACAGCGGGGCACCGATCACCACCACGTCGGCCGCCAGGAACTGGCTCACCAGCGCTTCGGACACGGCGTTCTCCTGGCGCTGCGCTTCGGTCGCAGCGGCCTGGCCAGTGCGAAAACCCAGCGCGTCGGCGCTCAGGTGGGCCGGCGCATTGGCGGCCAGATCCAGGTGCTGCACCGCCGTGCCGGGGTGGGCGGCCACCCAGGTCGCCACGGTCTGGGCGGTCAGTTGACGGGAAACCGACTGGTCGCCGGTGATCGCGGAATCGATGTGAAGCAGTTGCATGGAAATCTCCTGAAAGGTCAAAGCCACGCCAGGTGGCCATGGATAGATTGTGATTTCGATAGCAATAATTGATAAGTCGGCAATTTCACGACATATCGTTCCATAATCAGAACAATCAAGCGGAGCGGCCCATGCAAGACCTGAACGACATGATCCTGTTCGCCGAGGTGGTGGAGCACGGCGGTTTCGCGGCGGCCGGCCGGGCCCTGGGCCTGCCGAAATCGCGCCTGTCGCGCCGCGTGGCGGGGCTGGAGGCGCAGCTCGGCGTGCGCCTGCTGCAGCGCACCACCCGCAAGCTCTCGCTCACCGATGTGGGCGAAACCTACCTGCGCCACTGCCAGGCCCTGCGCGAATCGGCCCAGGCCGCCGCCGACGCCGTGGCCCATGCCCAGACCGAGCCGCGCGGCACCATCCGCGTGGTCTGCCCCGTCACGCTGGCGCAGACCGTGCTGGGCGACGTCATGCCGATCTACCTCGCGCGGCACCCGCAGGTGCGCGTGGAGATGGAGGTCAACAACCGCGTGGTCGATCTCGTGAAGGACGGCGTGGACGTGGCGCTGCGCGTGCGCCTCACGCTGGAGGAAAGCGGCAGCCTGATCGTCAAGCGCCTGGACGACGCGCGCTCGGTGCTGGTGGCCAGCCCGGCGCTGCTGGCGCGCCAGGGCACACCCACCACGCTGGAGGAAGCCAGCCGGCTCGACAGCCTGGCCATGTCGGCCGTGGACGGCCACGCCAGCATCCGCCTCACCAGCGCCGAAGGGCGCGAGGCCGTGCTGCAGTACACCCCGCGCTACGTCGCCGACGACCTGCTCACCCTCAAACTGGCCGTGCTGGGCGGCAGCGGCATGTGCTCGCTGCCTGATTACATGTGCGAGGACGAGCTGCGCAGCGGCCAGCTGGTGCGCCTGCTGCCCGACTGGCTGACCCCGGTGGGCGTGGTGCACGCGGTGTTTCCCTCGCGCCGGGGCCTCTCGCCCGCGGTGCGCAGCTTTCTCGATTTCCTGGGCGAATACGTGCCGGTCTGCGGCAAGCTGCAGCGCCGCGAGGGAGCGTCCAGGCGGCAGCCCGCCCCGTACAATGCGGGCTCTTTTTCGCCGCCATAGTTCAATGGATAGAACGAGCGCCTCCTAAGCGCTAGATACAGGTTCGATTCCTGTTGGTGGTACCAGTCTCGCCGCACACCGTGTCAGCGCAGCTGGGCCAGCGTTTCCTCCGCGCGACGCATGCGATGCTCACCCAGTTGACGCCTCCGCGCAGCGGCCTTGAGATGTCGCCGAGCCTGGCGGGCTGCCTCTTCATTTCGGCGCAGGCCCAGTGCCGCCTGAGCGAAGGCCCGGCCAAGTGCGTAGTGCACCATCGCCGACACCGGATGGCGGCTGTAGGCCTGACCAAAGTGCTGAAGCGCCACCACTCGCCTGGCGCGACCTTGATTCAACCGTCGGTAGTAGAGCAATTGCGCCGCATGCCTGTCGGTCAACAGACCGACCGCGTCCGTCCAGAATTCCGATGTGGGATCGCGTGGCCGCACGTCGAGTTCAAGCACATTGGAAACGATGCGCTGACCCGGCGCATAGGTGAACTCGCACCAAACGCGATGCGCGCCGGTATGGACAAAAGTATGACCTCCGGACTGGCCAAAAATGCTGATGTCGCGCTCGAAACTCTCACCGGCTCTCAGGTGCAGTGTGCCGCGCGGGTTGCAGTAGTGCCGGGGATAGCGCAGCTTGCGTCGTTCTCCATCGGGTTGCTCGATCCAAACTTCAAAGTCGGTGTACCCAGCATCCAGTGCATCGGGTACACGGACCACACGCGAGGTGATTGCAGACAGGCAGACGTCAAGCTCCACTGGCTCAAACACCCAGAAGCTGTTCTGACTGGCAGAGATCCGTAAATCCAAGACCGGACGGTTCGACGGATCTGGTGACCCAGCCACTTGGGCGAGGTTGCCGAGGTCGCCGAAGCGGGACCCTCCAGGCCAGATGAAGCGACTGGTGCTGCAGCAAGACAACAGCTCCCTCTCGAAAGGCGCGAAGCCCGCAGCTCGCAAATCGACGGGACCCGTCACTGCGGAGCGCGCCATGAAACTCGGGGGACGGCTGTGTTGGAGGTTGAAGACATGACCCAACTCATGCAAGGCGGTGAAAATGGCTTCCTCCATGCGCTCCGCCGGAGACCGTTTCGCTTCGATCCCACGCAGAAACACCGCGCAACCTTCACGCGGCGTCAACGCCCAGGGGTCCGTGCCACCGGGCGAGAAAGCGTCGTCGAACATGAGGCCAAAGAAATCTGGCGCGGGCTGATAACTGTCAGCAATCAGCAATCCGATGTGCGAGACGCGCGAGGATCCCAGTGAGTTGCCGGTCATTGCATGCAAGGCCTGATGGAGCGAATCGCTGAACATGGCTCCGTCGGCTCCGGCAGCTCCGGCGGCCACAGGCCCGCGGTCGATCACCTGCAACTGGATGTCCTTCCCGGACGCCATGTAGAACAGAGCGCCGATGTTCCTGGCGAGATGGCTCGCAAGTGCCGCCGCTTCCGGTCGCCGGGTCAGGGTACCGATCGACAGCGTCAGTTGTGCGGTCACCGCTCGACCCTCAGGCGAACAACTTGTGTCTTTGGCTCCGGTTTGGCTTTGGCGCCGATCCCGAGCACATACGTCAACAAGTACTCACCGGCGGGCGTGTCCTTGGGCATATCGATGCGAACCGTTGTCCGGTCCATCTGGATGGCGGTGAGAGGCGCCTTCCCGGGAACGAGCGCCACCTCTTTTCCGGCCCCCACGTTCAGCACCGACTTCAGGTCAATCGTCAACACGGGAACAGTGCTGCGCACAATGGCCGGAGCAAGAGCCTTTGACTTCTCCTCTGGTCGGATCACCTGCGCGGCCGGAAACAACTGCAAATCCGGGGGAGGCTCCACTGCCGTCGGGATCGTCCAGGTGTCCCGACTTGTTTGCGCGAAGGTTCGCACGATCTTCACATCGTTCTTCTGCATATCCACCTTCAGGAAGACGGGCTCGGGCGCCTGCGCCTGTTTCGTGCCGCCATCTCCATTGGCGGCCGCCGTGTTGGCAGCAAGGCTTGTGTATGCCAGTCGCGCGGCATTGAGTCGAACGATCGCCTCGGCCTGAGCAACTCGCGCGGCAAAGATCTGCTCTTTCAGGTTGGTGGGAGCGCCGGGTTGAGCCTCCATGTCCCGGAAGAGGGTGATCTTCGCGTCTGCGATCTGCACCGCCAGTTCCGCGTCGCTCTGGGCCTTCTGAGCCGCTGCAACAGCTGCAGCTTGCTTGTCAGCCTCCGCCTTTGCCTCGGCGATTTCGGATTTTGCCTTGGCTGCTTGCGCGTCAACCTCAGCCGCCTTCACGTTCGCGTGCGAAGTCAGCAGTTGCTTGGCGACCGCCGTGCTGTCTGAATTCAAGGTCACACTGTCCAGGAAACCCTTCTCAGTGCGGCTGATGTCCGCCGTGTAGTTGCCCAGGAAGCTGCTGGTATCCAGGGTGTACTCGTGGCGCGGGTCGGGGAGGTACTCAATGTCCACCTTCATCGTGCCATCCAGGCTTGGCGTCAGTATGAGGAAAACCTGCGGCAAGAAATAGCGGATCCCGGGCGTGGCGTCGCCTGCCTTGCTTCCATTCACCATCGACACACAACCTGTCAGGGAAAAAGCAGCTGCAATCGCAAACATCGGGATGGCGCGCATGGCAGGTCTCCATCAATCCTTGAAGCGGATGGTGAACGGCAACTTGCCGTCGGCACCCACCGCCGGACCGCCCGCAAGCGACCAGAGCCCCCGCTCGTCACTCACGATACGGAACAGATAGGGCGCCGGAATTCCGGTCCCCCCGTTGTTGGCGGCGTTGGCCTTGGCTCGTGAGATGGCCACCTTTTCCAGCCCACTGATCACCGTCGTCGGAATGGCGGTTTCGTCAACGACCGACTTCGCCTGCGACAGGCGGCCATGGTCGAACTTGAGCGTCGTGTCGTTTTTTGCTGCGTACGCGTAAGGCTTGATTGATCGGAGCTTCGTGCTGTCTGGCAGATAGAGAAGCTTGCTCACAAGCCCTCCTTTGCCGTCCGTGTAGATCAAGAGAAATGGGGATGTATCGAAGTAGCGGATGCCTTCGTCCGCAGCATTCGCGGCGTCGTTCAAGGGCCTTGAAGTCAGCCCCGCGCATCCCCCCAACAGCACCGTAGCCCAGGCTGCCCACACCAATGTACGCATGTCACCTCCTTGGATCAACGGCGTCGATCTCTATCTCAATCGTTTCAACTCGTAGTACCCGGCGGCCGTCCTTGAATGGCCACGGCGTTTGCCTGATGGGGTGCCATAGCGCAACAACTCCATCATGTCGTCTGCGATCACGCCATTTCGGTCGAAGTAAGCATGACCAATGAAAGAGAAGTCATTGGGGCCCACGAACACCGTTGCCATGGGTTCTTTGACAAGCACCGGAGGAGCCAGTCCCGCACGATGCCCTTCCGCGGGATTCATGAGCCGCTTGGAAATGCCCAGGGCGAGATCGTGATCCGACACGTAGAGCGTGGGGGGAAGCGAAAAGAACCCTTGGAGCTGCGTGAGATTCGATACCACTCGACTGCTCGGAACATCGGCAGCAATCGACAGCAACTGGCGAAACCGCACAGGCTTCGACGGTGCGGAACTGTCCGAGGCAAGGAGACTGATCGCATCCATCAACAGCTTGTTGCCCATGCTGTGGCACAGAATGTCCACGTCGGTCTGCGAACCGGAGTGATCCCCCAGCATCCGCAGCAGCCCAGCCAGGGCGTGGGCGCTGCGCTCAGCGGACCGGGCGTCCTGCCTGTACGCATCGGGTGTGGGAAGACCTTGGGACGGCCATGAAAACAGGACGACCGGACGCCGCGAATTCCACCCAAGCCATGCAGCGCGCCGCATCGCTTCATCGAACGTGTTGTTAAAGCCATGGATGTAGAGAATCGGTGCACTGGCAGGCATCGCGGGACGCGGATCAAATGCGTCTGCCCCGAAGGGAATCTCTTTCATCGCGTCCAGCACGATGCCCTTTCCTTTTTGCAGAAACCGAAGCCAGGACTTCATGTCGTCCACATATGAGGCGGGATCGTCGTAGTCGATTTCCACATCGGCCTGGCCATACAGCACTTGCTGATTGAAGTCGGGCTGGAATTCACCGTCCTTGTGCGCTCGATTGGTGACAAAGAGCACTTTCCAGTACGGGGACTGCCCGCGACCGGTGGCTTGCGACAGACCCGGCGCGCGTATGAACGCATCGGTACCGGCCAGTCGCGCGGTCGACCGAGTGAAGATTTCCGCCTGCAGCGGAGACCTCAGCAACTCGACTTCGGCCTTGGCCAGCACCGAAACGCGAACGCCATCTTGTTGAAGCTGGCGAACGGTTCCCGCCTCCTGTGCCCGCTGCTCTGAGGCCATCATGCGCGCCAACTTTCGAGTCTCGCCCTCCATGGCACCAGCAAGGAGAGGATCCAGCGACAAAAATTGCGGCCTTGCGATGGTGATGACCAATGGGTCCACCGCGTGGTTGCTCAGGAGCACGGTGGGTTGCACTTTGGCCAGATCCCGAGCGTACTTGCTCAGAGCCAGATCGGCGGTGTCAGCGAGTCCGGCCGTTGCAGCCTGCTGCACCCGGTCAGATGACATGGAAAAGCTGCTGCCACCTGCCGCCAAGATCCAGGCGGACGTGGCTTCGGACGGGCTGTCTGTGATGACGCGCCTTCCGCGCAGGTCGGCGGCGACACGAATTTCCTTGGACGAACTGATCACACGCGATTCGCCCTCCACCAGCGCCAGGGGCACCAACCCCACCCGCGTCAGCCCCTGCGCCACGGCGGCACCGAGCGGCCCGTTCAACACCTGGCGAACTTCACGCGAATCCAGTGCCATCAAGGGCACGTCGAGTGCGGCAAGCGAGGTCTCTTCGGGGTAGCAGCGTCGGATGTGCGAGAGCGGTGCGATGAACAGTGCCAGATGGACGCTCTGCAAACGCTGGCAATTCATCCCGGCTGAAGGGTCGGACTTGAATTGAAGTGCTGCATCCGGCTCTCTTGAGAGGGTGACCCAGGCGGCCAGCGCGTGGTTCGCAGCTGGCGAGAGGCCCGTCGGCACCACCTCGGCGATCACGTGCTGCTGAGCATGCGAAGTTAGCGCGCAGACGCACAGTGCGAACGCAAGTCCGATTTTCATCCTGGCCTCGATGCGTGGTTCTTGATCCCGACAGGTGCAGATGTACATGCCATTGCATTTCCCTGCATCCCCTCGGTGAGGGATGAGTCAAGGGATCACAATCCACATTCTTGGGGGAATATCCACCCCGTTCAGCGCAGCATGGCGTAGCCCACGCCGATCGCCGCCACCAGCCCCACCGCGTCAGCGAACAGCGCGCACGCCAGCGCGTGCCGCGCGTGCTGGATGCCCACGCTGCCGAAGTACACCGCCAGCACGTAGAAGGTGGTTTCGGTCGAGCCCTGCACGATGGCCGCGAGACGCCCGGCGAACGAGTCCACGCCATGCGTCTGCATCACGTCGATCATCAGCCCGCGCGCGCCGGCGCCGGAGAGCACCTTCATCAACCCCACCGGCAGCGCCGGCAGGAAGTCGGTGTTCCAGCCCAGCGCCGCCACGGCCGCACCGATGCCCGAGAGCAGGAAGTCCATGCAGCCGGCCGCGCGAAACACGCCGATGGCGATCAGGATCGCGATGAGGTACGGCACGATCTGGATCGCCACGCCAAAACCTTCCTTCGCGCCTTCGATGAAGGCGTCGTACACGTTCAGGCGCTTCCAGGCACCGGCCAGCACGAACAGCATCACCACGCTCAGGATCACCGCCGCACCCGTGGTGCCGGCCACGCGCGCGGCCTGCTCCGCCGGCAGCCGGGCCAGCGCGGTCACGGCCGCCGCCAGCAGACCGGCCACCGCCAGCACCGGCAGCAGGAAGCGCGCGCGCCACAGCGGCAGGCGCTGGCACACCGCCACCGCCAGCACACCGGCCAGCAGCGAGATGAAGGTGACGAGCAGGACCGGCAGGAAGATGTCGGCCGCGTTGAAGCCCGCGCCCAGGCCCTGCTTGAGCGCCACGCTCTGGCGGATCGCGATCACCGAGGTGGGAATCAGCGTGAGGCCTGCGGTGTTCATCACCACGAACATGATCTGCGCGTTGCTCGCGGTGCCGGGTGCTTCGGTGTTGAGCGTCTGCAGCTCGCACATGGCCTTGAGGCCCAGCGGCGTGGCCGCGTTGTCCAGGCCGAGCAGGTTGGCCGAGATGTTCATGGTCATCGCGCCCTGCGCCGGGTGGCCCTGCGGCACGCCGGGGAACAGGCGCCGCAGCAACGGCCCGGCCAGCCGGGCGAGCAGCTCGATCATGCCGGCGCGCTCGCCCACGCGCATGAGCCCCAGCCACAGCGCCATCACGCCGGCCAGGCCGAGCGAGATCTCGAAACCCGAGCGCGCGCCATCGAACATGGCCGTCATCAGCGCTTGCAGGATGCCCTGCTCGCCCAGCAACCAGCGCACCACGGCGGTGGCGAAAGCCACGGTGAAGAAACCGACCCAGACCCAGTTCAGCGCCATGGACAGCGATGGTAGCGCCCACCGTTCGTCGAACCGCGCCGGCCGATGTCGAAACGGTCGCCCCTCACACGTCGTCAGGTGGCAAGCTCTTTTTCCATCCACCCTCTCAGGAGATGTTCATGTCGACGCAACTCTGTGCCTACCTGTCCTACAACGGCAACTGTGCCGAGGCGATGCAGTTCTATGCCAAGGTGTTCAACGCCAAGCTCGAGGCCCTCATCACCTATGCCGACATGCCCGGCGGCGAACCGGTGCCGCCCGAGAGCGCCAAGCTCATCATGCACGCCTACCTGGTGCACCCGGACTTCGCCATCATGGCCGGCGACACGCCGCCCGGCATGAGCTTCAGCGGCATTCAGGGCTGCATGATGGCCATCACCTTCCCCACCGTGGCCGAGGCCGAACGGGTCTTCAAGGCCTTGTCCGACGGCGGCAAGGTGACCATGCCGCTGTCCGAAACCTTCTGGGCCGACACCTTCGGCATGGTGACCGACCGTTTCGGCACGCCCTGGGGCGTCAACGGCGGGCCGCGGGAGATGGCGAAGCCTTGAGGCTGTCCCTCAGAGCTGGCCTTCGGTCAGGGCGTCGAGCTGGAAGCGGCCGCTGCGGTCCCACAGCCAGGTGTCCACGTACTGCACCAGCCCGAAGCCGGGCGGTGAGGGGAACGGCGCGGCGGCCCGCACCAGGCGCTCGATCTCGGCCATGACCTCGGGCGCGTGGCTGGGCCCGCGCAGCCAGCGCGTGGACCCCACGCGCCCGCCCTGGCTGATCTCGACCTCCAGCACACCGATGGCGTACAGCATGGGCGGCAGCTTGCCGCGGTAGATGCGGTCCGGGTACTTGCGGTAGATGTGGCTCGCGGCCTCGCGGCGGTAGGCCTCGCTGGCGCGCGCCTGGCCCGGCAGTGGGCGAGAAAAAGGCGAGCAACCCGCCACCAGGGCGGTGGCACCGGCCAGGGTCAGCAGCTGGCGGCGTGGATTCAGGGCAGCAGGGGTGTGAGACATCGGCGCATTAAAGCAGCGAGGGCCCAGGGGCACAAGCGGCTGCAACACCCGCTTACCGTTGCCGCAGCGTGCGGCTGAGCAGGATCACCGGCACCAGGCCCACCAGCACCAGCGTGAGCGCTGGCAAGGCCGCCTCGCCCAGGCGCTCGTCGCGCGCCAGCTGGTAGGCCACCACCGCCAGGGTGTCGCTGTTGAAGGGCCGCAGCACCAGGGTGGCGGGCAGTTCCTTCATCACGTCCACGAACACCAGCAGCGCGGCGGCGGCGGTGGAGCGTTTGAGCAGCGGCCAGTGCACGCGCGCGGCCAGGCCCAGGCCGGTGGTGCCCAGCATGCGCGCCGAGTCATCGAGGCTGGCGGGGATGCGGGCATAACCGCTCTGCATCGACTGCAGGGCCACGGCGGTGAAGCGCACCAGGTAGGCCCAGACGATGCCGAGCACCGTGGCGGTGACCCAGTAGCCCACGCTGGCCTCGGGCCACACGGACTGCACCCAGCCCACCGGCAGCAGCAGGCCGACCACGATCACCGCGCCCGGCACGGCATAGCCCAGGCTCACCAGCTGCCCCACACCGCGCGTGACCTGGCCCGGCCGCGCGCGCAGCGCGAACGCCAGCACCAGCCCGATCGCGGTGGCCAGCGCGGCCGTCAGGCCGGCCAGCCACACGCTGTTGCGCGACCACTGCAGGAACGAGGTCCAGGGCAGATCGTCCCAGCCCCCGATCAGCGGGCGCAGCATGAAGAGCACCGGCAGCACGAAACCGAAGGCGATCGGCAGCGCACACGCCACCATGGCCAGCGCCGCGCGGCCGCCGCGCAGGCGCGTGGGCTGGGCCTCGGCGCTGCCGGCGCGCTGGCCGCGCAAGGTGGCAAAGCGCAGCCGCCGCTGGGCCCGGTGTTCGAGCCACATCAGCAGGGCCACCAGGGCCAGCAGCATGGTGGCGAGCTGGGCGGCGGCCATGCGGTTGTCCATCGCGAGCCAGGCCTTGTAGATCCCGGCGGTGAAGGTCTGGATGCCGAAGTAGCTGGCGACACCGAAGTCCGCCAGGGTCTCCATGAGCGCGAGCGCCACGCCTGCGGCCACGGCCGGGCGCGCCAGCGGCAGCGCCACTTCGCGGATGCGCCGCGCCAGCGGGGCGCCCAGCAGGCGCGCGGCCTCCATGAGCTGGGCGGCGCGCTCGGCCAGCGCGGTGCGCGCCAGCAGGTAGACGTAGGGATAGAGCGAGAAGGTGAACACCCAGACCGCGCCCGACGTGCTGCGCACCTCGGGCAGCAGGCGCCCGGTCAAACCGAAGGACTCGCGCATCCACACCTGCAAGGGGCCGCTGAACTGCAGGAAGTCGGTGTAGGCATAGGCCACCACATAGGCCGGCATGGCCAGCGGCAGCAGCAGCGCCCACTCGAAGAAGCGCCGGCCCGGGAAGTCGAACAGCGTGACCGCGCTGGCCGTGGCCATGCCCACCACCGCCACCCCGATCGCCACGCTCACGCAGAGCACCAGCGTGGTGAGCGAGTAATCGGGCAGCACGGTCTGCGCCATTTGCGAGAGCACGTCGCGCGCGGCGGCATCGAACTCGAGCCAGGAGAAGCCCAGAGAGAGCACCGGCAAGGTCAGCACCAGGGCCAACAGGATCAACAGGGCGGGGGCCAACCAACGCAGCATGGTCAAGGTCTTCGGGTGGGAAAGGGCCATTGACCCGCGTCAACACAAATGAGAATTGTAGTTATCTAGAATAGGCCGCCTATGTTCCTGAACGTCTCTCAACTCAGCGTGCGGTACGCGGGCCAGTCCCAAGCCGCGGTGGATGGTGTCTCGCTGGGGCTGAGCGCAGGCGATATCGGGGTGCTCATCGGCCCCTCGGGCTGCGGCAAGACCACCCTGCTGCGCGCGGTCGCCGGCCTGGAGCGCGCCAGCGGCGGCAGCATCACGCTCGACGGCGAGACCGTGAGCGACAGCCAGCACCACATGCCGGCCGAGCAGCGCCGCATCGGCATGGTGTTCCAGGACTACGCCCTGTTCCCCCACCTCGATGTGGGCCGCAACATCGCCTTCGGCATCGACCGCCTGCCGCGCGCCGAGCGCGAGGCGCGGGTGGACGAGGTGCTGCGGCTGGTCGGCCTGGCCGGCATGCAGGCGCGCTTTCCCCACGAACTCTCGGGCGGACAGCAGCAGCGCGTGGCCCTGGCCCGCGCGCTGGCGCCGCGCCCGCGCCTGCTGCTGCTCGACGAACCGTTCTCCAACCTCGACGTGGACCTGCGCGAGCGCCTGGCCCACGAGGTGCGCGGCATCCTCAAGGCCGCCGGCGCCACCGCCCTCTTCGTCACGCACGACCAGTTGGAGGCGTTCGCCATCGGCGACGTCATCGGCGTGATGCACGAAGGCCACCTGCACCAGTGGGAAGACGCCTACGCGCTCTACCACCGCCCGGCCACGCGCTTCGTGGCGGAGTTCATCGGCCACGGCGTGTTCGCCCCGGCGCAGATCCGCATGGAAGGCGGCCAGGTCTCGGTGCAGACGCCCCTGGGCCCGCTGCACGACGTGGAGGAATGCCCCCTGCCCTCGGCCTACGAGGCCGGCCTGTGCGACGTGCTGCTGCGCGCCGACGACATCGTGCACGACGACAACGCGCCGGTGAAGGCGCAGATCCTGCGCAAGGCGTTTCGCGGCTCGGAGTTCCTCTACACGCTGCGCCTGGCCAGCGGCGAGGTGCTGATGACGCACGTGCCCTCGCACCACAACCACGCGGTGGGCGAGTGGATCGGCATCCGCGCCGAGGTGGACCACGTGGTCACCTTCGAGCGCGGTTCGGGCGCCAGTTCGCCGCCCGCGCCGGCCAGCGCCCGGTCGCGGCCGGAAGGCGCCAGCCTCGAAACTTAAAAAAAACTTATCGCGACAGTGAACTCTGTCGCGCGGACGCAGTCCGTCACAGGTCCAAATCGGAATAAATCTTATTTGCAACCTGTCCGGAGAACTTCTAGATGAAACGCCTCGTCCTTACCGCACTCGCTCTGGCCGGCCTGGCCGCACCCCTCGCGCAGGCCCAGACCACCCCGGCGGTGACGGTCTATTCCTCGCGCATCGAGCAGCTGATCAAGCCGCTGTTCGACCGCTACACCGCCGAGACGGGCGTGAAGATCAACCTGCTGACCGACCGGGGCGGCTCGATCGCCGAGCGCCTGGCCGCCGAAGGCGCGGGCTCGCCGGCCGACATCCTGCTCACGGTCGACATGGGCAACCTCTGGAGCGCGGCCGAGCGCGGCCTGCTGCGCAAGATCGACTCCCCCACGCTCAACAGCAACGTGCCGCCCAATTTCCGCGACCCGGGCAACCAGTGGTGGGGCCTGTCGCGCCGCGAACGCACCATCTTCTTCAACCCCGAGAAGGTCAAGCCGGCGCAGCTCTCCACCTACGAAGACCTGGCCGACCCCAAGTGGAAGGGCAAGCTCTGCCTGCGCACCGGCAAGCAAACCTACACGCAGTCGCTGGTGGCCATGCTGATCGCCAAGCACGGTGAAGCCAAGACCGAGCAGATCGTGCGCGGCTGGGTGAGCAACCTCGCCACCGACGTGTTCACCAACGACGCCAGCCTGCTGCAGGCCATCGGTGCCGGCCAGTGCGAGGTCGGCATCGCCAACACCTACTACTACGGCCGCCTGGTCTCCAGCAACGCCGGCATCAAGGACAAGGTGCACCTGTTCTGGGCCAACCAGGGTGCCAACGAGGGCGGCGCCCACGTGAACCTCTCGGGCGGCGGCGTCACGCGCCACGCCAAGAACCCGGCCGGCGCGCAGAAGCTGCTGGAATGGCTGTCGTCCGAAGCGGCGCAGAACGGCTACACGCACGGCACCTTCGAGAGCCCGGTCAACCCCAAGGTGGAGCCTGACGCGATCATCAAGGCCTGGGGCACCAGCTTCAAGCCCAGCCCGCTGAACGCGGCCGACATCGGCTCCAAGCAGGCCGACGCGATCCGCCTGCTGGACCGCGCAGGCTACCGTTGAGCGAAGCGCTCGCCACGACACCGCTGGCGCGGCGCCAGCGGATGGCGTGGCGCTGGCCGGGCTGGGCGCTGGCCCTGCCCGTGGCCCTGCTCACGCTGATCCCGGTGCTCACCGTGCTCGGCGTGGCGCTCTCGCCGCAGCCCGAGGTGTGGGACCACCTGATCCAGTACGTGCTGCCCCGGGTCACGGCCAACACCGCGTTGCTCATGCTGCTGGTGTCCATCGGCGTGCTGGGCGTCGGTGTGCCGCTGGCCTGGCTCACCGCGCTGTGCGCCTTCCCGGGTCAGCGCTTCTTTTCGTGGGCGCTCATGCTGCCGCTGGCGTTTCCGGCCTATGTGCTGGCCTTCGTGCAGATGGGCCTGTTCGAATTCGCCGGCCCGGTGCAGAGCCTGCTGCGCGTGTGGTTCGGCAGCAGCGCCTGGTTCCCGGAAATCCGGGGCAGTCTGTGGGGCACGGTGATGGTGCTGACCATGGCCTTCTACCCCTATGTCTACCTGCTCGCGCGCAACGCCTTCATGACCCAGGGCCGCCGCGCGCTGGAAGCCGCGCGCACGCTCGGCCACAGCGCGCCCCGCGCGTTCTGGCGCGTCTCGGTGCCGATGGCGCGCCCCTGGATCGCGGGCGGCCTCGCGCTCGCCCTGATGGAAACGCTGGCCGACTTCGGCGCGGTCGCGGTCTTCAACTACGACACCTTCACCACCGCCCTGTACAAGGCCTGGTTCGACCTGCACAACCTGGACGCGGCGGCGCAGCTCGCCGCCCTGCTCGTGCTGGTGGTGCTGGTGCTCGCGGCGGCCGAGCAGCGCTCGCAGCAGGGCCGCAGCTACCAGGTGGCCTCGCGCCACACGCCACCGGTGGCGCTGCACGGCTGGCACCGCTGGGCCGCCTTCGCGGTCTGCGCGCTGGTGTTCACGGCCTCGTTCGCCATTCCCATCGTGCAGCTGGTGATGTGGTCGCTGGGCACCTGGCGCGAAGAGCTGGAGCCGCGCTACTGGGACTTCACGCTGAACACGGTGCTGCTCGCACTCGGCACCGCGGCCATCGCCACGCTGCTCTCGCTCGCGCTGGCCTGGGTGCGGCGCCACCACCCCGACCGGGCCACCGGCTGGACGGTGCGGCTCGCGATCATCGGCTACGCGGTGCCCGGTGCCGTGCTCGCCGTGGGGGTGTTCATCCCCATCGCCTGGCTCGACAACCTGCTCATCGCCTGGCTGCAGCCCCTGGGCTTCGAGGGCTTCCAGTTGCTCAAGGGCAGCGTGGCCACCATGCTGCTCGCGCTCTCGGCGCGGTTCCTGGCCGTGGCCTACCACGCGACCGACAGCGCCATGCAGCGCATCACGCGCAGCCAGGAAGAGTCCGCGCGCACGCTCTACCTGCCGCTGCTGCGCGGCGGCCTGCTCACGGCCTTCCTCATGGTCATGGTCGATGTCATGAAGGAAATGCCGATCACGCTGATGACGCGCAGCTTCGGCTGGGACACGCTGGCGGTGCGCATCTTCCAGCTCACGTCCGAATCGATGTGGGCCAACGCGGCGGTGCCGGCGCTGGCCATCGTGGCCGTGGGCCTGCTGCCGGTGGTGCTGATCGTGCGGCAGACCGACCGCCGCGTCGGCGGCGGTTGATCCACCGATCGGTCAGCCCAGCGCGGTCCGCAACGCCGGCAGGCGCGAGACCACCAGCCAGTCCAGCAGCAGCACGCCGAGCAGCACCGCCCCGCTGAGCGGGAAGGCCAGCGCCAGCGCGACCATCACCAGCGCCCCGCCCTTCCACAGCGCGGGGTCGCGCGGCGCGGGCGGTGCCACCAGGCGCCAGCTGCCCTTGGGCCGGCGCTTCCACCACATCACGATGCCGCTGGCGCACAGGAACACGATGGCCAGGCAGAACAGCACGTTGAGCACGGCGTTCCACAGCCCCAGGTCACCCTGGTGCAGCGCGATGCCCACCGCCATGGCCTTGGCCAGCAGCGGGTAGTCCGCATAGGCGGCCTCGGCCAGCACACGGCCGGTGTAGCGGTCCACGTGCACCGTGCGGTCCTGCGTCGGCCGGCCCAGGTCGCCGCTCATGGTGTCGGCGGACAGGGTGAACACGCCGGTGTCGGTCTGCGGCAGCTGGATGTGGTGCTGGCCCGAGAAGCCGAGCTGTTTCGCCAGCGCGGCCACGCTGTCCAGGTCCACCGGCTGGCCGGCGGGCACGCCCACCGCGCCGCCCTGCGAGCCCGAGGCCGGCAGCGGCGTCTGCTCCAGGCCCCAGGGCACCTCGTGCGTGCCCCCGGCGTTGAGCGTGGCGTGCGTCGCGTCGGACAGCGGCACGGCGTCCCACTTGGCGGCGGGGAAACTGCCCCAGGGTTGCGCGAACTTCGCGCCCCAGACACCGGTCCAGGACAGCCCGGTGAGCAGGAACACCAGCAGCACCGCGCCGAGCCAGAAGCCCACGCTGGCGTGCAGCGAACGCCACCACAGGCGCCCTTTCAGGCGCAGGTCGGGCAGCAGCACCTGCGCCCAGCGCGTGCCGCCGCGCGGCCACCAGAGGTAGAAGCCGGTGACGACCATCACGATGGCCAGGCCGGCCGCGATCTCGATCAGGCGGTCGCCCACGTCGCCGAGCAGCAGCGTGCCGTGGATCTTCTCGGCCCAGGCGAACCAGGTGCGGTCCTTGTCCACCAGCTGCAGCACCTGCGCGGTGTAGGGGTCCACCGCCACCGCCTCGGTGACGCCATCGCGCCCCACCACGAACCAGCTCGCACGGTCGGGCGCGGCCGGCGCGATGTACTCGCGCAGCGCGGCCTGGGAGCGCAGCTCGAGCACGGCCTGCGCCTGCACGCTGACGGGCAGCGGCGCGCGGTCCATTGCTTCCACCGTCACCACCGGCCCGAGGCGGGTCTGGAAGCCGGTGAAGAACACCATGACCAGCCCGGTCAGGGCCAGCATGAGCAGAAAGGGCACCACGTAGAGGCCAGCATAGAAGTGCCAGCGCCAGGCCACGGCATGGAATCGGGACGGCTTGGCCCCCGCGTCCGCCGGGGACGCGCGTTCAACGGTCGCCATGGTGGGCGCCTCAGTGCTTGTGCGCGCCGTGGTCGGCGCCGGCGGCGGCCGGTGCGGCCACAGTGCCACCCAGCGCGCGCGCCGTGGCCTTGATCTCCAGCGTGCTGCGCTGGCCGCCCTTGTCTTCCAGCACCAGGGTCAGCGGCACGACGTCGCCCGCCTTCACCTGGCCTTTGAGGTCCAGCAGCATCACGTGGTAGCCACCGGGCTTGAGCTCGATGGTCTGGCCGGCGGGCAGGGCCAGGCCTTTGACTTCGCGCATGCGCATCACGTCCTTGTCCAGCGCCATTTCGTGGATCTGGGTGACGCCGGCGATGGGCGAGCGGGCCTCGACCACGCGGGCGTCGGTTTTGGCGGTGAGTGCCATGAAGGCGCCGGTGGATTTCTGTTGCGCGACGGTGGCGCGCACCCAGGCGTCTTTCACGTCGACGGGAGCGGGCGCTTGCGCCCAGGCGCTGGCGGTCACGGCCAGCAGGGTGGAGAGGAGCAGGGATTTCATGGAGACATCCATCGAAAAATTGATCGGGATCGCCCGGCCCGGGCCGCAGGGAGGCGGCGGGGCTCGGTGCGCAAAGGCGGTGCGGCTTGCGCAGTGGCAGGTCGGTGGGGCGCGTCAGGCGGTGGGCGGGGCGCGCGACTGCGCGGCGGGCCAGGGTGGCGCGGGCAGGGCCGAGCGGAACGGCTCGGGTGGCGGCTCGGCGTTGGGCGCGAGCAGCGGGGTGTGAACGGAGGCGGGCGGCAGGCCGACTGCGCCATGCAGGCTGCACCAGGGGCAGTGGCGCGAGGCGTCGGCCATGGACTTGCCGACATCGGCGAC
>Ga0247823_10001305_pt1 | contig 20798 bp, 17 predicted proteins | sample 13C_PalmiticAcid_2_FD_192426 | JGI IMG/M metagenome (GOLD analysis project Ga0247823, IMG submission 192426) | Soil microbial communities from agricultural site in Penn Yan, New York, United States - 13C_PalmiticAcid_Day30 | ecosystem: Environmental > Terrestrial > Soil > Agricultural land... | reverse complement strand
GGCGTCGATCAGGTGCCTGATCTCCGGCTCCCCGTCACGACCGCTGACGTAGTCGACGGCGACGACATCGAAGCGCGCCCGAACGTCGGCAATCTTCCAGAGGTGAATGAACCCTTCGGCGACGCGGCGGATCACTCGTCGCTTCGCCTCGGTGATGGCCTCCTCGGGCCGGCCGTAGCGATAACTGCGGCGCGCCTTGACCTCGATGAAGACCCAGGTCGCGCCGTCGCGCATGATCAGGTCGATCTCGCCGATCCGTCCGAAGGTGAAGTTCTGACGAACGAGCTGGTAGCCCTTCGCCTCGAGATGCCGGAGCGCGAGCGTCTCGTGCTCGGCGCCATCCTGGCGTCGATTCTCGCCGGTGAGCATGATGGTGGCTCGATGTGCTGGTGCGGAAGATCGGCGGTGACCTTGCGACGAAGGTACGCTCCGGCGCCTGTCGTCGCAATCCCCGCGAGCCGTCGCCCAACACCGACACCGTCGGTCTGCACCGTCACCCGATCCGTCGGCGCGCAGCACGCACGTGCCGACTAGGCGTTCGGGACGAGCCGGAGGAATCTCCGCTTGCCGACCTTCAGCACCGACTCGGCGCCGGGCGTGAACAGGTGGGCGATCTCGGTGACCTTCGCGCCGTCGAGCGAGACGCCGCCACCCTGGATCAATCGCTTCGCCTCGGCCTTCGACGGCGCCAGTCCCGCATCGACCATGATGTCGATGAGCGGAGCTGCGTGCGCGACGTGGAACTCCTCGATGTGCTCGGGCGCGTCCTTGTGGATGAAGATCCGGTCGAACTCCTCCTCGGCCTTGCGCGCGGTGCCCTCGCTCGTGTAGCGCGCGACGATCTCCCGCGCCAGGCGTCGCTTGAGATCACGCGGGTGCAGCGTTCCGGCGGCGAGACCCTCGGCGATCGCCTTGACCTCGGTCTCGCCGTAGAAGCACGCGTGCTTGTAGTACATCGGGATCACCGCGTCGGGGATCGAGAGCACCTTGCCGTACATGTCGTTCGGGAAGTCGTTGAGCCCGATGTAGTTGTCGAGCGACTTGGACATCTTCTCGACGCCGTCGGTGCCGACCAGCAGCGCGGTCGTGAGCACCGCCTGGGGCTCCTGCCCGTGCGAGCGCTGGATGTCGCGGCCGACCAGGAGGTTGAACTTCTGATCGGTGCCGCCGAGCTCGACGTCGCTCTCGACCGCGACCGAATCGAACGCCTGCGCCAGCGGGTAGACCATCTCGTGCAGCGAGATCGGCCGCTCCTCGTTGAAGCGCTTGTGAAAGTCTTCGCGCTCGAGCATCTGCGAGACGGTGTACTTCGACGCGAGCATGATGACGTCGGCGAAGCTCATGCGGCCGAGCCATTCGGAGTTGTAGACCATGCGCAGGCGCTTGCTCGAGAGGATCTTCGTCGCCTGCTCGAAATAGGTCTGGCCGTTCTGACGCGTCTCCTCGAGACTCAGCGCCGGACGAGTCTTCGACTGCCCGGTCGGATCACCGATCATCGCGGTGAAATCACCGACGATCAGGATCGCCTGGTGGCCGAGATCCTGGAAGTCGCGGAGCTTCTGCAGCACGACCGCGTGACCGATGTGCAGGTCCGGTCGCGAAGGATCGGCGCCGAGCTTCACGTTGAGCGGCGTGCCGGTCTTGATGGCGCGCTCGATCTTCTGGACGAGCTCCTCCTTCGGTATGATCTCCTCTGCCCCGCGGGCGATGAGATCCATCTGCTCGTTGAGCGACGGGAACTTGGTTGGCATGTCAGGGGTCAGAGGTCAGATGTCAGAGGTCAAATGTCAGAGGTCAGATGTCAGAGGTCACGGGGCGCTTCTGGTTTTTTGTTATTTGTTATTTGTTGTTGGGGTTGATCGTGTTGCTGACGGTCAACCAATAACCAATAACCAAAAACCAATAACCAATACCGAACAACCCAGCCGTCGTCACTCACCGTTCCCGGCCGGGTCGCTCTACTCTTCGCCGCGGCGGAGGCGGCGGTCGGAGTCGCGGGCCTTGGTCGTTTCGCGCTTGTCGTAGAGCTTCTTGCCGCGGGCGATGCCGATCTCGATCTTCAGCGTGCTTCCCTTGAAGTAGATCGAGAGCGGCACGAGCGTCAGGCCTTTTTCGGCGGCGCGGGCGACGAGCTTGTCGAGCTCCTTGCGCTTGAGCAGCAGCTTGCGCGGACGCGTCGGCTCGTGATTGTTGATGTTGCCGTGCTCGTACGGCTGGATCGTGCATCCGAGCAGCCAGAGCTCGCCGCCGCGCTCCTCGGCATAGCTCTCCTGCAGCGAAACATGGCCCGCGCGCACCGACTTGACCTCGGTCCCGAGCAGCACGATGCCCGCTTCGACGCGATCGAGGATCTCGTACTCGAAGCGCGCCTTGCGGTTGCTGATGACCGTCTTGATCGAGGGTGATTCGCCAGCCATGCGTCGTTCCGGAATCGAAAGACTCCAAAGATAGGCAAACGTGTGGTGGGTCGGCTACGACCGCGGGGACGCGAGCTCGACCTCGAGCACCGCGCGCGACTCCTCCGGCGTCTCCCCGCCGATCGTGAAGCAGGCACGCAGCGCCGCCGGATCGACCTTGACGCCCATGCGCGCCTCGACGACGCCGCAGAGCGGCTCGCCGCGCTCGACCTCCTCGCCGATGTGCCGGTACAGGATGATCCCCGCCTGCGGCGCGATCGTGTCGTCGAGTGCCCGGCGCCCGGCGCCGAGATCGATGCCGAGCATCCCGAGACGCAGCGCATCGAAACCGTTGACGATGCCCGACTCGTCGGCGAGGACCACCTCGGTCGGGGCCGGCTCCTGGGCGTGCTCCACCGCGGTGACGTCGCCACCCTGTCGCCGCACGACGTCCAGGAACAGTCGGTATGCGCTGCCGTCGGTGATCGCGAGCCGTGCACGCTCGATCCCCTCGTTGAGCGTCGCGGCCATCCCTCCCGCAACCATGCAGGCGCCGGCGAGAGAGAGCGTCACCTCCGTCAGCAGCGGAGGCTCCTCCTCACCGCGCAGCATCCTCACCGCCTCGCAGACCTCCAGCCAGTTGCCGATTCGTCGGCCGAGCGGCGCGTCCATCGCCGTGATGAGCGTCGAGCATCGTACGCCGTTCGCGTCGCTGACCGATCGGATCGACGCCGCCAGCGCACGCGCGTCGTCGAGTGAGCGCATGAACGCGCCGCGCCCGCACTTGACGTCCATGACGAGCGCGTCGATGTCCTCGGCGAGCTTCTTCGAAAGGATCGAGGCGGTGATCAGTGGCAGCGACTCGACCGTGGCGGTGACGTCGCGCAGCGCGTACAGGCGCCGGTCGGCCGGGACGAGCTCGGGAGTCTGCGCCGCGAGCGCGATGCCGATCTCCTCGACCTGCGCGCGGATCGCCGCAAGAGGCATCTCCGCGACGAAGCCCGGTATCGACTCGAGCTTGTCGACGGTTCCGCCGGTGTGCCCGAGTCCGCGGCCCGAGATCATCGGCACCGCGATGCCGCAGCTTGCGACGATCGGTGCGAGAACGAGCGACACCTTGTCGCCGACGCCGCCGGTCGAGTGCTTATCGACGATCGGTCGGTCCACCCGCGAGAGGTCGAGCCGCGCGCCGGAGGCGCACATCGCCGCGGTGAGCGTCGCGGTCTCGGTCGGGGTCATCCCGCTGAAGTACACCGCCATCAGCCAGGCGCTCAACTGGTAGTCGGCGATCGATCCGGAGGCGGCCCCCTCGACGATCCAGCGGATCTCCTCGGGCGAATGCTCCTCTCCGTCACGTTTGGCGCGAATGAGCTGGGTGATGCCGGTCATCGCTGCTGTTCCCCCCTTTTTCGGCGAAGATACGCCGCAGCGCCCGATCGGGACGTCCCGTCGGCATGATGGAAAACGAGCGGTGGGATTGGATCGGCGGGCGGACGGGGTGAAAAAGCGGAAGGGTAACTGCCCAATCCTTGATTGTTCGTGAGATCCCCCCCAGGCCTCACGGGGCAGCCACCCTTTCGCAGAGCGGTAGATATTTCGGTGATCCGGAAGCCATTGCGGCATCAACGAATCGCGGGCAAAGATAGAGTACTCGAATCGCGAATCAAAACACTTTTTAACATTTGACCCGAGAAGTGTGTCCGGATGTCTCGGTCTCAGCCTCCGAAGTGTTCGTCGAGGTAGGAGTTGATCTGCTGCTCGATCATCCCGCGCATCGGCGAAAGCAGCATGCCGAGCTCGATGTTGATGCGGACCTTCTTCTCCTCCACGTCGATGCGTCCGTTGGCGCCGCTGCGCTTGAACGAGAGCGTGTCACCCTGCCAGGTGGTGTCGGCCTGCAGGCGACTGGCGATGTCGGCGGCCATGTCGTCGACGGCCTTGCGCGCGCCGGCGCGCCCGAGCGAATGAGTGCGGACGATGTCGATGGTAGCCATGGATTGTCGTGCTCGTTGGTGATGCCTGGTGCCGCCTGATGCTGCACGCTCCGTGGCGAAGCATGCAGCAATCCGACTGCCATCGCGCGGAAGCGACGACCGGACGGCGGCTATTCCCTGGCGTCGCCGCTGGTGACGAGCACCTCGTCCGACGGCGGCGACGTCTGGCAGCCTTCGCTGATGAAGCGCTTGACGAGCGCCTCGGAGTCCTCGAAGCGGCGCTCGAAGCCGTCGACGGTCTTGGCCTTCGGGTGGCTGCGGTAGATCTTCTTGACGTCGCGCTGCATCGGCTTGCGCAGGAACTTCTCGGAGTGGTGCCGCTGCAGGTACTCGATCGCGGTCAGGCGCGTTGCCGGATTGATCGAGCGCAGCAGGCACGTCGCCAGCAGGTAGCTCATGGCCGGCATCACGTCCTCGAAGAGCTCGCGGTTGGACGGGATCGAGTTCCCCGAGCGCGTGCCGCAGCCGTACTCCGTGCCGGAGTACGGCGACATCAGCAGCTCGAGCTTCTCGCGCAGCGGGTTCTGGAAGACCTGCTTCTGAAAGCGCAGCGCGTACGAAGAGTCACCGAAGGGGAGTGCCACCGCCCTGTAGTTCCAGTAGAACGTCTGCGGCGTGCCGTGGGTGTCGAACTTGAAGAGAGGCTCGTAGAAGGCGCGGTAGCGGTCGTACAGGGTCTTGTAGCCGTAGGGCATGCGCGGCGTCGCCGCGAACGAGATCGGCCTGCCGTCCTTCAGGATCACCTGAAGCCGTGTGGCGACATAGCCTCCCTCGGTCACCGTCTCGTGCATCGAGTATCCGTAGCCGAGATCCTCGAAGTCCTTGCGCGCGAACACGTCGAGCGTCAGAACGTCCTTCGGACTCGTGCGGATCACGGCGATCATCCGCGCGATGTTGATCGAATCCGCCTCGACCCACTCCTCCTCGATCATGGAGCTCTGCGCGTGCGCCGAGAGGACGCATGCGGCAGCGATCACAAGGAAGACGATCGAGAAGCGGTTCATTGGCATCGGGGGATGGGCAACTGAGGCGCGGTCGACGAGCACACAGACCTTTGCAAAGAAACCGGTTGCGGTGGCCCGGGGCAAGTGGAAAGTCGGCCGTAGAACGACGACGCCCCCTCCCTGCCGTTGGCCGGGAGGGGGCGTCCGACGGTGGCATGCTCACCCGGCCTTGACCATCAGGTCGGCGACGAGGCGGCTGAAGCGCACGGGATCGTCCGGAACGACGCCCTCGGCCAGGAGCGCCTGGCCGTAGAGGAGCTCCGCATAGTCGGCGAGCGTCGCTTCCGCGCCCTCGGCACCGACGATCGACTGCAGCGTGCGAAGGATGGGATGATCCGGGTTGAGCTCCATGATCCGCTTGGACTTCGGCGCCTCCTGGCCCATCGCCCGGAAGAGCTTCGCCATCTGCGGACTCATGTCGTGCTCGCCGCTGACGAGACACACCGCCGAGCTGCGAAGGCGGCTCGACAGGCGCACCTCGCTCACGTTCTCGTCGAGCTGCTTCTGCAGCGCGCCGAGGACGTCGGCATACTCGCGCGCGCCTTCCTCACGCTTCGCCTCGTCGGCCTTGCGCTCCTCCTCGCTTCCGAGATCGACAGCGCCGCGGGCGATCGAGCGGAAGCGACGACCCTGGTACTCGATCTCGCCGTTGGCCCAGATCTCGTCGACCGGGTCGCTCAGCAACAGCACCTCGTAGCCCTTCGCGTCGAATGCCTCGAGATGCGGCGACTGCAGCAGGACGTCGCGGTTGTCGCCGCTGATGAAGTAGATCGCCTCCTGTCCCTCCTTCATGCGCGCGACGTATTCGCCGAGCGTCGTGAGCTTCGCGTCGGCCCGGAGCGCGGGATCGGTCGTCGAGAACAGCGCGAGGTCGAGCAGCGCGTCACGGTTCTCGTGATCCTGGAAGATGCCCTCCTTGAGCACCGCCCCGAACTCCTTCCAGAACGCCAGGTACTTCTCGCGATCGGTGCGCAGCATCTCAGCGAGCGTGTCGATCGTCTTGCGGGCGATCCGGTTGCGGATCATGCGGATCTGCCGGTTCTCCTGGAGGATCTCCCGCGAGATGTTCAGCGGCAGATCCTCGGCGTCGACGACGCCCTTGAGGAATCGCAGATACGTCGGCAGCAGATCCTTCGCCTCGTCGAGAATGAAAATCCGCTTGACGTAGAGCTGCAGGCCATGCTGCTTCTCGTGGTAGAACAGATCGAACGGCGCATGCGACGGGATGAACAGCAGCGCGTAGTACTCGAAGGCTCCCTCGGCCCGCACCGTGAACGTCGTCAGCGGATCGTTCCAGTCGTGGGCGATGTGCTTGTAGAACTCGCTGTACTCCTCGGGCGTGACCGAGCTCTGCGAGCGGGTCCAGAGCGCCTTCATCGAGTTGAGCGTCTCGTCGCGCACGACGGTCTCGGCCGCGGCGCCGTCGATCGGATTGCCCTGGGCGTCGCGGGGCTGTTCCTGGCGCTCGACGCGCATGCGGATCGGGTACGTGACGAAGTCGGAGTACTTCTTGACGATGCCGCGGATCGTCCACTCGTCGAGGTACTCCTTGGCATCCTCGCCGTCGGTCGGCTTCATGTGCAGCGTCACCGTGGTGCCGTGGGTGGGACGCTCGGCCTCCTCGATCATGTACGTGCCGTCGCCGGTCGACTCCCAGTGCCACGCCTGACTCTCGCCGACGCGTCGCGTGACGACGGTGACGCGGTCGGCGACCATGAACGTGGAGTAGAAGCCGACGCCGAACTGTCCGATGAGCTCGGCGGCGCCGGGCGCCCCCTCCTTGCTGGCGCGCATCGCATCGAGGAACTCGCGGGTGCCGGACTTCGCGATTGTGCCGATGTTCCTGATCAGCTCGTCGCGATTCATGCCGATGCCGTTGTCGATGACCGAGAGCGTGCGCGTGGCGCGGTCGGCGTCGATGCGGATCTCCGGCGCCTCGGGCATCGCGAGCTCGTCGTTGCGAAGCGCCTCGATGCGCAGCTTGTCGAGCGCGTCGGAGGCGTTCGAGACGATCTCGCGCAGGAAGATGTCACGGTTCGAATAGACCGAGTGGATCATGAGGTCGAGAAGCTGCCTCGCCTCCGTCTGAAACTCGAACTGTTGAGCGGTCGCGTTCATTGTAGTCGTGTGTGGAGAATGTTCCGGTCGGCTGTGACCGGCCCAAGCTAGCAACGGCGGAGGCGACAGCGCAAGAGCCGCGGCGACCGATCGGGTGACGTGCGGCGCGCCGGGGCTCCCTCGTCGGCGGAAGCCGCACCAGCCGGCCCCGCTACCGCGGAGGACGGATCTCCGCTACGCGACGATGACGAGCGCGTGGAATCATCAGGAAGGAGCAGTCGGTTCCTCCCTGTATCAGAGTGTAGCGCCGCCGTGCTCCGAAATCCGGGCGCACCGGTCCTTCCGTAGGTCGGTCTGCACAACGACCGAGGGATATGGCCGAGCACACGTCACCGCCTCCCGTCGCGGACGCATGGACGGAGGAACAATGGAACGCCCTGGAGTCCCTGCTCTCGGCGCGGGTCCGCCGCAGCCGTGACGACGATCAGGCGTGGGGACTAATCGTCAGGAGCGGGCGCACGATCCTGCGCTCGTTCAGCACGAGCTTCTTCATCGTCACGCGGTTCCTGCCGCCGCGCGCGCGCGACGGAGTCGAAGCGATCTACGCCGCGGTGCGCTACCCCGACGAGATCGTCGACACGTTCGCGATCGCCGCGCACGAAAAGATCGCGCGGCTCGATCGATGGGGTCAGCTCTACGAGATGGCGCTACCGATCGCGAGCGTGCGCGAAGCGGTCGACCTGGGGATTCCTCCGATCCTCGCCGGCTTCGCGCGCGTCGTGCAGCGCGCGGGGATACCCGCCGGGCACTATCGCTCCTTCCTCGACGCCATGCGCCGGGACGCCGAGCCCCGTCCGTTCGCGACGCTCGACGAGCTGATCGAGAACTACGTCTACGGCAGCGCGATCGTCGTGGGGTATTTCCTGGCGTATGTCTACGGACCATCGCGGCCGGGCGAATTCGATCGCACGTTACGCTCCGCGCGCGACCTGGCGATCGCACTGCAGCTAACGAACTTCGCGCGCGACGTCGCCGACGATCAACGCCGTGGACGGCTCTATCTGCCGCTGTCGATGCTCGCCGAGGAGCGCATCGACGTGCCGGACATCAACGATCCGAGGCAGCACGAGCAGCTAGGCCGTGTCGTAGCGCGGATCTCTGCGAGCGCCGAGGAACATTATGCCCGCGCGCACGCCGGCCTCGAATCGTTCGCGCCCGACTGTCGTGTCGCCATCGACTCCTGCATCCGCGTCTACCGGCAGCTCAACGAGCGTATCGGCGCACAACCGGCCGGCATCGCACGACGCGAGTCGGTGCCGATGAGCGCGAAGCTGCGTGTCCTGCCGCCGAGCAAATACTGGCGCCTGCCGCTCGCGTACCTGACTCCGTGAAAGGTCCGGCGGGTCGGTCGACACGCGATCGATGCAACGCAGCGCATGAGGATTATTGCTTCACATTCCAGAGGTCGATCGACGTGACTCAACAGTCCGCGCAGACTACGCAACGAGTCGGAGGCAGCATCTCGCGCGACGTCCTCGCACCGGGCAGGCGGGCCGCGGGCGTGCGCAGGCCGCGCCGGCGCGTGGTCGTGGTCGGTGCCGGACTCGGCGGGTTGAGCGCGGCGATTCACCTGCGACTCGCTGGATTCGACGTGGCGATCTACGAGGCGAACGCCGTGACCGGGGGGCGCGCGAACGTCATTCGCCGCGACGGCTTCACCTTCGACACGGGTCCGACGCTCCTGAATTATCCCTGGGTCTTTCGCGAGCTCTTTGCCGCGGCCGGCCGCTCCATGGATGATTATCTGGAACTGCTGCCGGTCGATCCGTCGGTGCGTTTTCAGTGGGACGACGGCACGCACCTCTCGCTCTCGAGCGATCTCTCCCGCCTGCTCGAGGAGTTCGAGCGGATCGAGCCGGGGTCGCGACCGCGGACGTTGAAGTTCCTCGAGGATGCTTCGGTGAAATACCGCCTCGCGTTCGAGAAGCTCGTCAGCCGCAACGTCGATTCCGTGTCCTCATGGCTCTCGCCGCTGTCGCTGCGCGATCTCTCGAGGCTGTCGGTCTGGCGCTCGCTCGATTCGGAGCTCGGGAGATTCTTCCGGAGCCGGCACATCCGGGAGGCACTGGGAGCCTACGGCATGTACCTCGGCGGATCACCGCACGAGCTGCCGGGATTCTTCTCGATCCTGCCGTATGGCGAAATCGCGTACGGACTCTGGCTCCCGCGCGGAGGCATTCACGCGCTTGTGGAGGCCGTCGAGCAGCTCGCCACCGAGCTGGGCGTCGAGATCCACACGTCGACGCCGGTCGAGCGCATCATCGTCACTGACGGAGCTGCCCGCGGCATCGAGCTGCGCTCCGGCGGGATCGTCACGGCCGACGCGGTCGTCTCCAATGTCGACGCGCCCACGACGCTGGCGCGACTGCTGCGAGGGGCAATCGACGCGCCGAAGCCGCCGCGCATGACGCCCGGCGTCGTGACGTTCTACTGGGGCATCGACGGCGTGGCCGAGTCGCTCGGCCACCACACGATCTTCCTGCCCGACGATGTCCGCGGCGCGTACCGCGAGCTCATGCGCGAAGGCACACTTCCGAGTGGCCTCCCCTTCTACGTCAGCCTGCCGTCGCGCACCGATCCTGGACTCGCGCCGCCGGGCAAGACGTCAGCGTTCGTTCTCGTTCCGACGCCGCTCGTCTCACAACTCGGCGAGGCGCCGCATCTGGTCGACGAGATTCGCGAGCGCGTCCTCGCGCGCCTGGCAATGCACGGCATCCCGTTCTCGCGCGGCTCGCTCGCCTTCGAAGAAACGTGGACGCCGCACCAATGGGGCGAGCGCTTCGGTCTGCACGACGGCTCCGCCTTCGGCGCCGACCATCGCCTCTCGCAGATCGGCCCATTCCGAACCCGCAACACCGTCCGCGGCATCCACGCCCTCGCCCTCGCCGGAGCCAGCACCGTCCCCGGCACCGGAATGCCAATGGTCGCAATCAGCGGAAGACTTGCAGCAGAAAGGATCGGGGAGATGGTGGGGGTTGGTTGAGGTTGTGTGTTGGTTTTTGGGTTTTTGTTATTTGTTATTGGTTTTTTGTTTTGGCCATTTGCTGTCCGCACGACCCGAGGCGGCTTGGGGAATCGGGCCGCAGCGCATCTCCGGATCATGGTTTTGTCCACGATCGCCAACGGCGATACATCCCCGCCGGGCACAACGCCAACAACCAATAACAAATACCCAATAACCAATAACAAATACCAAGAACCACAACCGGCAACGACACAACCAACACCCCATCGCCTCGTGACATCTGACATCTAACATCTGACATCCAACATCCTCAACCACGCTTCATACGGCACCGGCCCCCGCCTCTTCCTCGCCCTGCATGGCTGGAGCGGCGATCAGTCGACGTTTGCGCCGCTTGCGCAGCATCTGCCTGCGGATGCGACGCTCGTTGCGATCGATCTGCCGGGTTGCGGACTGTCGCCGCAACCGCCGGCGTGGGACCTCGAGAGTGTTGGACGGATGATCGCGCGTACGGCCCGGCGTCTCGGAGTCGAGGAGGCGACGGTCATCGGCAATTGCTCGGGCGCGCTCATGGCGCTCGTTGCCACGACGGTCGGGCGGCTGTCGCCACAGCGGCTCGTGCTCATCGATCCGTTCGCGTATTTCCCCTGGTACTTCCGGGTGTTTACGCTCGGAGAATTCGGACGCAGGGCGTATTACTCGACGTTCGCGAGCAGCATCGGTCGCCGCATCACCGACCGCTCGCTGAGCGCGCGTCGCTCACCGGAGACGAGTCTGACGTCGTCGTTCGAGCACATCGATCACGGAACGTCGCTCGAATACCTGCGACTGCTGACGACGATCGAGAGTCCATCGATGTTCTCCGGACTGGGGATGCCGATCGACATCGTCGTCGGCGCGCGGACGTTCGGCGCGATCAAACGCTCGGTGCCGATCTGGAAGCATGTCTGGCCGCAGGCTGTGGCGCACACTCTCGAAGGCGTCGGTCATCTTCCCATCGAGGAGGCGCCCGCCGAGATCGGCCGGATTCTGTTCGAGCGGAGCGCGCATCGCGCGCCAGTCACCGTCGATTGACACCATGACCATACCTATGACCACGACGATGCGAAGGCTATTCCTCACCATCGCACTGCTGACGGCGTTTGCGATGTCTCCTGTCAATGGCAATGCACCCGATGCGCCGGAGCCCAAGCGAGCGGCGGCGTTCACGTTGTCCGACCAGTTCGGCCGCTCGCTCGAGTACCGGTTCCCGCGCTCGAACGTGAGCGTGCTTACGTTCGGTGACTGGAAAGGCTCGACCCAGATTGAAGGATGGGTTCGCCCGCTGTGGAATCGCTACCGCTCGAGCGTCGACATCAACGGCGTTGCCGTGCTCGACATCGTGCCGTCGTTCGCGCGCGATTTCGCGCGCGGCCAGTTCCGCGAGCGCGTGAAATTCCCGGTCCTGCTCGACTTCGAAGGGACGGTCTCAACGGCCTATGGCTTTCGCAGCGACAATGCGAACATTCTCGTCATCGCGCCCGACGGAGCCATTGCGCTGCGCATCGTCGGCGAAGCAACGCCGGCACGACTGCGCCGCGTCTACGACACGATCGACCGGTTGCGCGGTGCGGGCACCCGATGACGACCGTCACGTTCTTCTCGTATGCGCCGGGTCGCCGCCTCTGGGCGTTCAATCGCATGGGGAGCGCTCGCCGTGAGCTCGGTCGCGTCGAGGGACTTCGCTTCTGGAAGCTCCTGGGCGCCGGCCATGGCAACGGCTACAGTCTGCGTCCCGACCTATCGCGGTATGGATTGATCGGCGTCTGGGCGAGTCCCGAAGCCGCTTCGGCGTTCTTCACCGATTCGAGTCTCGCCGCCTCCTGGCGCGCGAACGCGTCGGAGATCTGGACCGTTGCGCTGCGCACGCTGCAGACCCATGGAGCCTGGTCGGGCGCCAATCCGTTCTCGCCGCTCGCGGAGGACAATGTCGCCGCCACACCGGGTGCGCCGGTTGCGGTGCTGACGCGCGCGAGCATTCGCGTGAGCAGGCTGGCGCCGTTCTGGCGATCGGTTCCGTCGACCAGCGAGCGGCTCGCGTACGCTCCGGGTCTAATCGCCTCGATTGGCACCGGCGAGGCTCCGGCGATACGTCCGGCGACATTCAGCCTCTGGCGCTCGATGAACTCGATGCTCGAGTTCGCCTATGGCAGCGACGAGCACCGCGAGGTCATCCGCCGTCGCCGCGACGAGCGATGGTACACCGAGGAGCTCTTCGCACGCTTCGAGCCCGTTGTCTCGCGCGGCACATTCGATGGCCGCGATCCCCTCGCCGGGTTGATGGATCCCCTCGAGACCGGGAAGCACGGTGAACTACAATGGATCTAACGGCACTGGCTTCGGCCGCACTGCTCATCGTCGCGCTCGCTCTGCTGGCGATCGCGCTCTGGAACGTCGTCGCCTGGCCCTCGGTGGCAGGCGACGCGCCGCCGGTCGCCTCCGCCGTCGCCGTGCTGATTCCGGCACGCGACGAGGAGCGCAATCTGCCGGACTGTCTCGAGTCCGCGATCGCGCAGGATTCCACCGTTGGAGAAATCCTCGTCTATGACGATCACTCGACCGACGCGACCGCGCGCATCGTGCGCGAGTTCGCAGCGCGCGACCGGCGCGTCAGCCTCGTCACGTCACGCACGCTTCCCCAGGGCTGGTGCGGCAAGACGTTCGGATGCGCGACGCTCGCCGCCGAGTCGACGATGCCCTGGCTGGTGTTCCTCGACGCCGACGCACGACTGCAGCCCGGAGCGGTCCGGCGAATGCTGGGCGAAGCGCTCGGTCGCGGCGTCTCGCTGCTGTCGCCGTGGCCTCGGCTGGTTGCCGTCAGCGCGGGAGAGCGCGCCTTGATGCCACTGCTGGATGTCGTCGTCTTCACGCTCTTCCCGGCTCCCCTGTCGCTGCGGCGACCTGATCCGTCGCTCGGTCTCGTGCACGGCGCCTGCATCCTCGCGGAGCGGCGTGCCTATGATCGCGTCGGAGGGCACGGAGCGGTGCGATCGGAGATCTTCGAGGACCAGCGTCTGGCGCGACTCTGGCGCGATCGCGGCGAGCGAGGGCTCTGCCTCGGCGGACGCGACGTCGTTTCGGTGCGGATGTATCGCTCGGTCGGGGAGCTCTGGCGCGGCTTTCAGAAGAACTTCTATCCGGCGTTCCGACACGCGGCGAGCTTCTGGGCATTCCTGATCCTGCACGGCGTGGTGCTGGTCGCGCCATTCATGCTGCTCGCGATCGCCCCGCAACCGTTGGTCATCGCGGCGGCGCTCGCGATCGTCGCGATGCGGTCCGCGCTCGCGGTGCGCTTCGGCCACGGCATCTGGTCCGTCGTGCTGCATCCGTTCGCCGGGCTCTTCGTGCTCGCGATCGGCCTCTCGTCGTGGTGGCGCTGCCGCAGCGGACGTGGCGTCGAATGGAAGGGTCGAGTCTATCGCACGACGAACGATGAGGCCGCCGTGGCGGCCGGAGGATTCGAATGAGCGCCCGGCGTGCCGTGATCGTCGGCGGCGGACTCGGTGGCATCGCGACCGCTGTGCGCCTTGCAGCGAGCAACTGGCAGGTCACGCTCTGCGAGCGCGGTCCGACGCCGGGAGGCAAGATGAACACGCTCGTGCGCGACGGCTTCCGGTTCGACACCGGACCGTCGCTGATCACGATGCCGTGGATTTTCGAGGAGACCTACGCGGCGGCCGGTGAGCGCATGAGCGACCACGTCGAGCTCGTACGGATGCATCCGCTGTCGACGAACGTCTTTGCCGACGGCGTTCGCTTCGACACGTCGAGCTCCATGCCCGCGCTGCTCGAGACCGTGCGTCGCCACGCACCCGGCGACGAGGCGGGACTGCTCAGATTTCTCGGCGTCGGCGCGCGCGTCTTCGAGCTCTCACAGGGGACGTTCTTTCGGCAGGCTCCGGGCGAGCCGCCGGACATGACCGCGCTCCGCGCGATGCGGCATCTGCCGCTGCGGCACGCGTGGGGCAATTACTCGCGTACCGTCGCGTCGCTCGTGCGCAGTCCCCACCTACGCCAGATGCTCGAGCGATATCCGACCTATGTCGGCTCGTCCCCGTACAGTGCGCCGGCCACGCTGGCGGTCATTCCGTACATCGAGCTCGCGTTCGGCGGGCATTACGTCCTGGGGGGATTGTACCGCATCGTGGAATCGCTCGTGGAGATCGCCCGGCGCCTCGGTGTGACGGTCGAGTGCGACGCGGATGTCGAGCGGATCGAGACCACCGGCGGCGCCGTCCGCGGAGTGCGCCTGGTCGACGGTCGCCGCATCGACGCCGACGTCGTCGTCGGCAACGGCGACGTCTCGATGACGCGCATGCTCCTCGGCGAGACCGGTGCAGCGCCACTAGGCGAGCCGGCGAGATCGATGTCCGGCCTCGTCTTCCTGCTCGGACTTCGACGCACGCTGCCGTCGCTGAGCCATCACACGGTGTATTTCTCCGGCGATTATCGTCGCGAGTTCTCCGAGCTCTTCGACGAGCGCCGGTTCCCGACGGACCCGACGGTCTACGTCAACGCGCCGAGCCGCACCGACCCGGGCGTTGCGCCAGCGGGATGCGAGAGTCTCTTCGTCATGGCGAATGCACCGGCCAACGATGGTGACGCCTGGGATGCAGATGCGATCGCACGAGCGCGCGAAAGCGTCTTCACGCGGCTGCGCCGCGGAGGCTTTCCGGAGATCGAGCGGGAGATCGTGGTGGAGGAGGTCTGGACGCCGCGGCGCATCGGCGCGCGATACGCGATGCCCGGCGGCGCGATCTACGGAGCGCACTCGCACGGATGGCGCAACGCGTTCCTGCGCGCGCACAACCGCGATCGTCGGGTTGGCGGACTCTATCACGTCGGCGGCAGCGCACACCCGGGGGGCGGCACTCCGACGGTGCTCATGTCGGCACGCATCACGTCAGGATTGATCATGCGCGATGAACGCTCGTAGCATTCTGCGCCCCGCGCTCGCCGTCGCCTACCTTCTGCTCTGGGTCGGAGGCGTCGGCTCCTACATCGCCTTCCGCGCACCGCCGGAGGATGCGGCATGGACCGCGCCCGTGTTTCTCCTGCTCGCGACCGGGATCGTCGTGCTCTCGACGCCTCGCGCGGAACTGCGCGACCTGGGCACGATCGCGCTCGTCGGCTTCGCCTCGGAGTACCTCGGAGTCACGACGGGATTGATCTTCGGCAGGTACGAGTACACCGGCGCCCTTGGTCCCACGCTGCTCGGCGTTCCGCTGGTGATGACCTGCGCGTGGACGCTGCTCGTCGTCTACGTCCGTCAGATCGTGAGGCTGACACCGTTCTCGCACGCGGTCGCGGCGCTCGTCGGCGCTCTCTGGATGACCGCCATCGACCTGGTCATCGATCCTCTTGCGGCCGGACGACTGGCGTACTGGCGATGGTCGGAGCCGGGGGCGTATTACGGCATTCCGGTGCACAACTTCGTGGGCTGGCTCGCGGTCAGCGCGCTGATTCTCCTGCTGCTTCCGCGGCGTGCCGGCGCATCGGGCGCGACGATCGCGACCGGGTGGAGCATCGTGCTCTTCTTCACGGTGATCGCGCTGGCAACCGGCCTCGTCGTGCCGGGAGCCATCGGACTCGCGTTGTGCATCGCGCACCCGGCGCTGGCGCTGGCGCACCGTCGCGCGCCGGTCACTACGGGAGCGCCGATTACGTCGGACAGCCTCGCGCTCGAGGACACGTGATCGCGCTGCATCGGAATTGTTAGATTCCCGCGTGACAACCGATGCCGACATGCTTCGCCAGCGCGTTCGCGAGCTCGAGATTCTCACGGTGATCGCCGAGGCGTTGAACCGACCACTCGAGCTCCAGGAGTCGCTTGGGATCGCCCTTTCAAAGGTGTCCGAGCTGCTCTCGCTGCACACCGGCTGGGTGTACCTCCTCAACGAGGGGTCGGGTCTCCCCTATCTCGCCGCCACGCAGAATCTCCCACCCGGCCTCGCTTCGAACCCACGGCTGATGAGCGGCGGCTGCTACTGCATCGACACCTTCCTGGCGGGCGACCTCGAGGGCGCCGCAAACGTCAACGTCGTCGGCTGCAGCCGGCTCGCCGGACTCATGGGACAGGGCAGCGGAGGGCTCCGCTATCACTCGAGCATTCCGCTCGAGTGCGGCGACCGCAAGCTCGGCGTGCTCAACGTCGCGACCGCCGACTGGCGTGAGCTGACGGCGTCGGAGCTTGGGATCCTGCGTACCGTCGGCGACATGATCGGCCTTGCGATCGAGCGCGCGCGGCTCGCGACGATCGCGGGCCGCGTCCGGACGATCGACGAGTGCAACCGCCTCGCGCGCGAGACACACGATGCGCTCACGCACGATCTCGCGGGAATCGTCTCGCGCCTCGAGAGTCTGGAGCGACTCCTCGACGAAGGCCCCGACATCGATCGCGCGCGGGAGCATCTCGCGCGCTCCTGCGAGCACGCTCGCGCGAGCCTCGAGCGGGCACGGCAGTCGTCGCACGACCTGCGCGCTGCACCTCTGGAGGGTCGCACAATCGTCGAGGCGCTCGAAGAGCTCGCGCTGCGAACCGAGCGCGAGTCGCAACTGGAGATCACGTTCGAAACCCGCGGAGCCGGCCGTCGGCCCTCGGCGCGCATCGAGCTGGGACTCTACCAGATCGCGCAGCAGGCGCTGGCAGCGATCATCGCACGCGACACCTCGCGCAACGTGCGCATCCTCCTCTCGATGTCCCTCAACCGCGCACGCCTGACGATCGACGACGACGGCACCGCCTTCGACGCCGGCGAGCCCCACGGCAGCCAGACCCTCGTCGCAATCGCCGAACGAGGAAACGCAATCGGCGGGAGGATAGAGGTGGCGGTGATTCCGGGATTCGGGACGCGGCTGGTGGTGGCGGTGGCTGGATGAGGTCAGATGTTAGAGGTTAGAGGTCAGATGTCACGAGGCGGTTGGTAGTGGGCGTCGATTTGGGCGTTGGGGGTTTTGGTTATTTGCTTTTTGTTATTGGTTTTTTGTGAGGACGATGTTCTGGTCGCCAATAACCAATAACCAATAACAAACACCCAGAAACGAAACCTCGCCCCCAACGCCTCTGCGCCTCGTGACATCTAACATCTGACATCTGACCTCTAACATCTAACTCCTCATCGCAAACTCCTCTTCCGGCGAGAGGATCAACCTCTTTCGGCCGATTACTGCGAAGTAGACGAGGCCAAGGGCGAACCAGATGGCGGCGGCGATGGCGACCTTCTGGTAGACGGGGTCGCTGATGAAGAGGGCGACGAGGGTGACGCCGGAGAGCAGCAGCGTGATGACCGCGCCGGGCACTCCCGTCGGACTGCGATACGGACGCGGGATGTCGGGCATGCGCCGGCGCAGCAGGATGAACGAGAGCATCTGCAGCATGTACGAGACGACCGCTCCGAAGACCGCCATGCTCCTGAGCATGGCGCCGAGTGGACTCTTCGGTCCGGCGAAGTGGATGGCGAGCGCCACTGCGTATCCGATGAGCGCGCCGACGATGAGTGCGATGTGCGGCGTCTTGCGCGTGCGGTGCACGAGCGAGAGAAACGTCGGGAAGTAGCCGGCGCGCGAGAGCGAGTAGATCTGCCGGCCGTACGCGAAGATGATCGAGTGAAAGCTCGCGATCAGTCCCGCGACCGCGACGAGCGCCATCAGCTTGGTCCCGAATCCGGTTCCGAGGATCGCGACGAATCCGTCGTACAGCGGATGATCCGATGTGCCGATCGCCGCGACTCCCGGTGCGAGACTCGAGTTGATCACCAGGACGAGAAGCGACGAGATGATGAGCGTGATCATCCCGAGCACCATTCCACGCGGAATGTCCCGCTGCGGATTGACCGTCTCCTCCGCCGCGAGTGGCAGCTCCTCGATGCCCAGGAAAAACCAGATCGCGAATGGAAGTGCCGCGATGATGCCGAACAATCCCTTCGGAAACCATGCCGTCCCTCCGGCGTCGGGCGTCATGTTCAGCGCGTACCGCGTGAAGTCGACGTGCGGAATCGCGGCGACGAAGAAGACGACGAGCACCGCGAGCGCGACGATGGCGATGAACAACGTGAACCGGAACGACGCCTCGACTCCGACGATGTTCAGTCCGACGAAAACGCCGTAGCACAGCAGCCACCAGAGCGGATCGTACGTCGTCGGTGTTCCGAAGACCGCGCTGAGGTATCCGCTCGCGCCGACGACGATCACCGCCGGCGTCAGGATATACTCCATGTTCTCGGCGAGGCCGGTCACGTAGCCGCCCCACGGTCCCATCGCCGAGCGCGCAAAGCTGTACGCGCCGCCGGTATGCGGCAGCGCCGCGGACATCTCGGCGATGCTGAACGACAGCGCCAGATACATTGCCGCGATCACGAGCGTCGCGACGAGAAGTCCGCCGAAGCCGCCGGAGGCAAGGCCGAAGTTCCAGCCGAAGAAATCACCCGAGATCACGGCGCCAACGCCGAGTCCCCAGATGTGGATCGCTCTGGCGTAGCGCTTGAGCTGGCGAGAGTCGAAGTACTCCTTTTCGACGCTCGTGTAGGTGACGCCTGCGGGAACTGCTTTCTCAGCCATGAAGTGCCTCGTGCGTTGGGCTCGTGCATTGGCCTTGGTGCCGGCTCTTCGTCGGGGTCGATCGCCGGTGTCGATCGCCGGTGTCGATCGCCGGTGTTGATCGCCGGTGCTCGTCGACGCGGCGGTGGGGACCGCCGCAGGCTTCGCATAGCAATTCCGTGCCGTTCCACCGAATCACGTCCATGACGATCATGAACCAGACCGATCAGCCGGAGCCGACAACCATTGCGATCGCCTGCGAGTCAGGTGGGTTTCGGTGCGTTTTCGTTCACGGGGTGCTCGATGCGCTGGAGGAGGCCGGCGTGCGCGCGGTCGCCTATGCGGCGGCCTCCGCATCGGTGCTCCCTGCCGCTCTTGCGGCGATCGGCAGGGCTCGCGAAGCGGGCGTCCGGTACTGGCACGACGCTCTCGAGGTGAGGATGCGCGAGGGGAATGGGATGAGTGAGATGGTGCTTGCCGGCCTGGCTCGGTACGCTCCGCAGATCGAGGACCGGCTCTTCGCCAACGATGCTCCGCGCTTCGTGATCGCCGTCAGTGAGGTCGTCGATCGCCTCGTCGCCGAGGGCACGCAGGGCGCGCTCGCATCGCGAATGGGCCGCGAGCAGTTGCTGGCGATGGCCCGCGGCGACGCCTCGTGGGCCGACGCAGCTCTTCGCGCGGTGATGTTCGATACGCACGACGGCGGCGAGCGCCGTCTCGATCGCGAGAGTTTCCGCGAGGCGGCGTATGCCTCGTCGCGCATGCTGCACGCATGGCGCGTTCCGGCGACGATCGCGGGAAGGCCGTACATCGACGCGAGCTACACCGTCGGGTTTCCGGCGCGCGTGCTTGCCGAGGGCGGCGCGGCAACCATCGTCGCCATCGCCACCGGTACCGCTCCGGCGTTCACGAATCTCTATCGGAACGAGGCGCTCGGCAGCCACGCGGGCCCGGGGCCGATCGAGCTCATCGCTCCGCCGGTCGATCTCAAGGAGATCGGCGTCGACTTCACGACCGCCAGCATCGAGGGACTCGATCGCGGATATGCGCTGGGTCGCGAGTGTGCAATCACCTGGTTGGGCTCGAGGTCGGCCGGCTGAGATGATCGCCCCGACGGCGGCCGTTCATCGCGCCGCGTTCGTCACGGACGCAGCGACAGCGCCACTCCGAGCTGAACGGAGTTGAGCACGGTATTGCTGATCTGGATGGGGATCGCGCCCTGCGTTGCCGGGAACTCGTCGCGGTAGGTGTAGCGACGATACTGGTCGCCGGAGGGGCGATCCTCGATGAACTCCGTGAGCATGAACTGGTAGCGGAGAATCGGAGCGATCGACAGGTCGCTCGACACATCGAAGCGGTAGCCGATCGACCCCTCGAGGCCAAGTCGCGCCGACGGCTCCGATTGGATGTACTGCTCGACCTCCACCTGCTTGCCGATCTGGGCGCCTCCCTCGTCGAGGAACTCGCACGGACCGTCACCCAGGATTGTGCCGCGCTCGCGCTGATAGGTTGAATCCAGGCGAATGTGCAGCGTCGGACCGAGCGTCACGAACGCGTCGGAGTTGAACAGGTCCAGCCGGAAGTGTGTGCCGAGCACGAGGTAGGTCGCGCTGACGTCGTAGTCGACGGTCATGTCGACCGTCTGGTAGTCGATGGAGCCACCGGGTCGAATCAGCGCGCAGTCCGCGACGCCGGTGAAGCTGTTGCCGAACGACTTGCGATCGAGTCCGAGCTTCAACTGCACTCC
>Ga0247823_10001304_pt1 | contig 20799 bp, 19 predicted proteins | sample 13C_PalmiticAcid_2_FD_192426 | JGI IMG/M metagenome (GOLD analysis project Ga0247823, IMG submission 192426) | Soil microbial communities from agricultural site in Penn Yan, New York, United States - 13C_PalmiticAcid_Day30 | ecosystem: Environmental > Terrestrial > Soil > Agricultural land... | reverse complement strand
GGGCACCAGACCGCGTCGGCGCGGGCCTTGCGGACCCCGCCGACGCGGTCTGGTGCCCGGGTGGCCGCAACCTGCTCAGCAGCGTCCACTTCGGACTCGGCGCGGTCCGGGTCGGTCTCGGCGAGCAGGTCGGCCGCGGCCAGGTGGGCGCGCATGACGCCGATCGGGTCGTCGACCTCGCGGGCGATGTCCAGGGCGACGCGGGCGTGCTCGGCGGCGTCGACGCCGCGGTCGGCCGAGCCGAGCAGGTCGGCCAGGAACGCGTGCAGCCGCGCGGCCGCGGCACGCTCGCCCGCCGCGGTGAGCCGGTCGAGCACGTCGAGCAGGCAGTCGATCAGCTCGTCCGCGGACTCCCGGCGGGCCAGCCACGTGCGGTGCACCGCGACGCGAGCGGCCAGGCCCGCGGGCAGCAGGGTGTCGAGGTCGCCGGGCAGGCTCGCCAGCAGCCGCGCCCCGCTGAACAGCGCGCCGTCGTCCATCGCCGTGCACGCGCGTTCGGCCAGTTCCACCGGGTCGGCGTCGACTGGCTGCTCCACGCGCGGCTGCTCCAGCGAGACCGGGGGAGTCGGGGTCGTCGGCACGGCGAGCACCACCACGTCGACATCGCGCAGCGCCAAGGTCTCCTCGACCCGCGCGCTCACCGCGTCCGTCCCATTGCGACGGTCGAACTCCAGCGCCGTGGTGCGGGCGATGTCGACGCAGCGGGCGGCGAGGCGGTCGCCGTCGAGGTCGCCGTCCGGCAGGTGGAAGGTCATCGCGGCCCGGTCGGGCACCCGGCTGAGCAGCAGTGCGGCGGACGCGGCGAAGTCCTGGCGGACCTTCGGACTCGGCGGCTCGACCAGCACGTCCAGGTTGCGGGACAGGATGTCCAGCCCGCGCGCGGCGTTGCCGGTGACCGCGCAGAAGCGCAGGTGCGCGTGCAGCGCGGACCTGGCCTGCGGGGTGTCGCGGACGACCCGGTAGGACACCAGGTGGGCGCGGGCGGCCTCGTCGAGCCTGCCGGTGGCCAGATAGGCCTCCAGCAGCGACGCCATCACCCCGTGCGGCTGCTCCGCGCAGTCCGACGGCTCGGTGAGCACCGCGCGGGCCGCGTCGATCGCCTCATCGAAGCGCTTGCGGGAGACGAAATACCCGACCTGGCTGTCCACGACGCACGCCGGGCAGTCGCTCATGTCGTCGGGCTCGGCGGCCCGCCACGCGGCGAAGTGCGCGTCGGCGGCCGCCGTGTCACCGATGTGGTGGGCCAGCGCGCGCAGCTTGTCGTGCACGGGATGCAGCGAGTACCCCTGCTGGCGGTAGCGGTCGGCCAACTCGTCCACCACTGACGTGATCTGCGCGAGGCTGAACCGGGGATCGCCGAGAAGACCGGTGGGAAGCCATTTGTGCATCCAGTTGAACTGGTGCAGCGCCCACTCGTCGAACGCCTCAGGGTGCTTGCGCTCGGTGGTGCGCAGCCACGCGAACGGCGTGAGCATCAGGTCGTAGCGGCGGATCTCGCGGTAGGCGTTGACCAGGATCAGCCGCGCGGCCACCCCGTAGTCGACGAACCCGGCCGCGTCGGCCGCGCGCGCCGCGCGTTCCAGCGCCTCGCACTTGGGCTGCCCGGCGGGCATCGAGTCGGTCTCGTGCACAAGGTGGGCGACGTGGTCGCGCAACTCGTCGGCGTTCTGGTCCGACACCCCAGTCCTTCCCCAGTAGTTCTCAGTGTCCGATGGCGCGGTCTAGCAAATCCAGGAACGACCCGTTGAGCGTCGCGGTGTCCTTGGGGCGCAGCGGGCGGTGCGACTGCAGCAGCGCGTGCACGTAGAGCGCGAGCACCGCGGTCTCCAGCAGCGCCGGGTCGTCGATCCCGGCCAGCCGGGCGACCAGCGGGTTTCGCGTGTTCAGCACGAGCTGCTGGGCCGCGCCCGAGCCGGAGTCGACCAGCTGGCCGAGCAGGTCCTGCCACAGCGGGTCGGCCTCCTCGCGGGCGTCGGCGGCGTCGCGCCTGCGTGCCCCACCCGCGTCGGCCACCAGCAGGGCGGGCAGGGAAACCGGGTCGAAGTCGCGCAGCATCGGTTCACAGTCGTGGCTGTCGAGTGCCTTGCCCGCCACCGACATGGTCCGCTTCATCGCGGCCTCGACCTGCGCGGTCGGCCTGCCCAGCGCGGCCAGCAGCTCGGCCGGGTCGACCCGGCGGACGGTCAGCGCGCCGTCGAGCGTGGCCAGCCTGCGCAGCAGCTCGGTGTCGTAGGCGTAGCCCGCGTTGACCAGCCCGATGCCCTGGGCCCTCGCCACGGGCGCCAGCTGGCGGAACTCGTCGACGTCCGGGGTGTAGAGGACGGTCTGGTGGTTGCGGCGGAACTGGCGCAGCGGCATCGTGCCGCGGGTCGTCTCGAACGGCACCCACCGCTCGGCCAGCCGCAGCAGCTCGTCGTCGATCAGCGCGACGGACTTGATCCCGAGCTGGTGGGCCGCCAGCAGCGCGCCCGCCCGCTCCGGCTCGGTGGCGTCGAGGCGCAGCAGCCACTCACGCAGCCTGCCGCCCAGCGCGTCGCGCACCGCCAGCAGCGTCTCGTCCTCGTAGAGCGCCTCGCGACTGGCCGTTGGCCGCAGCGCCGAGGTGTCCACCACACAGCGGACGAAGTAGGCCCAGTCCGGCAGCAGGCCCTCGATGGACGTGCCGACCAGCATCCGCTTCAGATACACCCGGTGCGCCTGGCGGCTGCCCGGGTTGGCGCCCGCGGGCAGCACGAACGCGGCCCCGGTCAGCCCGACCGCGCCGAACTCCAGCGGCACCACGTCGAACGGCTCGAAGCCCAGCGTCGTCTTGCAATATGCGGCCAGCCTGGCGTGGTGCTCGGCGACCGACTCGCCGCCGCGCCGGATCCAGGGCAGCTCCTCCTCGGTGACCAGCACCTGGCCGCCCGGACCGGCCACCCGCACCTCGAACGGCAGCAGCGAGCCGAACTCGGCGGCCAGCATGGCGACCGTGTCGTACTCGGTCCAGTGGTCGCAGTCACGCCGGGGGACCAGCTCGACGGTGGTCCCGATCTCGGCGCGGGCAGAGTCGTCCACCTCGACCTCGTAGGTGCCGTCGCCGTGGGCCACCCAGCGCACCGCGGGCCCGCCCGACGCCGACCGGCTCACCAGCCGCACCTCGTCGGCGATAAGGAAGCAGGACAGCAGGCCGACGCCGAACTGGCCGAGGAAGTCCTGCCTGGCGAAGCCCAGCTCGTCGCGCTTGGACGTCCCGCCCAGCGTGGAGAGCAGGCTGTGCACCTCGGCCTCGCCCAGACCGATGCCGGTGTCACTGATCCGCAGCGTGCCGTTCCCGGTACGCTCGGCGCTCTCCACCAGGATCGAAGCGGGCGCCGACGGGTCGGCGAGTCTGCGCGCGGTCACCGCGTCCACCGCGTTCTGCAGCAGCTCGCGCAGGTACACGCGGGGACTGCTGTAGAGGTGGTGGCTGAGCAGATCGATGACGCCGCGCAGATTGACACCGAATGTCTGAGCCAAGACAAACCTTTGCTGCGGTAGGAGCGGCCACGCGCGGGTGCCGCCTGGGCGGGGGTGACAGTACATGTGCCCGGTTACCGATGGCCCGGATTGCACCCGTCCGCCACCCGCTCGGTCGCGGTGATGGTTCGGGGTTCCGCGGGCACGCGACGCAGTCGTCGTGTTCGCGGGACCCCGGACCATCACCTTTCCGGCGACCGAGCCGCCTGCCCGGGGGGCAGGCCATGTCATTGCTCCCATAGGATCAATCTGTTCACCCGGCCTGTCGGGTGTTCCGCCTGGCCACCACTGGAACCCGGGAGCTCGTACCAACCATGTCCGGAGCCAACGACCCGTACGACCCCAAAGAGGTCGCGGCGCTGCGGCCGGAGACCCTGCAGGCCGCCGTCGAGAAGGCCCGCGAGGAATTCGCCGGTGCCGCCGACCTCGACGCGCTCGCCGCGGTCAAGCCGCACCACCTCGGGGACAAGTCGCCGCTGCTGCAGGCCCGCCGGGAGATCGGCGCGCTGCCGCCCAAGGCGCGGTCGGAGGCGGGCAAGCGGGTCAACGAGGCCCAGGGCCTCATCTCCGCCGCGTTCGACGAGCGCCGCGCCGTGCTGCAGACCGAGCGTGACGAGCGGGTCCTGCGCGAGGAGGGTGTCGACGTCACCCTCCCGTGGGACCACACCCCCCGGGGTGCCCGTCACCCGTTGACCACGCTGTCCGAGCGGGTCGCCGACATCTTCGTCGGCATGGGCTACGAGGTCGCCGACGGCCCCGAGCTCGAGGCCGAGTGGTTCAACTTCGACGCGCTGAACTTCAAGAAGGACCATCCCGCGCGCACCATGCAGGACACCTTCTACGTCGCGCCGCAGGACTCGGGCCTGGTGCTGCGCACCCACACCTCGCCGGTGCAGGCCCGCACGCTGCTCGCCAAGGCCCCGCCGGTCTACGTGGTCTGCCCGGGCCGGGTGTACCGGACCGACGCGCTCGACGCGACCCACACCCCGGTGTTCCACCAGGTCGAGGGCCTCGCCGTCGACAAGGGCCTGACCATGGCCCACCTCAAGGGCACCCTCGACGCCTTCGTGCGGGCCATGTTCGGGCCCGAGGCGAAGGTGCGGCTGCGCCCGTCGTTCTTCCCCTTCACCGAGCCGTCGGCCGAACTGGACGTGTGGTTCACCGAGAAGAAGGGCGGCCCCGGCTGGGTCGAGTGGGGCGGCTGCGGCATGGTCAACCCGAACGTGCTGCGGGCCTGCGGGATCGACCCCGATGTCTACTCGGGGTTCGCCTTCGGCGTCGGCCTGGAGCGCGCCCTGCAGTTCCGCAACGGCATCCCCGACATGCGCGACATGGTCGAGGGCGATGTCCGGTTCACCCTTCCTTTCGGCACGGAGGCTTAAGTGAGGATCCCCGTCAGCTGGCTCCTGCAGCAGCTTGAACTCACGGAGGACCACCGGGAACTCAACGCCGAACAGATCGCCGAGGCGTTCGTCCGGGTCGGTCTGGAGGTCGAGGAGGTCAGCACGCTCGGTCCGGTGACCGGCCCGCTCGTGGTCGGCCGGGTGGCCGAGATCGAGGAGCTGACCGAGTTCAAGAAGCCGATCCGGTTCTGCACGGTCGAGCTGATCGACCCGGAGGACGACGACGAAGGCGAGACCGGCCTGCCCGCGACCACGCAGGTCGTGTGCGGTGCCAGCAACTTCGTCGAGGGTGACCTGGTCGTCGTGGCGCTGCCCGGCGCGGTGCTGCCCGGCGACTTCGTGATCGCCGAACGCAAGACCTACGGCAAGGTCAGCCGGGGCATGATCTGCTCGGCTCGTGAGCTGGGCCTCGGCGACGACCACACCGGGATCATGGTCCTGCCGACCGGCGAGTGCGCCCCCGGCGACGACGCGATCGAGCTGCTCGGGCTCACCGACTCGGTCATCGAGCTGGCGATCACCCCCGACCGCGGCTACGCGTTCTCCGTGCGCGGCCTGGCCCGTGAGCTGGCCTGCGCGCTCGACCTGCGGCTGATCGACCCTGCCGTGCTCGACGTGCCCGCCGCCGACAGCGACGCGGTGCCCGTGCACATCGAGGCCCAGGACGGCTGCGCCCGGTTCGTGGTCCGCCGCGTCACCGGCGTCGACCCGACCGCGCCGACGCCGTGGTGGATCCGCAGGCGCCTGATGCTGGCCGGGATCCGCTCGATCTCGCTCGCCGTGGACATCACCAACTACGTGATGCTCGAACTCGGCCAGCCGATGCACGCCTTCGACACCACGAAGCTCGCCGGTGGCCTGGTCATTCGGCGGGCGAACGCGGGGGAGAAGCTCGTCACCCTCGACAACGTCGAGCGCAAGCTCGATGTGGACGACATCGTGGTGTGCGACGACAGCGGCCCGATCTCGCTGGCAGGCGTCATGGGCGGCGCGACGACCGAGGTCAGCGCCGAGACCAGCGACCTCCTGCTGGAAGCGGCCATCTGGGACCCGGCGTCCATCGCCCGCGGCGTGCGTCGGCACAAGCTGCCCAGCGAGGCGTCCAAGCGCTACGAGCGCGTGGTCGACCCGGCGCTGCCGCCGGTCGCCCTTGAGCGCGCCGCCCGGCTGCTGCGTGAGTACGGCGAGGGCCGCATCCAGCCCGGCCGCACCGACGTCGGCCGCCCGTCGGTGCCTGCGCCGGTCTCGATGGCCATGGACCTGCCCGACCGCGTCGCGGGCGTGCGCTACGACCGCGGCGTCACCGTCTCCCGGCTGCAGCAGATCGGCTGCCGGGTCGACATCGGCACCTTCGAGGACGGCACGCCCTGCGTGACCGCCTTCCCGCCGACCTGGCGCGCGGACCTCAACCAGCCCGCCGACCTCGTCGAGGAGGTGCTGCGGCTGCAGGGCTACGACACGATTCCGTCGGAGCTGCCGCCCGCGCCGCCCGGCGGCGGGCTCACCGCCAAGCAGCGTCGGCAGCGGATGGTGTCGCGCGCGCTGGCCGAGGCGGGCTACGTCGAGGTGCTGCCGTTCCCGTTCATCGCCAAGACGGTGTGGGACGCCTTCGGCCTGCCGGAAGACGACATCCGCAGGCGCACGGTCACGGTGCTGAACCCGCTGGAGGCCGACCGCGCCGAGCTGGCGACCACGCTGCTGCCTGGAATGCTGGACGTCTTGTCCCGCAACGTCTCCCGGGGCGCCCGCGACATCGCGATCTTCCACATCGGACAGGTCGTGCTGCCGCGCACCGAGCAGGTCCCGATGCCCGAGGTGGGCGTCGACGCGCGGCCGGACGACGCGGAGATCGCCGTCCTCAACGCCGCGCTGCCGATCCAGCCCGCCCACGCCGCCGTCGTCCTCGCGGGCAACCGCAGGCACGCGGGCTGGTGGGGCAAGGGCGAGCAGGCGAGCTGGGCCGACGCGGTGCAGGCCGCCCGGACGGTCGCTGAGGCCGCAGGTGTCGAGCTGACCGTGCACAAGTGGGACCTGCTGCCGTGGCACCCGGGCCGCTGCGCCCAGCTGCGCGTCGGCGGGTTCCCGGTGGGTCACGCGGGCGAGCTGCACCCCAAGGTGACCGAGGCGCTGGGCTTGCCCGCGCGCACGTGCGCCATGGAGATCGACCTGGACGCGCTGCCGCTCAGCGAGCGCAGGCCCGTGCCCGAGGTCTCGCCGTACCCGCCGGTGCTGCTCGACGTGGCGCTGGTGGTCGACGACGAGGTGCCCGCGGCCGATCTGTCCCGGGTGCTGCGCGAGGGTGGCGGTGAGCTGCTGGAGGAAATGAGCCTCTTCGACGTGTTCACCGGAACACAGGTCGGCGATGGCAAACGATCTCTGGCCTATTCACTGCGATTCCGCGCCCCCGATCGCACATTGACGGTTGAAGAAGCGACAACGGCGCGCGACGCCGCAGTCGCCGCCGCGGCCGAACAATTCGGAGCAGCCCTCCGCGCCTGAGCTGAACGGCCCACGATGCCTGAACCGGGAATGTCTCGATTTGTTCAAATCGACGGCATTCCCGGTGGAAAAATGGCGTTGGCTATTCCCCTGACCGTTCCCCACCGGGCAGCATCGCGGCGTCCGAGCCGAAACCCAGTTCGGACGAAGGGAACGAAAAGGGGCAATGTGAAAAAGATCGTGGCGATGGTTGCCGCGGCGGGTTTCGTGGTGGGCGGTGTGCTTGTCGCGCCGACGGTGCTGGCCGCACCGAAGCCCGCGCCCGCCCAGGTGGCCTACGACCCCGCGCCGATCGCGTGGGGTGTCTGCGAGCAGCCCGGGCTCGCCCGGCGCGGTGCCGAGTGCGGCATGCTCGAGGTGCCGCTGGACTACGCGGCGCCGTCCGGCAAGAAGATCAAGATCGCGGTGTCGCGGATCAAGGCGAAGGCCCCCGCGGACCAGTACCAGGGCGTGGTGCTGGTCAACCCGGGCGGCCCCGGCGGCTCCGGCGTGACGCTGTCCGTGCTGGGCGAGTACGTGCCCAAGGACGCGGGCCTGACCTACGACTGGATCGGCTTCGACCCGCGCGGCGTCGGCTCCAGCGAGCCGTCGCTGGCGTGTGACCACACGTACTTCGGCTACAACCGGCCGTACTACGTGCCGGTCAACGGTCAGCTGGAGAAGACCTGGCTGGACCGGTCGAAGAAGTACGCGGAGGCGTGCAAGGCCGCCGGTGGCGACCTGCTCGACCACCTGAAGACGACCGACTCGGTCAACGACATGGACGCGCTGCGCAAGGCGCTGGGCCAGGAGCAGATCAACTTCTACGGCTTCTCCTACGGCACCTACCTCGGGCAGGTCTACGCGACCCAGTTCCCGGAGCGGGTGCGCCGCATGGTCCTCGACGGCAACGTCGACCCGCGCGGTGTCTGGTACGACGCGAACATCCAGCAGGACCTCGCGTTCGACCGCAACATCAAGATCTACTTCGACTGGCTGGCCAAGCACGACTCGGTGTACCACCTGGGCACCAGCGGCAAGTCGATCGAGGCGAAGTTCTATCTGGAGCAGCAGAAGCTGCGCCGCGCCCCGGCGGGCGGGGTCATCGGCCCCGACGAGCTGACCGACGTCTTCCAGCAGGCCGCGTACTACATCTTCGGCTGGGAGGACGTGGCCAACGCCTACGCGGCGTGGATGAACAGCGGTGACGTCTCGGGTCTCAAGGCACTCTACGACGGCGCCAACAGCCAGGAAGTCGGCTCGGACAACTCCTTCGCCGTCTACCTGGGTGTGCAGTGCACCGACGTGCAGTGGCCCAAGAGCTGGAACCGCTGGAAGGTCGACAACTGGCTGACCTTCCTCCGCGCGCCGTTCCTCACCTGGGGCAACGCGTGGTTCAACGCGCCCTGCCTCTACTGGGACGCCAAGCCGGGCAAGCCGGTCAAGGTCGACGGCTCGAAGGCGCCGTCGATCCTGCTGATCAACGAGACCCTCGACGCGGCCACCCCGTACGAGGGCGCTCTCGAGGTCCGCAGCCGGTTCCCGAAGTCGGCCCTGATCGAGGGCGTCGGCGGCACCACCCACTCGGGCACGTTGTTCGGCAACGCGTGCGTCGACGACCAGATCGCCGACTACCTGGCCACCGGCAAGCTGCCCGCGCGCGTCGCGGGCCGCAAGTCCGACGCCCAGTGCGAGCCGCTGCCCCAGCCGACGCCGTCGGCCGGGCTGGCTCGGATCCAGGGGAAGGACACCGGCGACGGTGACCTGACGCGAGCTGAGCTACAGAAGGAAATCGGCCGCCGCTAGAAGTGTTTGAGCGCCTCGCGGCGTGACAGCGGTGACAGACCGGGGTGGGTGTCGACGAAATGTCGCACCCACCCCGGTTCCGTCTTCGCGTACTCGCGCAGCGCCCAGCCGATTCCCTTGCGCAGGAAGAAGTCCGGGTCGTCGATGTTGGCCTCGATCGCGTCGACCAGCAGGTCGACATCGGTGTCCTGCTTCGACGCGAGCTGACAGATGACCGACGTGCGGCGCCGCCAGCGATCGCCGTCCTCGGCCCAGACGCGCATCAGGGGCGCGACCTGTGCGGGATGCGCGCGCAGCAGCGAGCCGACCCGGCGGTTGGCGATCTCGTCGACGTAGTCCCACCAGGCGCCGGTGACGATGAACTCCTCGTACAGCGGCAGCAGGTCGACGTCCTGCCAGCGCTGGTACGGCTTGTGGTTCGCCAGGTCGAGCGCGACATAGCGCTGCTCGCGGTGGGTGGCCTGCCGCCACAGCGCCGCCATCGTGTCGATCCACACGGCCCGGTCGGTGATCGGGTGCTCGCTGAAGACAGCCTTGATCAACGCGGCGCGCTCCGGCTTGGCCACTCCGTAGTAGGGCATGTCGGACTTCATATACCGCTGCATGTCCGGTGCTTTGGCCGGGTTCGCCGAGGCTTGCAGTCCAGTGCGGACGGCGGTGACGAGGTCCATGCGGCGGACGCTAGTCGTGCCCACCGACAGTCGCCCGTCCGGTCGCGGGCTTGTTCCTGAGCAGCGCCAGCGCGGTGTGCACGAGCTCGGCGGTGGCCAGTGAGTCGACCTCGGCCAGGTCGAACCACGCCGCCATGTCGGTCGACCCGCCCTGCTCGAAGGTGAGCTCGCCGCCGACGACTCGACCCTCGTAGACGATCCGGACGCCGTGGAAGTCATTCGTCCGGTGGTAGCTGTCGATCCCCAACAAGGAGTCGGGCGCGAAGACGTACCCGGTCTCCTCGGCGACCTCACGCACCGCCGCGTCCAACGGGTCCTCACCGAAGTCGACACCCCCGCCGGGCAGCATCCACTTCGGCCCCTGGCGGCTGGTCCACCGGGCCAGCAGGATCTTGCCGTCGTCGACGATCACGCCGTACGCCGCGAGCCGGGTGTTGCGCTTCTTCTTGCCGAAGATCCCCATGGCCCTACTTTACGAGCCGCTTTTGGATCCTCTGCCGCATGTCCGCGGGTAGATCGTCCGCGCGCAGGAGGTCGGGCAGCCGCTCGGCCTCGGTGGTCAGCGCGCGGAAGGTCAGTCCCATGGTCACGCCGTGCCCTGGCCGGTGCACGACATCGATCTCGTCGCCCGCCTTGATCTCGCCGGGGGTGAGGACCTTGAGGTAAGCGCCCGGGATGGCGGCGTTGGTGAACGTCTTGACCCAACCCTGCTGGTCGAGCCACACAGCGAAGGTGCGGCAGGGGATCCGGGGCACGGTGACCTGCAACTCGGCCGTGCCGACCCGCCAGCGCTCGCCGATCTCGGCGTTGGTCAGGTCGATGCCGAGGGTGGTCAGGTTCTCGCCGAAACAGCCGCTGGGCAGGGGAGTGGAGAGCTGTTCCTGCCAGCGGTCGAGGTCCTCACGCGCGTAGGCGTAGACGGCTTGGTCCTCGCCACCGTGGTTGTCGACGTCACAGATGTGATCACCGGCGACGCCACTGTGTCCGGCCTGCGGCGCGGTGACCTTGACGGGATAGTCGACGGGCCGCTTGTCGATCGCGCTCGCACCGGCCTTGGCCTCGATGGCCCGGGGGACGCCGACATTGACTGTCATGACCTTCATGAACGCACCGCCGTCACATCGATCTCCACGAGCTGTCCGGTGAACCCGAGCGCCGCCACCCCGAGCAGAGTGCTCGCCGAGGTGAACGCGGGGGCGAGCGGGGAGTCTTGCAGCCTGGCCCACACCGAGCCGAGCACACCCTGGGCGGGCGTCACCACGTAGATGACCGTCTTGACGACGTCGGCCGGGGTCAGGCCCGCGTCGGCGAGCGCGGTCATGATGTTGTCGACCACCTGGTCGACCTGGGCCAGGACGTCGCCGTCGCCGACGAGGGCGCCGCTTTGGTCCAGAGGGCACTGGCCTGCGAGGAAGGCGGTGTCGGGGGTGAGGGTGAGGTGGTGGTAGCCGGGCGTGGTGTGCAACTCGGGTGGGTTGCGGCGGACGATGGTGGTCACGGCTCCGACGGTACCGGCGAGGCCAAGTCGTTTGTTCGACCCCGGTGCCTCACCCCTCAGCGTCGCCGCCCCTCAGCGTCGCCGCGACAAGATCGAGCCTTCGATGTGTGACGTCGCGCAGCGGAGGAACCAGCAGCACCGGCATGCCGACCTCTATCGCGGCTCCATCATGGGTGGCACGGTCTCCGACCATCAATGCCTGCTCGGCGGGTGTGTCGAGGCCCGCCAACGCCGCGCGGAAGATCGCGGGGTCTGGCTTCTGCACGCCGTGTTCGTAGGACAGCACGAACACGGCGATGAGGTCCGCGAGCCCGGCCGCCCGGAAGACTGGACGCAGATCGAAAGTGGATGTCACTGAGCACGGCGATTTCGCGGCCACCTGCGGCAATCCCTCGCAGCGTCGGCTCCACATCGATCGCGAACCGGTTGTAAGACGGGTCCGACTCGACGGCATAGAGCGCATCGGCCAGTTCGATGTCGAGTCCAGCGTCGGCGAACACGCTGTAGTAGGTGTCTCGGTGCCGTGCACGGTCGCTGTCGCCATCGATGGCGTCCAGCCGGTCCGGATCGCCCGCGGCGGTTCTGATCGTCCGCCACACTTGATCAACCTGCGGTGGCGTGCTGTCTCGATCAAGACGACACAACGCCTCCCGCACCCATGTCCGCTCGTCAAGGGTCGTCACCAGCGTGCCGCGCCAGTCGAATACGACAGCCCATAGGTCAGTCATGGCTCAAGATCTACCAGGGCTCCGTACCTGGGCGCAGAGAGTTGGCTCACCGTCGGCCTCTCTGGTTCGGTGTCGCCGCCGTCAGGTGCTTATGCTGCGCGCGTGTCGACATCACCCATGATCGCGCCCAGTATCCTTTCCGCGGACTTCGCCCGGCTCGCTGATGAGCTCGCGGCGATTCGGGGGGCCGACTGGGTGCACGTCGACGTCATGGACGCGCACTTCGTGCCGAACCTGACCCTCGGCCTGCCGATCGTCGAGGCGCTGCTCAAGGTGACCGACATCCCGATGGACTGTCACCTCATGATCGAGGACCCCGACCGCTGGGCCATCGGGTACGCCGAGGCGGGCGCGCACAACGTCACCGTGCACGTCGAGGCCGCCGCCGACCCGATCAAGCTCGCCAAGAACCTCAAGGCCGCGGGCGCCAAGGCCGGGCTGAGCATCAAGCCGGGCACCCCGCTTGAGCCTTACGTCGACATCCTCAAGCACTACGACACCCTCCTGATCATGTCCGTCGAACCCGGCTTCGGCGGCCAGAAGTTCATCGCCGACGTCCTCGACAAGGTGCGTACCGCAAGGACCCTGGTCGACACCGGGCACCTGAATCTGCTGGTCGAGATCGACGGCGGCATCAACGCCGAGACGATCGAGCAGGCCGCCGAGGCGGGCGTGGACTGCTTCGTCGCGGGCTCCGCCGTCTACGGCGCGGGTGACCCGGCGAAGGCCGTCGAGGCGCTGCGGGCGCAGGCGGTGTCCGCCAACCACAGGTTCGCCAAGTCCTGACAGACTGTCGCGGTGGATGACACCTCAGCGATGCGGCTGGCGGTCGCGCGCTCCGAAGCCGTGCGGGGGACGACGAGTCCCAACCCGCCGGTGGGGTGCGTCATCCTCGACCGTGACGGCGAATTGGCGGGCGCGGGCGCGACCCAGCCGCCCGGTGGGGCGCACGCCGAGGTCATGGCGCTCGACGACGCGGGCGACAAGGCTCGCGGCGGCACCGCCGTGGTCACCCTCGAACCCTGCGCCCACCACGGCCGCACCCCGCCATGCACCGACGCGCTCATCGCCGCGGGTGTCGCGCGGGTCGTGTTCGCCATCCCAGACCCGAATCCGCAGGCCGCCGGGGGACGCGCTGTCCTCGAAGCCGCCGGGATCACCGTCGAGAGTGGACTCCTGGCCGACGAGGTCGCCCAAGGACCGCTGCGGGCGTGGCTGCACTTCGCCAGGACCGGGCGGCCGCATGTCACCTGGAAGTACGCCGCGACGCTCGACGGGCGGGTCGCCGCCGCCGACGGGACCAGCCGGTGGATCAGTTCCGAACAGTCCCGCGCGGAGGTCCACGACCTGCGGCGCAAGATCGACGTGATCATGGCGGGCCGCGGCACGGTGTCGGCCGACGACCCCGCGTTGACGGCCCGGGACGAGGACGGAACAACCCACGCCCGCCAGCCGTTGCGGGTGGTCGTGGGAACCGGAGACCTGCCAGCCGCCGCCAAGGTGCTCGACGACAGCGCAGAGACACTGCATCTGCGCACGCGCGACCCGGCCGAGGTGCTCGCCGCGCTGGCCGAGCGCGGGGCGGTGGATGTGCTGCTCGAAGGCGGGCCGACGCTGGCGGGCGCGTTCGCCGAGGCGGGCATGATCGACCGGATCCTGGCCTACCTCGCCCCCACGCTGCTGGGGGCCGGGCCTGTGGCGTTGGGCGCATCGGGCGTGTCGACCATCACCGACGCTCACCGGTTCGTGGTCGAAGGGGTCACCATGTGTGGACCGGACGTGCGGGTATCCGCCGTTCCGGTGACGGACTGAGGAGGCAACGGTGTTCACGGGGATCGTCGAGGAACGCGGTGAGGTCGTCGCGGTGGAGGACCTCGCCGACGCGGCGCGGGTCACCATCGCGGGGCCGCTGGTCACCAGCGACGCCAAACAGGGTGACTCGATCTCGGTCAACGGGGTGTGCCTGACGGTGGTCGGCCTTGACGGGGGCGCCTTCACCGCCGACGTCATGCGCGAGACCCTCGTCCGCAGCAGCCTCGACAAGGTGACCGTCGGCGACTCGGTCAACCTGGAGCGCGCCGCCGCCGTCGGCCAGCGCTTCGGCGGGCACATCGTGCAGGGCCACGTCGACGGGACCGGAGCGGTGCTCTCGCGCGAGCCGTCGGAGCACTGGGAGCTGGTCCGGGTCAGCCTGCCCGCGAACCTCGCCCGCTATGTGGTGGAGAAGGGCTCTATCACCGTCGACGGCGTGTCGCTGACCGTCGTCGAGGTCGGTGACGACTGGTTCTCGGTCAGTCTGATCCCTGAGACGCTGCGCGCGACCACACTCGGGGTTCGCAAACCCGGTGACAAGGTCAACCTCGAAGTGGACGTCATCGCCAAGTACGTGGAAAGACTGGCAACACCGCACCTCGGAAACACCGGGCGCGGCGCCGTAGAGGAGAGCACCAGTGAGTGACTTCGACGCCATCGAGCGCGCCATCGCCGCCGTCGCCGCGGGCAAGGCCGTCGTCGTCGTGGACGACGAGGACCGTGAGAACGAGGGCGACCTGATCTTCGCCGCGGAGAAGGCCACCCCGGAGCTGATGGCCTTCATGGTCCGCTACACTTCCGGCTACATCTGCGTGCCGCTCACCGAGTCCGACTGCGACCGGCTCGACCTGCCGCCGATGTTCCACACGAACCAGGACGTGCGCGGCACCGCGTACACGGTCACCGTGGACGCGAAGGAGGGCGTGAGCACCGGCATCTCCGCGGCCGACCGCGCCCACACGATCCGGCTGCTCGCCGACGAGAAGTCCACCCCCGGCGACTTCAACCGCCCCGGCCACGTCGTCCCGCTGCGCGCCAAGGAGGGCGGCGTGCTGCGCCGTCCCGGCCACACCGAGGCCGCCGTCGACCTGGCCAAGATGGCCGGTCTGCGGCCCGCGGGCGTGCTCTGCGAGATCGTGTCGCAGAAGGACGAAGGCGACATGGCCCGCTACGACGAGCTGCGCGTCTTCGCCGCCGAGCACGACCTTGAGATCATCACCATCGCCGACCTGATCGCCTACCGCAGGCGCACCGAGAAGCAGGTCGTCCGGGTCGCCGAGGCGCGCATCCCGACCGCGCACGGCACGTTCACCGCTGTCGGCTACGACTCGCTGCTCGACGGCATCGAGCACGTCGCCTTGGTGTACGGCGACCTCGCCGAGGGCGACAGCGTCCTGGTCCGGGTGCACTCCGAGTGCCTGACCGGCGACGTGTTCGGCTCGCTGCGCTGCGACTGCGGCCCGCAGCTCGACGCCGCCCTGGAGGCCGTCGCCGCCGAGGGACGCGGCATCGTGCTCTACATGCGCGGCCACGAGGGCAGGGGGATCGGCCTCATGCACAAGCTGCAGGCCTACCAGCTGCAGGACAGCGGCCACGACACCGTCGACGCCAACCTCGCCCTCGGCGTGCCCGCCGACGCGCGCGACTACGGCACCGGCGCGCAGATCCTGGTCGACCTCGGCGTGCGCAGCATGCGGCTGCTGACCAACAACCCGGCCAAGCGGGTCGGCCTGGAGGGCTACGGCCTGACCGTGGTCGACCGCGTGCCGCTGTCGGTGTGGCCGAACCCGGAGAACGTGCACTACCTGCGCACCAAGCGCGACCGGATGGGCCACGAGCTGGGCCAGCTGGAGCACTACGAGGGCGGCACCAAGAGCGTTGCGGGAAAGAACACAGCGGTGAAGACGGGAGACGACAAGTCGTGAGTGGTGAGGGCAAGCCGCAGACCTCGGTCCCGCGGTGCGAGGGCATCCGGCTGGGCATCGTGGCGACCAAGTGGCACGCCGGGATCACCGACCAGCTGCTCACCCGGGCGCTGGCGGCGGCCACCGAGGCGGGCATCGAGGAGCCGACCGTCGTGCGCGTGCCGGGCGCCGTCGAGCTGCCGGTGGTCTGCCAGGAGCTGGCCAAGCACCATGACGCTGTCGTCGCGCTCGGTGTCGTCGTGCGTGGCGGCACCCCGCACTTCGAGTACGTGTGCGACGCGGTCACCTATGGGCTGACCAGGGTGTCCCTCGATGAGGCGACCCCGGTCGGCAACGGCGTGCTCACGGTGAACACCGAGGAGCAGGCGCACGACCGCAGCGGACTGCCCGGGTCGGCGGAGGACAAGGGCTACGAGGCGTGCGCCGCCGCGCTGGAGACCGCCCTGGTCGTGCGCGGGCTGCGTCAGCCGTGGACCGAGCAGGGGTTCCGGTGATCGCTCGTCCGCACCGGGTCCGGTTCGTAACCGGGACTATCGCGGTGGTGTTCGTCGCGATCTTCTCGGTCGTGGCCGTGCTGCTTCGTAACACCCCGACTGGCGTCTTCTTCCAGGCCTCCGACCAAGTCGCCATGGTCGGGATCGGCGTGCTGCTGGCCTGTGGCGCGCTCTGGTTCACCCGGCCGAAGGTGGCCGCCGACGCCGAGGGCGTCGAGGTGCGCAACCTTCTCGGCACGACCCGGTTCGAGTGGGACGTGGTCGAGTCGGTCAGCTTCCCCAACGGCGCGTCGTGGGCCCGGCTGGAGCTGCCGGACGACGAGTACGTGCCGATCATGGCGCTGCAGTCGGCCGACGGCGCCCGCGCCGTCGCGGGTATCCGGGAGTTGCGCAGGCTGCTCAAGGAGTCCCGCGAGCGGTCGAGCGAAGGGTCGCAAAACGGGTAGCACCCGGGGTAGCATTGCTGGTGTGAAGCTGAGTGTGAGCCTGCCGGAGGACGATGTCCGGTTCATCGACGAGTATTCGGCGCGCGCCGAGGTCGCGTCGCGCTCGTCGGTGATCCAGCTCGCCATCGCCCGGCTGCGCGAGTCCGAGCTGCAGGACGAGTACGCCGCCGCCTTCGCCGAGTGGGACGCGGCCGAGGACGCCGCCATGTGGGACGTCACGGCGGCCGATGCGACGCGGTGACATCCACCTGGTCGACCTGGACCCGACCCAGGGTTCGGAGGCCAACAAGACCCGCCCTGCCGTGATCGTCAGCAACGACGCGGCCAACGCGGTCGCGGCCAGGACCGGCCGCGGCGTGGTCACGGTCGTGCCGATCACGTCGAACACGGACCGAATTTTCCCATTCCAGGTGCTGCTTCCCGTCGCGTGCGGACTCGCCGTGGCGTCGAAGGCGCAGGCTGAGCAGGTCAGATCGGTGGCCACGACCCGGATCCGCAAGCGGATCGGCAGGGTGACGCCTGAGCTGCTGACCCGGATCGACGAGGCGCTGCGGATTCACCTCTCGCTTGGCTGAACCCTTCACCGAACGTGGACGTAGGGCGTGGTGTAGTTCCGCAATACGGACATAGGAAGCACTGGAGGCCACGCGTGACCGCTGTAGAACCCACCACGACCCCCGAAACCCGGTCCCGGCGCGAGGTGCTCTGCGGCTTGATGGTCGCGTTGGTCGCTCCCGGCGCGCTCGTCGCGGCCTGCGCCGACTCCGCGGGTACGCCATCGAACTCGTCCGGCACCGCCACCTCCGGGGCCGGGGGTTCCTCCAGCGCCGCGGGCTCCGCGATCGTCGCCGCGCTCGCCGACATTCCGCAGGGCGGCGGCAAGGTCATCACCGGCACGCCCAAGGGTTCGCTGGTCGTGGTCCGGCCCACCGCCGACACGGTCCGCGCCTTCGACGCCGCGTGTCCGCACCAGGGCAACCCGGTCGGCGCGCCGTCCAACGGCACGATCACCTGCCCCAAGCACGGCAGCACGTTCGACGGCGCGACCGGCGCGCTCAAGGGCGGCCCGGCCAAGACCGGCCTCAAGGAGGTCGCGGTCAAGATCGAGGGCGACAAGGTCGTACTCGCCTGACCCGCGAACCCGCGGACGGCCGGGTGTCGACCGTCCGCGGGGCATGGATCAGGACCGGCCGAGCACGCGCGGGTCCGCGTGCAGCCCGCTGGTCAACCTGATGGTGATGAACTCGTTTTTGTCGGGCTTGCCGGGCGTGCGGCCGGACGAGAACGGGAAGTTGTTGTCGTTGAGCACGCCGAGGGTGCGGTCGTCGAGGATCACGACGTCCTCGATGGTCGTGAACGGGAAGGTGAACGGGTCGCCGAAGCCGCCGGTCGCGCGCGGGTTGGCGATGTTCATCAGGTCGGCGACAAGGGTCTTGTCGAGCTTGCCGTCGTGGTCACGGTCGCGCTTGTCGGCAAGGTAGATCTTCTTGACCTTCGCGTCGGCGCCCTGGAAACCGTCGCGCTCGATGACCAGCAGCCGGTCGCGGTCCACGGTGATCGAGTCGCCGATGGCGTGCGTCGGGCTGTCGAGCTGGTAGATCCACTTGGTGCCGGTGTACGCGCCGGTGCGCAGGTCGAACTCGTTGAGCCGCAGGCTGCCCGGCTCGTCACCGGCGACGGTGCCCTCCAGCAGCGCGTTGAGCGTGCGGCGGTCGGGGGAGATGGCCAGACCCTCGAAACCCTTGCTGCCGCCCAGGTTCGGCGTGCCCGCCGGGTTCTCCGGGGCGAACACGCCCGGCAGCGGGACCGGTGGGGCCACGAGCCTGCCCGCGCGGTCGAAGTGCAGCAGATACGGGCCGAACTCGTCGCCGATCCAGTAGGAGCCGTCGGCGGCGCGGACCATCGACTAGACACGCCCTGACCACCATCGACCGCCACGTCGACAACTACATCACCCAGGCACGCCTCAGACCCGCCGCCTGAAAACGTGACTCACACGCTCAGAACCTGATCCCCAAGGCTCTAGGTGCGGCGGGTGAACGTCCGGTGGCCTGCGGCGAAGCGCTGAATGATCAGCTCAACCTGGCCTGGGCCCGCGCCTTCCACGACCACGAGCCGCTCGTGTCCGAGCAGCGCAGCACCTGCTCCCACGCCCGCGTCGCCGCGCGTCGGTCGCCCGCGCCCGCCAGGGCAGCGCCGTACTCGTAGAGCCTGCGGGCGGTCAACTCAGTCCCGGACGGGGCCGCGGTGAGCGCGTCGGATTCCAGGACTTGCTCGAAACCAGTGCGGGCGGCGGCGAACTCACCTCGGGCGAGGTCGAACCTGGCTTGCCACTCGACCAGGAGCATCGGACGTTCGCGGGCCGCCCACGCGTCCTCGCGCAGGAACTCGAACTCGGCGGTCGCCAGGTCGACGTCGCCGGTCAGGCACGCTTTGGTGAAGCGGTGGTCGTGCGCGTTCATCACCCAGCGTTCCGCGTGCGGGTTTCCCGCGGCCGCGGCGGCGGTGAAGACCGACAGAGCGGTGACGAGGTTCGCGTCGTACTCCTCCGGGGTGATCCGGCCCGCGTGGAAGCGGACCAGGTCGCGCACGAGCGCGCTGATCCAGCCGGACACCTCGCGGCCCGCCTGGTGGGCGGCCTCCGCGCTCTCGTCGAGGTAGTCGATCGCGGCGTCGACCCTGGCGTGCAGGTATTCCAGGTAGCCGCGCTCGTAGAGTGCCCGGGACTGGTCGCCGCGGACCTCGGTGATCTGGTCGAGCAGCGCGGTCGCGGCGGCCAGGTCGTTGTTGCGGCGGAAGCGGGACGCGGCGATCTCGGCGAAGTCGGCCCAGATCGACGCGGGTTCGAGATCGTCGTCGCCGCCCGGCGCGCGCTCGGTGACGAAGTCGAGGTCGGCCAGGTAGCCGAGCACCTCGCCGTAGAAGGCGTCGAAAGTGTTGCGGTAGCCCAGAGCGGAGAGCACGGTGTCAGCCCCGAGGTCGCCGTCCGCACCCCGGACGGCGTGTTCGGCGAGGAGCCTGGCGGCCTCGGTGCCGCCCATGGCCGCGTCGGCGGTGGCGAAGTCGGCGACGGTCCGGGTGGCGCCGACGACCTCGATCTTGCGGGCGATGAAGCCAGGGTCGGCGAGGATCGCGACGAGGTTGTCCACGCACCACTGCCGGTCGTCGGAGCCGCCCTCAAGCGCCGAGGTCAGGTGGCCGACCACGTTGGCGAGCGCGTAGTCGTCGCGGCACGCGGCCCAGTCGGCGCCATAGGTCGCGATCAGCTGGGCGGCGGTGTCCTGGTTGCTCATGGCCGCGTCGATCCAGCTGTGGGGTGCGTGCGCACGCGTCTCCTCCGCCGTGAGGTATTCGGCGAGGGTGAGGTGAAAGATTCGCACGCGCTCGGCCGACCTGGTCAGGAACTGGAGCATGTCATGGCTCGCCCGCTCGGCGACGTCGAGGGGCTGACCAGCCATGACGGCCCACTGCGCGAGGGTCAGCGGCCCACGCGCGACCACGACGACACCCAGCATCCGACCGTGGACCCGTTCCCAGCGGTCACCGGCGGCCTCGCGGAGCATGACCATGAACAGGTCGTAGAGGTCGGTGAGCGACGCGGGAAGCTGGTCCTGGTCGGCCAGCGTCGCCACATCGGCCCAGCGGCGGGCCTGTACCGCGTGCGACAGCGCCCGCGACCACGAGACGAGGAACAGGAAGTTCCCGTCGGCCTTGGCCGCCGCGGCGCGGGCGGACTCACGAAGCGAGTGGCCCCTCTTCTCCAGCGTCTTGCGCAGCGCGCGGTCCTCGGCGAACTCGTCGGCGTAGTCGCGCAGGTCGTCGCCGACCTTCTTGCTCGCCGCGTCGATCGACACCTCGCGCAGCCGTCCCCGCTGACGCAGGCGGTAACCCGCCAGCAGCACCGGGTCCGGTCGGCTGGCCACGACCACGGTCACGTTCGGTGGCAGCGCCGGGCAGTTGACCAGCCAGTCCGCGATGGTCCACCCCGGACTGGGCGGCTGGTGGCGCAGCTCGTCGAGCCCGTCGATGAGCACGACGAT
>Ga0247823_10001303_pt1 | contig 20805 bp, 17 predicted proteins | sample 13C_PalmiticAcid_2_FD_192426 | JGI IMG/M metagenome (GOLD analysis project Ga0247823, IMG submission 192426) | Soil microbial communities from agricultural site in Penn Yan, New York, United States - 13C_PalmiticAcid_Day30 | ecosystem: Environmental > Terrestrial > Soil > Agricultural land... | reverse complement strand
CCTCGGTGTGCAGACCTTCGCACCGCATATCCAGCAGGCAATCGGACGCATCCAGCCGCTTTCCCATATCGAACGCGTTGTTGCCGGGCTTCGGCTGCGCGATATCGACGCCATCAATTTCGATCTGATGTACGGCCTGCCGGGTCAGACCCTCGCCGATCTCGATGAGACGCTCGACGAAACGATCCGTCTCGCGCCGAGCCGGATATCGCTTTTCGGCTATGCGCATCTCCCGAACATGATTCCGCGCCAGCGCCAGATCGACGCCAGCGATCTGCCCGACCATGAATTGCGCTTCGAGCAGGCCCGGCGCGGGTATGAGCGCCTCACCGATGCGGGCTATGTTCCCGTCGGATTCGATCATTTCGCGCTGCCTTCCGATCCGCTTGCCGACGCCGCGCGCGACGGGCGGGTGAGCCGCAATTTTCAGGGTTTTACCGAGGACGACAGCCCGGTTCTGATCGGCATCGGTGCCAGTGCGATCAGCCGGTTTCCCGATCTCATCGTCCAGAATGAAAAACGCGCGGGCGTCTATCGTGACCTCATCGCGGCCGATCAGTTGTCCGCCGTTCGGGGCGTTGCGATCGACGCCGATGACCGCGAGCGCGGGCGGCTCATCAAGGAGTTGCTGTGCCACGGGACCGCTTGCCTCGACGCGCGCTGGCTAAAGTCTGCGCGGGCCGCGCTTGCGCCCTTCGAGCGCCTGAATATCCTTCGCTGGGAGGGTGAAAGGCTCGTCGTCGAGGACCATGGCCTGCCCTACGCCCGACTGGTCGCCGCGCAATTCGACCGTCATCGCGGCGCGATCACTCGTGAGGACCTCGAGCCTATGTTTTCCAATTGCGCAGATAGGACAGCAAGCAGGGCATGATATAAATCCTCCGCTAACTGCAGAAATCTGCAGCTTACCTGTACGTGTTATTCCTAATGGGAAGCGTATCCGCCCTGACAGATAGAAGCCTCATATCCCGGCTATTTCAACCTTTAGGGGCAGGCTCATGCGCTACGACCAGATTTTCAGCGATGCGATCGCGCGCCTGCACGACGAGGGACGCTATCGGGTGTTCGTCGATATCCTGCGGGACCGCGGCGCCTACCCCGGCGCGCGCTGCTTCGATGCCGATGGGGAAGCGAGGCCGATCACCGTCTGGTGTTCGAACGACTATCTCGGCATGGGGCAGCACCCGGCGGTCCTCGATGCAATGGAAGCCGCAATCGCTGATGTCGGTGCGGGCTCGGGCGGCACACGGAATATCAGCGGCAACACCCATTATCATATCGAACTCGAGCGCGAGCTTGCCGATCTCCATGGCAAGGAGAGTGCGCTCCTCTTTACGTCGGGCTATGTGTCGAACGACGCCACGCTCGCGACGCTGGGCAAGCTCCTGCCCAGCTGCGTGATATTTTCGGACGAGCTAAATCACGCAAGCATGATTGCCGGCATTCGCAATGCGGGATGCGAGCGGAAGATCTTTCGCCACAATGATCTGGCGCATCTCGAGGCACTGCTTGCCGAAACGGACCCCGCGCGGGCCAAGCTCATCGCCTTCGAGAGTGTCTATTCGATGGACGGCGACGTCGCGCCGATCGCCGCGATCTGCGATCTGGCCGATCGCTATCAGGCCCTCACCTATCTCGATGAAGTCCACGCCGTCGGCATGTACGGCTCGCGCGGTGGCGGTATATCGGAGCGCGATGAAGTGGCGCACCGCGTCAGCGTGATCGAGGGCACGCTCGCCAAGGCCTTCGGCGTCATGGGCGGTTATATCGCCGCGGACCGCGCAGTCATTGACTGCATTCGCAGCTATGCACCAGGCTTCATCTTCACGACCTCGCTGTCGCCTGTTCTCGCCGCCGGCGCGCTCGCCAGCGTTCGCCACCTGAAAGTGTCGACATCTGAACGCGAAGGACAGCGGGCCGCTGCTCAGCGGCTCAAGTCGCTGTTTCGGGCCGCAGGGTTGCCGGTCTTGCCGAGCGACACGCACATCGTCCCGCTCCTCGTGGGCGACCCTGTCCGCGCCAAGGCCCTCAGCGACCATCTGCTCACCGAGCATGGCGCCTATGTTCAGCCGATCAACTATCCAACGGTACCGCGCGGAACCGAGCGGCTTCGCTTCACGCCGGGTCCGCTGCATGGCGAGGAGGAAATGAAGGCACTGACGGCGGCGCTTGCCGCTTGGTATTTCCCATATCGCATGCCGATTGCCGCGTGACGAACTGAGTGGGAATCGGCACGATTAGGGTACGCAGCCGGCCAAAAATCCGATGTAATCCAGTGGTCTAAGATTAATTTGGGGCCTTTTTGGGGGCACTGGACGATTTGCGAATAGAGGAATATCCCGGAAAACTGCCAATTTTTTCGCGTAATTAGATTCCGGCTCGGCTCCAAATTTTTCCCAAAGATGCGAAATCGAAATTCGCTTGCGTCGATGCCATGGACTTGGCCCCCATCCCCGCAATCTGTAGCGCCGGTTTCTGACGGCAACCTGACGAGAACGGGATGTCGGTCGCCGCAACGGCAAAGGGCTGCCCCTTTCGGAGCAGCCCTTCCATTGTCGTGCCTGTTCGCGGATGATTATCCGAGTCGGACCCCCGCGAGGAAGGTCATGCTCAAATCTGCCGCATGCGGCGTGTGACAATGAGACATTCGACCACCTCCTTTCGCTTTGTTGACGATAATATCAATGTAGGACCGGCGGCGGTTAGTTCAAGATATTTGAGCCGGCGACCCCGTCACCTTGATGTCACACCGGACGATTAGCCCCGAGTCATCCCTCGAGATGGCAGGAGCCAGCCGATGAATGCGACCACAGCGGATACGACGATCATCGAACCGGCCGGCGCCGAACGCCCCGATCTCGACAAGGGGCTTGGCGCCGCGGGGACCCTCGGTTTCGGCGCCGCGATCCTCGCGACCCTTCTCTATGTCGCGTACAGCGTTTACAGCGATGCCGCTGCGGCGGGCGTCCACGCCACCGCCTTCCTGCCCTTCATCCTGCTGTTCATCGCGCTGCTGATCGCGCTCGGCTTCGAATTCGTAAACGGTTTTCACGACACCGCCAACGCCGTCGCGACGGTGATCTACACCAATTCGATGCCCGCCAATTATGCGGTCGTCTGGTCGGGCTTCTTCAATTTCCTCGGTGTGCTCCTGTCGACGGGCGCGGTCGCGTTCGGCATCGTCTCGCTGCTGCCGGTCGAATTGATCCTTCAGGTCGGCTCTAACGCGGGCTTCGCGATGGTCTTTTCGCTGCTGATCGCGGCGATCGTCTGGAACCTCGCGACCTGGTATTTCGGTATCCCCTCGTCGAGTTCGCACACGCTGATCGGATCGATCATCGGGGTCGGCATCGCCAACGCGATGCTCCACGGCAAGAGCGGCACCGCGGGGGTCGATTGGACCAAGGCGACCGAGATCGGCTACGCACTCCTGCTCTCGCCCTTGCTCGGTTTCACCGTCGCGGCGCTGCTTTTCCTTGCGATGAAGGTGCTCGTCCGCAACCGCGCGCTCTATGAGGCGCCGAAGGGCAAGACGCCGCCGCCGCCGTGGATTCGCGCGCTGCTGATCTTCACCTGCACCGGGGTCAGCTTCGCGCATGGCTCGAACGACGGGCAAAAGGGCATGGGGCTCATCATGCTGATCCTGATCGGCACCGTGCCGACGGCCTATGCGCTCAACCGCGCGGTGCCCGAGAAATATGTGCAGGAGTTCGTCGTGAACTCGAACGCGGCCGAAGCGGCACTCGCCGCGCACGGCGGCGGCCCGAATCCGGCCTTCGCGTCGCAGCAAGAGGCGCGCCGCGCGGTCACCGCCTATATCGCCGACAAGAAATTGTCGCCGGAGACGCTGCCCGCGCTCGGCGCGCTCGTCGACCAGGTCGAGACGCAGGTCAGCGGCTATGGCTCGCTCGCCAAGGTTCCCGCCGCCGCGACCGAGAATATGCGCAACGACATGTATCTCGCCTCCGAAGCGATCAAGCGTCTCGGCAAGGAAGAGACGCTGAAATTCTCGGACGCGGAAGCGTCGAGCCTCAAGACCTATAAGGAATCGCTCGACAGCGCGACGCGCTTCATTCCGACCTGGGTCAAAGTCGCGGTCGCCTTTGCCTTGGGGCTCGGCACGATGATCGGCTGGAAACGCATCGTCGTGACCGTCGGCGAAAAGATCGGCAAGACGCACCTGACCTATGCGCAGGGCGCGTCGGCTGAGCTCGTCGCGATGGGCACGATCGGCGCCGCCGACATGCTCGGGCTCCCCGTCTCGACCACGCATGTCCTCTCCTCGGGCGTCGCGGGTACGATGGCCGCCAATCGATCGGGGCTGCAGATGTCGACGATCCGCAACCTGCTGATGGCGTGGGTGCTGACACTTCCGGTCTCGATTCTGCTGTCGGGTTCGCTATACGCGTTGCTGTCCGCCATCTTCTAAAGGATCGTCGTCACGGCTTCGAAAGACGAGGTGCCCGCCCCCGATTTCGGGGCGATCGTGATGCAGCCCGGGCTCGTCTGGGGCTGCGCACGGACGGGCAAAGGCACCGAACTGATCGACGACTGCGACGATGGCGAGGGCGCCAGCTTTCGCTGGCTCCACCTCAACCTCGCCGACGAACGCACGCAGCGCTGGCTCGAACGTTCGACGAAATTGCCCCGGCCGATCCACGACCTGATGCTCGCGCGCGAGACGCACCAGCAGGTCATCGTCGAGGATGGCATCGTCGGGCTCGTGCTCCAGGATTTCGAACGCGACTTCGACGCCGCCGAAACTTCGCAGATCGGCGCGCTTCACATCGTCATAACCCCCGGTCTGACGCTGACAGGTCGCTATCATCCGATCCGTTCGGCCGACATCATCCGTCAGCGCATCGCGGCGGGCTTCGACGTGTGCGACGGTGCCGCGGCGCTTGGCCTTATCGTCGGCACGATGGTCGACGGGCTCAGCCAGCATATCCACGGCCTCGCCCACGACATCCAGACGGCGGAGGACGAGTTTCTCAACGAGCGGCTGAGTCCCGCCACGCGCGACCTCATCGCGGTGCGCCGCCGCGGCGCGCGGCTCCACCGCCTCGTCTCGGGGATGCGGGCGACGCTCGTCCGGCTCGAAAAGGATCCCGACCTCCCCGAAATCTTCGCTCCGGTTGCCGAACGCCATGTCCAGCGCCTTCACGCGCTCGATACCGACGTCGCGAGCACGCAGGCGCAGCTCCGCCAGCTTCGCGACGAGCTCGACCTGCAAGCCGCGCAGAAGACGAACCAGAATCTCTATTTTCTGTCGGTGATCAGCGCGCTGCTGCTCCCCGCCACGCTGGTGACGGGCTTTTTCGGAATGAACACCGGCGGGCTGCCGTTTGCGCACACCGCCGCCGGCACCTTCGTCGCGGCGATTGCCGCCATCGCGGCGTCGGCGGCAACCTGGCTGCTGCTCAGGCGCCGTCCCTAATAAAGCTCGGGAACATACATCTCCGGCGGAATCTCATGCCGCGCATAGTCGGCGTGGCGGACGCGATCGGGTAGCACGACCGGCGGCTTTTCGACCTCGCGATAGGGGATTTGTTCGAGCAGATGCGCGATGCAGTTCAGCCGCGCCTTCTTCTTGTCGACGGCCTCGACCAGCCACCAGGGCGCCTCGGCGATATGCGTGCGGTCGAGCATGTCCTCCTTGGCGCGCGTATAATCCTCCCAGCGCCGCCGCGATTCGACGTCCATCGGCGACAGCTTCCATTGCTTCAGCGGGTCATGGATCCGCATCTGGAAGCGGAACTGCTGCTCCTCGTCGGTGATCGAGAACCAATATTTGACGAGGATGATCCCCGACCGCACCAGCATCCGTTCGAATTCGGGGACCGAACGGAAGAATTCCTCGCACTCGTCCTCGGTGCAGAATCCCATCACGCGCTCGACCCCGGCGCGGTTGTACCAGCTGCGGTCGAACAGCACGATCTCGCCCGCGGCGGGCAGGTGGGGGACGTAACGCTGGAAATACCATTGGGTGCGCTCGCGTTCGCTGGGCGCGGGCAGCGCAACGACGCGGCAGACGCGCGGGTTGAGCCGCTGCGTGATGCGCTTGATCGCGCCGCCCTTGCCCGCCGAATCGCGCCCCTCGAACAGCACTGCGACCTTCAGCCCCTGCGTCTGGACCCAGTCCTGCAGGATGACGAGTTCGTGCTGAAGCCGAAACAGCTCGCGAAAATAGATGCGCCGGTCGATCGCCTCGCGGTCGGGATGATCGGCGAGGTCGTCGAGCAATGCCTCGAGCCGACTCTCGTCCATTTCCATCTCGAGCTCCTCGTCGAAGCTGTCGGCGATCTCGTCCTTGATCCGGTCAAGGTCGGTAGACATGTCATCCATGAATGGGGGCTCCTGCAGTCCCGGCGAAGCTAGGAAGGCAGGATTGCGGGGATATGACAGGGGGCGGGGGCTTTAGCCGGCCGCGACCTTCCTGCGCCGCACGATCGTCTGGGCGTTCGTATATTCGAGCAGCCCTTCGAGCCCGCCTTCGACCCCGACGCCCGACTGTTTCATGCCGCCGAACGCCGCGGTGGGCGACAGATGCTGTGTCTCGTTGACCCACACGGTGCCGCTCGCGATGCGCTGCGCAATCTCGAACGCCCGGTCCTCATCCTGCCCCCACACCGATCCGCCGAGGCCATAGTCGGTGGCGTTGGCGCGCGCGACGACATCGCCATAATCGTCGAACTTGATCAGCGGCAGAACGGGGCCGAACTGCTCCTCCTGCACGATGCGGCTATCCTCGGGCGGATTGTCGAGGATCGTGACGGGGATGAAATAGCCGGGCACGTCGGCCGCCTCACCGCCGACAAGAAATGTATAGCGCTTGTCCTTGGCGTCCTGAATCAGATCGAGCACGCGGCGGTATTGCGCTTCATTGTTGATCGGGCCGATCTGCGTGCCCTGTTCGGACCCGTCGCCGACCTTCACGGTCTTCGCATAGGCGACAAGCGCCTCCTTGAGCGGCTCGTAGATGTCCTCGTGTACATACATGCGCTTGGTCGCGATGCAGATCTGGCCATTGTTGCGGAACGCGGCCCAGAATAGCTCCTCGGCGACCTTTTCGACATCGACGTCGGGCATGACGATCGCGGCATCGTTGCCGCCGAGTTCGAGCGTCACGCGCTTTAGCGTGGGCGCCGCCGATTCCATCACGCGGCGCCCGGTCGCGGTCGATCCGGTGAAGCTGATCTTGTCGAAGCCGGAGTGGCTCGTCATCCATGGACCCAGCGCGTCGCCGCCGGTGACGATGTTGAGCACGCCGGGCGGCAGCATATCCTTGACCAGCTCGCCGAACTTCAGCGTCGTCAGCGGGGTGAAGGGCGAGGGTTTGAGGACCATACAGTTCCCCGCAAGCAGCGCCGGGCCGACCTTGAACATCGCGAGCAGCAGCGGGAAATTCCACGGCGCGATCGCGCCCACGACACCGAGCGGGACGTGGCGCGTCTCGCTGTACCGTTCGTCGCTGTCTTCGTTGACGGTGACCGGCAGGTCGAGGCTCGCGGCGCCCATCAGCCAGTATCCCGCGCCCATGACCTCGCCTTCGGCCTCGGCGTGGGGCTTGCCCTGTTCGGCGGTGAGCAGGCGCTTGAAGGCGTCGGCATTGGCCATGATCGCCTGTCCCATTGCGGTCAGCGCCGCCTTGCGTTCGGCGATCGGTGTCGCGGCCCAGCCCGGGAAAGCGGCGCGCGCGGCGGCGATGGCGCGGTCGAGGTCGTCGGTGCCGGCATCGGGAACGCTGCCGATGACCTGCTCGGTTGCAGGGTTGAGCACGTCGAAGCTTGCGTTGCCGCCTTCGAGCATGCCGCCGATCAGCATCGCATAGTCGCGGTCGAAATCCATCGTCTCTCTCCAGCTTTATCGGTGTTTTCAGGGTATCAGCACGACCTTGATGCACTCGCCGCGCGCCTGCGCGGCCAGTGCCGCGTTGATCTCAGCGAGCGGGAAGGTCCGGATCAGCTTGTCGAACGGGAAGCGCCCTGCGGCGTGATGCGCGATCAGTTCGGGAATGAAGCTTTGCGGGTCGCTGTCGCCCTCGATGATCCCGATGATGCGGTGGCCGGGGGTCATCAGCGCGGCGATATTGACGCTGATCGCGGCGTCGGCCTTCGACGGAACGCCGACGAGCCCGATTGCGCCGTGGCTGCCGAGCGCGGCGAGACCCGCCTCGATCACGGGAACGACGCCGCTGGTGTCGAAAGCGAAATCAAGACCCGCGGGGACGATCGCGCGCAAGGCCTCGGTCAGATTGCCCGCTTCAGCGGGGTCGATGACATGCGTCGCGCCCAGCTCTAGCCCGATATCGCGCCGCGCGGCGACAGGCTCGACGAGGATGATCGTCGCACAGCCCTGGATCACCGCGCCCATCACCGCGGCGAGCCCGACCGGCCCGCCGCCGAAGATCGCGATGCTCGATCCCGCGGGGCAGGCGAGCGAGTTCATCACGCCGCCTGCGCCGGTCTGGAAGCCGCAGCCCAAAGGCCCGAGCAGTTCGAGCGCCACCTTCGAGGTGTCGACCTTCACGACATTGCGCGCACGGGTGACGGTGAGCGCCGCGAAGGAGGACTGGCCAAAGAAGTGCGAGGTGACGCGCTCGCCGCCCTTGGAATAAGCGGTCGAGCCGTCGTCGAGCCGCATCCCGGCATAGTTCAGCGGCACGAAGCTCTGGCAATAGCTGGGCAGATGCTCGTCGCAGCGCGGACAGGCGCCGCAGCTCGAAAAACCGATGACGACCTCGTCGCCGACCGCCAGCCCGTCGACGCCTTCGCCGACCGCCTCGATCACCCCCGCGCCCTCATGGCCGAGCACCCCAGGGAGCGCGAACGGCGCAAACTGGTCGCGAAAGATCAGGTCGGTGTGGCAGAGTCCAACGCCGGCAATGCGTACGCGCACCTCGCCTGCGCGCGGTGCTTCGACCTCGATCGTCTCGATCGTGAAATCGCCGCCGGGCTGACGCACCACGGCCGCCGTCGCTTCGGTCATCATCTTCTCCGTTCAGTGAAGCCCGCGCCGTTCCTGCTGGCGATAGTCGCTCGGCGCCATGCCGAACCAGGCGCGGAAGGCGCGGCTGAAATGGCTCTGGCTGGTGAAGCCCGTCGCCTCGGACAGAGCGGCGAGGCTGAGGTCGGTCTGGACGAGCATTTGCTGCGCGCGGTCGAGCCGCGCCTTCATCACATATTGGTGCGGTGAAATGCCCGTCGCCTTCTTGAACAGGCGGCAGAAGTGAGAAGGCGTCACGCCCGCGACTGATGCCATCGCCTCAAGACTATGCTCCTCGGCAGGGTTGGCGAGCACCGCGTTCATGATCTTGTGCAGACGGTACGCCGAAAAATCGGACACCGGAATCTCGGTCGGATTGCCATGCGCGGGCGGGCCCGAGAGGATATGTGCCTTCAGCGCATTGACCATCGCCGCGACATAGGCGGTGCGCTCCTCGGCCTGCGGCGCGTAGAGTTCGGACAATATCTGCCGCGTCAGCGCGACCCCGAGCGGGTCGGCGAAGGCGAAGCGCATCTTGTTGAACTGCTCGGCGTGCGGTTGGCCCGCGAGCACGTCCGACGACATCGACAAGGTCACGACGTCGAGCTCGCCGTCGACGAGCCAGCCCGTCGGCATGCCCGCGGGGACGATCGTCGCGCAGCCGGGGATCGAGCTGGTTTCGGTCCAGCCGTCGCGGTCCCATGTCTTGACCTGCGGCTTGCCCGCGACATGGACGGTGAAGATCGGCTGCGGGAGTGCGGGGAGGGTGTAGCTGCCGACGAACTGGCGCCAGCGGCACAGCGACCAGCCATCGCCGAACGACCCCATCTCGACGTCGGGCGCGCGGCCAAGGACGTCGCAGATGATCTCCTTATTGTCCCAGACGCTGTCCTGTTTCACGCTATCAGCCTGACATCGAGCCGCTTGAAGCCGTTGATGAAGTTCGACCGCACGCGGCTCGGCTCTCCCAATATCTCTATGCGGCGAACATGACGCGCCATCTCGGCAAAGGCGAGTCGCAATTGCATTTCGGCGAGGCGCGAGCCCACGCAGACATGCGTGCCCGCGCCAAAGGCGAGATGCTGGCGGATCGGGCGCGTCACGTCGAAGGCGTCGGGATCGGGAAAGACCGACGGATCGCGGTTGCCGGCGGGGTAGAAGACGACGACCTTGTCGCCTTGGCGGATCGTCTGGCCGCCAAGCTCGGTATCGCGCGTCGCGGTGCGGCGCATATGAATCACGGGGCTGGCGTAGCGGACCATTTCCTTGACCGCGTTCGGGAGAAGGCCGGGGTCGGCGCGAATGGCGTCCCACTGGTCGGGATTATTGGCGAAGGCGATCAGGCTGTGGTTGATCGAATTGCGCGTCGTCTCGTTCCCCCCGACGAGCGCGAGGATCAAATTGCCGACGAAGTCGCCGAGCGGCACGGGCTGGCCGTGGATTTCGGTGTTCGCGAGCAGCGAGGCGATGTCGGGTCCGGGGTTGGCGCGGCGTTCCTCGAACAGCGCCGCGGCGAAGCCGATGAATTCGCCCATGACCGCCTGCATCGCTTCGGGCGACTGGCGAAAATCGGGATCGTCCTCGCCGACGAAGGCGTCGGTCCAGCGGTGGAGGTCATGCCACATGTCGGCGGGGACTCCGAGCAGCTCGGCGAGGGTGAGCAAGGGCAGCGGCACGGTGAGAAGAGGGAGGATATTCACCGTTTCGTTCAGCGGCACGTCGGCGAAGAGGCGCTCGACGCGTTCGGCGATCCGCGCCTCGATGCCTTCGAGCCGCGCCGGCGACAGCGCAGGCATCACGAACTTGCGATACTGGGTATGCGTCGGCGGATCGCGCGAGATGAAGGGGACGCCGATCGCGGATTCGCCCGCGCCGGTCAGCCCGACCTCATTCTCGTTGAAAATGCGGTGCCCGCCATTCTCGTGCGCCGAGGAAAAGAGGTCGGCCTGCCGCGATACCGTGACGATATCGTCGAACCCCAGCACCGCCCAGAACCCCGCGCCATCGCTCTCGGGGTTCCAGTGGACCGAGCCCGTGGCGCGCAGCGCCGCAAGCTCGGCATAGGGCATGCCGCCGACGTAAAGATCGGGGTCCTTGAGGTCGGTCATCGTCAGAAGCTGTAACGCAGGCTGACGCCGTAAGTGCGCGACGCCGACGGCACGAGGAAGTTATACGGGAAGCCCGCACCGCGGAGGTCAAGACCATAGCCATAGGTCTTGCGCTCGAAGATATTGTTGGCGAAGGCGCGCACGGTCAGCGCGTCGTTCGACCAGCTCAGCGACGCGTTGACCTTGGCATTCGCGCCCTGCTGCAACTCCGCATTGACCTGTGGCGTGCCCGGCGCGTCGATCTCGTTGAATGGTGAGAAGAACTGGCGGCTCGAATAAGCCATGTTCGGCGCGAAAGTGATCGTGCCGCCTGCCAGATCGACGACATCCCATTCGAAACCGAGCTGCGCGGTGAGCTTCGGCGCGAAGGGCAGGCTGTTGCCCGAAAGGTCGGCGCCCTGCAGCGTCAGCTCCTTATATTTCGAATGCAGCCAGCCGAGCGACGCATCGACGCGGAAACCATCAACCGGGCGCAGCGTCGTCTCGACCTCGAAGCCGTACACCTCCGACGAGGGCGCGTTGACGAGGAAGGAAACCGGCCCGGCGCGCGTGTCCTGCAGCTGCTGGTTCGAATAATCATAATAGAAGGCCGAAGCGGCGTAGGTCAGCAGGCGGCCGCCGGCGCGGCCCTTGATCCCGATTTCATAGGCGTTGACGCGCTCGGGCTCGATATAGCCGATCCCGCTCGACGAGGTGTAGCCGCCGCCATTGACCGCCCCGGCGCGATAGCCGCGGTTATAGCTCGCATAGACGAGCGGACCGTCGTCGAAGGTATAGCTCAATGCCACGCGGCCGGTCAGCGCATTGTTCGTGTCGGCGAGCGCGAAGCGCGCGGCGGGATCATAGGGGCAGGTGCCCGCGACCCCGGCGCACGGCACCGTCGTCGCGATCGGCGTCTGCGGATCGTCGACCCCGCCGACGAACAGATAGGCGAAGGCGTCGTCGTAGCGCGACTTGTCCTTGGTGTAGCGTGCGCCGAGCGTCAGCACGAGCCGGTCGGCGAGGTCGATATCGGCCTGCCCGAACACCGCATAGCTTTTGCGCACCTGCCGGTAATGCTGGAAGAAACCGCCCGCCGGCGGCAACGGCAGGTTGAACGTGTTGTCGGTAATGTTGCGGTCCCAGCCGTAGAACAGCCCGCCGACAAACGTCAGCCCGTCGCCCTCGTAATTGCCGCGCAATTCCTGGCTGAACTGGCGATAATTCGAGCGCCAGTTGATATCGAGGACGTCGATCGGCGCGCCGTCGGCGGCTTGCTGGAGATTTTGCTTGCCGCCGTCATAGCTGGTGATCGAGGTAAGGCTGAGCGTGTCGCTGAGTTCGAGCGCGATATTTGCGGAGAAGCCCCACGCGTCGGTGCGGTTCTCGCCGATGCGGTTCTCGTTCGTCTCGAAAAAGCCGAGCCCGGTGCGAAAGGGTTCGAGCCCGTGCACCGCCGCCTGCGTCCCGCGATCGCGCCCGGCATAGGCGCGCAGCACGATGTCGAGCGTTTCGACCGGCTTGACGCGCAGCGAGGCGCGGCCCTGCATCGTATCGACCGATGCGGCATCGCGGCCACCGGGAAACACATTTTTGATCTGCCCGTCGCCTTTGGCGTAGTTCACCGCGAGACGAAGCCCGGCGACATCTTCGGCGAGCGTCGCCTCGGCGGCGCCTTGCGCGGTGAAGGTGTCGAAATTCGCGTAGCCGACCTGCAGGTAACCGTTCGTGCCCGCGAGATCCGGCTTTTTCGTGATGAAGTTGATCGCGCCGCCGGTGGTGTTGCGTCCGAACAGCGTCCCCTGCGGCCCGCGCAGCACCTCGATGCGGTCGAGGTCGAACAGCCCCATGCCGTGGCTCGTGCGCGGCGCCAGATAGACGTCGTCGAGATAGACGCCGACCGGCGAGGCCTGATTGCTGTTATATTCGTTCGCGACCCCGATACCGCGCAGCGAGAAGTTCGGCTGCGTATCGCCATAGGGGCTGTTGATCTGGAGATTCGGGACGGCGTCGCCGAGCTGCGCCGAATTGGTGATCCCGCGATCGGCCAGCGTATCGCCGCCGAGCGCGGTGACCGCGAGCGGTACGTCGAGCAAGGATTGCTCGCGCCGCTGCGCGGTGACGACGATATCGCCGTCGGTCGCGGCTGCATCGGCGGGCGGCGCATCCTGCGCCATGGCGAGGGTCGATGTTGAAACCGCAAGAGCCGCGAGCATAGCGCGCGCAAAAGGCAAAGCTGCCATAGTCCTTCTCCCAATTTGGCGGGGCTTCTGCGAGCCCTGTCGAACCTGGAAGCTAGGACGGCAGGTGCGTCTTGGCTTTAGCGCGCCTTGCAACGAGTTTTGACATTTCTTGCGCGGCAAATCGGCGCCCGACACGCGACCGCAATTTTGGAACAATCGCCGAAATCGCGCGACGGCGGTGCGTTTGGGCCGCTGGTAAACCGGCTCCCGTCAACCAAGCAAAGGAGTATCCGACATGAAAACATGGTTCATCACCGGCGCATCGCGCGGCTTCGGCCTCCGCATCGCCCGGCTCGCGCTCGAACAGGGCGACAATGTCGTTGCGACCGCGCGCCGCGCCGAGGCCGTCATCGAGGCGCTCGGCAACCGCGAGCGCCTGCTCGCGCTGCCGCTCGACGTGACCGACGAGGCGCAGGCCAAGGCGGCGGCTGCCGCTGCGGTCGAGCGCTTCGGTTCGATCGACGTGCTGCTCAACAACGCCGGTTTCGGCCTGCTCGGTGCGGTCGAGGAAGCGAGCGCCGCCGATGTCGAGCGCGTCTATCGCACCAATGTGTTCGGCCTATTGAATGTCACCCGCGCGGTGCTGCCAGTGATGCGCGCGCAGCGTTCGGGCCGCATCCTCAATATCTCGTCGATCGGCGGCTATCGCGGCGCGGCGGGCTTCGGAGTCTATTCGTCGACCAAGTTCGCGGTCGAGGGCTTGTCCGAGGCGCTCCATGCCGAACTCGCGCCCTTGGGCGTGCATGTGACGGTGGTCGAGCCCGGCTATTTCCGCACCGATTTCCTCGATGCGACCTCGCTGACGGTCAGCGGCGGCGAGATTGCGGATTATGCCGAAACCGCGGGGCGCGTCCGGCAGGTCGCGGCCGGTCTCAATCATGGTCAGCCGGGCGATCCCGATCGGCTCGCGCAGGTGCTCGTCGATTTTGCCGACGCCGCGAACCCGCCGGTGCGCCTGCCGCTCGGCAGCGACACGGTTGCGGCGATCGAGGCCAAGCATGTGTCGGATGCCGAGATTGTCGCCAAATGGCGCGCGGTTTCGGTGTCGACCGACTTTGCGGCGGCTGAAGCGGCCTGACCGGAGCCTTCCTCCAAGCGGCTTTCCCCCGGGCCGCACGCGTCGCGCCGCTCTCCCCCTCGAGAGCGGCACGATTGCGTTTTTCACTCCGTCATTGCGAGCGGAGCGAAGCAATCCAGAGCGGGTTTACGCGCACTCTGGATTGCCGCGTCGCCTTCGGCTCCTCGCAATGACGAGGTTTATAAACGTCGCCGGAAGTCGCTCGGGCTCATCCCCACCAGCTTGCGGAAGCTCGCCGCGAAGGACGATGGCGTCTGGTACCCGACGCACAGGCCAATTTCGGTCACCGGCAGGTCGGGATCGGCGAGCAATTCCTTGGCACGCGCGATACGCATCATCGACAGCGTCTCGTGCGGATTGCGCCCCGTCGCTTTCTTGAACGCGGTGCAGAAATGGAAGCGGCTGAGGTGGACGAGCGCCGCTAGCTCGTCGAGGCCAATCTCTTCCTCCATCCGGCTGCGCATATAGGTGACGACGCGCTTGACCTGCCAGTCGGCGAGGCCGCCGCGCTTCGCCGCCGGATCGGGGAGCGCGCCAAAGCTTGAATGACCGCGGACGAGCTGGGTACAAAGCAGGTCGATCGCCTGCTCGACGAACAGCCGCGAGCTACGCTCGGCCGCCATCGCCTCATTGCTCAGCATCGTCACGAGATGGACGACGGTCGGATCCTCGAACGCAACGCGGTGGACGAGGTCGAAGTCGCGCCCGTTCGTCATCTCCAGCGCGGTCGATGCCAGCCGCTCGTGTGTCAGATAGACGTGGCTGACGTCCGAATTGCCCGCAATGTCCCAGCGGCCGTCCTGGTCCCTGGGGATGATCACCATCGTTCCCTGGCGCGAGCGGGCGCGGATGTTGATCCCGCCGGGCGCCTTGAGGCTCATGTCGCCGTCGCCGCCATGATGCGCGACGATGACATGCGCGGGGAGCGCCGCGAGCGTGTCGTGCACGGGGCCGTGCTGCCAGCGGCCGGTCAGCAGCGTGTCACCGCGCAGGCCATCGGACATGGTGATTGGCGGCCGGTCGAGGATGCGCGCCATCGCATCGAGCGAACCCTCCGAATCCCTTATGTGATGCATGGCGGGCGCCATGGTCATCTCTGCCCGAACCTCTCCGAAAGCAGCCTGACGAATCGATAAGCGGCAATTTTCTGCCACGAAGGCGACGCAACCGCAATTTCGGAACAGTCGCCGCAAGCCGCGAACGGCGGGCCGCCGCCGAGTGGTCTACTTCCAACTCATCGGACGCAACCCCGCGCCGACATTCGAAAGTTGAAGGAGATCAGACATGAACAAGACCATCCTCATCACCGGCGCCGCGGGCGGCTTCGGCAAGGGCGCCGCCATCGGCATGGCCAAGAACGGCCACAACATCATCGCGACCGTGCAGGTTTCGTCGCAGGTTACCCCGCTCCGCGAAGAAGTCGCGGCGCTCGGTCTTAGTGACAAGATCCGCGTCGAACGTCTCGACCTGACCGATCCCTACGACATCAAGCAGGCCCAGGGCTGGGACATCGACGTTCTCTGGAACAATGCCGGCATGGGCGAAGCAGGCCCGGTCTGGGAAATCCCGCTCGATCTGGTTCGCAAGAATTACGAGATCAACGTCTTCCTGCCACTGCAACTGACGCAGGGCATCGTCCAGCGCTGGGTCCGCGAAGGCAAGGCAGAGGGCAAGAAGGTCGTCTTCACCTCGTCGATGGGCGGGCTGTTCACCCCGGCGAACTGGGGCACCTATGTGTCGACCAAGCACGCCCTCGAAGCCTTTGCCGAGGCGATGCAGCAGGAACTCGCCGCCTATGGCGTCAAGGTCCAGACGATGAACCCCGGCGCCTATTATACCGGCTATAACGAGACGATGGCGGACAATCCGTTCCGCTGGCTCGACGACAGCGTGAACTTCACCAAACGCGCCGACCTGCGCAAGGGCTTCGACGATTTCTTCGCCACCCCCGAGGGCAAGATGGATGCGCAGGAAATGATCGATCACATGATCGCGGCCGTTCCCGCCGACGAAGGCAAGTTCCGCAACGTGATGCCCAAGGTGATCGAGGACATGCTGAAGCAGCACCAGCTCGACGCCTGGGAGAACCGGATCTGACCCCCGCAATGACCGGCCGCGGCTTCCCCTGCCGCGGCCGGTTCTTCTTTTCGAGAGGATAAAGAGATGAGCATCACGCAAGAACAGGCCGACACCGCCATCGCCGCCGCCCGCAAGGCGGCCGATGCGATCGGGGTGCCGATGAACATCGCCGTCTATGACGATGGCGCGAATCTGAAGGCCTTCACCCGCATGGACGGCGCCTTTCTCGGCTCGGCCGATATCGCGCTGAACAAGGCGCGCACCGCGGCCCTCTTCGGCTTCAACACCGAGGCGCTCTACGATTTCGTCAAGCCGGGTGGCACTTCGCCGGGGTTCGACCGCACCAATGGCGGACTGATCGTCTTCCCCGGCGGTGTGCCCGTGAAGGACGCCGAAGGCCGGTTGATCGGCGCCGTCGGCGTCTCCGGCGGCATGGTCGATCAGGATTTTGAGGTCGCGACGGCAGCCGTCGCGGCTTTGAACTGAGGAGAGAGACAATGAAGAGCCTTATCAAGACGATCGGCTTTGCCCTCGCGGCGGTGGCCCTCACGACCAAAGCTTCGGCCAGCGAAGCCGACACCAATCGCACCACCATCGCCAAAGCGATGGATGCCTGGGCCGCAGGGACCGGTGGCCCCTATGACCTGCTCGCCGACGATGCCGTGTGGACGATCTCGGGCAACTCGCTCGCCAGCAAGACCTATCCGTCGAAGGAAGCATTCATGAGCGAGGTCATCCGGCCGTTCAACGCGCGGATGCAGACGCGGCTGATCCCGAGCGTGCATGCGCTCTATGCCGAGGGCGACACGGTGGTCGCGCATTTTGACGCACAGGGCACGGCACGCGACGGGAAGCCCTATATCAACAGCTATGCGTGGATCCTGACGCTGAAGGACGGGCGGATCGTTCGGGCATTCGCCTTCTTCGATGCGCATGAATTCGACGATTTCTGGACACGGGTATCGCCCGAGTACTGATTGAAATTCTCGTCATTCCCGCGAAAGCGGGAACCCGGTCCGACGTTGCAGCTGGGTTCCTGCTTTCGCGGGAATGACGATATTGTGGTTCGAATAGCGATCTTCGGGGTTTCCGCTTGCCGTTTCGGTGCGGGGCCGGAATAGCAGTATGCGACAAGCCCTCCGGACAAAGGACATCAATATGGCCCATGGCACCGCCCGCATCGGCAAGGATCATTATCGCACCGAAATTTCGGTCAGCGGTCATGATTTGATCGGTGACGAGGGGCCGGCGCTCGGCGGCAAGAATTTGGGCCCGGCGCCCTATGACCTGCTCCTCGCCAGCCTCGGCGCCTGCACCGCGATCACGCTGCGCATGTATGCCGACCGCAAGGACTGGCCACTCGAATCGCTCGAGGTCGGACTTCGCCTGCGTGGGGGCAAGGACGATCTCCGGATCGACCGGGTGCTCACGATCGCCGGGCTCGACGACGAGCAGAAGGCTCGGCTGGCCGATATTGCCGAGCGCACGCCGGTGACGCTCACGCTCAAAAACGGGTTGCCGATCGACACGCGGCTCGCCTGACCGCGTGCCACTGGACAAGTTGCAAACGACCACTTATATACCAGCCGTTATGGAAATCGAAACCGCCACCGTCGCCGCTCCGCACAAGGGTCGTCCGCGCGAATTTTGTGTCGATATGGCCTTGGCGTCGGCGCTTCGCGTCTTCTGGTCGAAGGGCTATGAAGGTGCGTCGATGGCCGATCTCACCGAAGCGATGGGGATCACCAAGCCGAGCCTATATGCTGCGTTCGGTAACAAGGAAGCGCTCTTCAACAAGGCGCTCGATCTCTACGAACGCGAAAAGGCCGACTATATGCATGCGGCGCTCGATGCGCCGACCGCGCGCGGCGTCGCCGAGCGGCTGATGTACGGCGCGCTCGATATGTATACTTGCCCCGAGAATCCGAACGGTTGTCTCGGGGTGATCACGTCGGTCGCGTGCGGTGCCGAGGCCGAATGTATTCGCCAGGCCGTGCTCGAACGCGGCGCCGCGGCGAAGCGCGCGATGCTCGAACGTTTCGCGCGCGCCAAGGAAGAGGGTGATTTTCCGCCCGATACCGACGCCGAAGGCCTCGCTGCTTTCCTGACTGCAGTGAATCAGGGCATGTCGGTACAGGCCGGTGCCGGCGCGACGCGCGCCGAGCTCGAGCGCCTCGTCGAAACCAGCCTGAAGCTGTGGCCGGGGCGTTGAGCTAAGCCACGGGTAAATACCCCGAAAGAAAAATTTTACTGACCGGTACAGAATAGTCTTGACGCAGCGCACAACGACTTATATACCGTCTAGTATACAAAGATAGGGCTCTCCCCCCGGAGCGACCGCCGCATGACACAGATCATGTGGCGGTCGGATCCACCATCACAGATTATTCTCCCGGGAGCGGGTCCTGTTCCGGTCGGGCGTCCGATGGCGTTCGTCCGCAAGGCATAACAGGGAGCCGGCGCGCGCATCGATAAGGTGCGGGTGACTGGAGGAGTGGTCGTCCTCTTCGAAGAGGGCCGCTCGGTAACCAGGACTGTTTCGATACCGAACCGAAGGCACGTGCTTTCGGTGCTGTGAATCTTTGCGCCTCGCGCGCAGCCGAACCGAACGAAAAGAAGAAGAGGGCAACTTCATGACCGTCCACACCCCGATCGAAAAGCTCGACCCCGCCGATGCGAAGGTCCGCCGCGAACTCAAGACGTTGCTCCACCCCGGTCGCGGCCGCCGCGCCGCATGGATCGGGGCGTTTTTCGTGCTCGTCATCGGCGCCTGGTGGTTGCTGCGCGATGGCGCGCCGCCGGCAGCAGCGGCGCCCGCGCCCGTGCTCACTGTCGCGGCGCCGATCGCGCGCGACGTGACCTTGTGGGACGAATATATCGGCCGCTTCGAAGCGTCGAAGGCTGTCGAAGTACGTCCGCGCGTTTCGGGCGCGATCACCGGCATCCATTTCACCGACGGCCAGATCGTTCGTCAGGGCCAGCCGCTCTTCACCATCGACCCGCGTCCCTATCGCGCCGCGCTCGCCGAGGCGCGCGCTTCGGCGGCGAGCGCACGCAGCGACCTCGCGCTCGCACGCCTAGAACTTGACCGCGCCGGCCGCCTCGTCGATGTCGAGGCGGTGTCGCAGAGCGAGATCGACCGGCTGCGCGCCCGCGTCAACGCGGCCAATGCAGCGCTGGCCGGCGCCGACGCGCGCATCGCGGCGCGCGCGCTCGATGTCGAATTCACCGTCGTCCGTGCCCCGCTCAGCGGTCGCATCTCCGACCGCCAGATCGACGCGGGCAACCTCGTGTCGGCAAGCGATGCCGGCGGCACGCTGCTCACGACGATCAACGCGCTCGACCCCGTCTACTTCACCTTCCAGGGGTCGGAGGCCTTGTTCCTCAAGACCAAGCGCGAAGGCGGCGACAAGGGTGCGGCGGTCGAAGTCCGCCTGCAGGACGAAAGCGACTATCGCTGGAAGGGCCAGCTCGACTTCACCGACAATGGTCTTGATCCGCGTTCGGGCACGATCCGCGCCCGTGCCAGCTTCCGCAACCCCGAAATGTTCCTGACCCCCGGCATGTTCGGCAACATGCGCCTGTCGACCGGCCAGACCGCGCGCGCGCTGCTGATCCCGGCTGCCGCGGTGCAGACCGATCAGGCGCGCAAGATCGTCTATGTCGTCGGCAAGGACGGGACCGTCGCGGCCAAGCCGGTCGAGCTCGGCCCCGAAGTCGATGGCCTGCGCGTCATCCGCTCGGGCCTGACCCCGACCGACCAGATCGTCATCAACGGCTATCAGTTCGCCCGCCCCGGCACCAAGGCGGTGACCAAGGCCGGCAAGATCGCCGCCACGGCACCTCCCAAGGGTGCGGCCGTCGCGGTCGAACCGGTGTCGGCGCAGGCGACCTTCGCGAAGTGACTTACCTCCCCTCCCGCTTGCGGGAGGGGTCGGGGGTGGGTCGGCGTCCTCTCAGCTACCCACCCCGCTGCGACTAGCGAGCAAAGCTCGCAGTCTCGCTGCCCCTCCCGCAGGCGGGAGGGGATGACCAGAACCGTTTTTCAGACAGGGGCTCTCCCATGCGCCTATCCCGCTTTTTCATCGACCGGCCGATCTTTGCCGCCGTGCTCGCTGTCATCATCACCATCGTCGGGGCGGTCGCCTATATCGGCCTGCCGGTCTCGCAATATCCCGACATCGTCCCGCCGACGGTGACCGTGACCGCGACCTATCCGGGCGCGTCGGCCGAAACCGTCGCCGACACGGTCGCGGCGCCGATCGAGCAGGAAATCAACGGCGTCGACAATATGCTCTATATGAGCAGCCAGTCGACCGGCGACGGCGTCGTC
>Ga0247823_10001302_pt1 | contig 20807 bp, 21 predicted proteins | sample 13C_PalmiticAcid_2_FD_192426 | JGI IMG/M metagenome (GOLD analysis project Ga0247823, IMG submission 192426) | Soil microbial communities from agricultural site in Penn Yan, New York, United States - 13C_PalmiticAcid_Day30 | ecosystem: Environmental > Terrestrial > Soil > Agricultural land... | reverse complement strand
ACACCACATCGTGGGGCCCGCGCGTGGCACTGCTGGGGGCACTGACATCGTGGTGGCAACGTGGGCGCACGCCGGCCGTCGCGCAGCGCGTCGCTTCAATGATCCCGCCATCCGCTGCGTCGACCGACACCGCGCCTGCCGCCCTCGATCGCGACTGGGCGACCGCCCTGCTGGCGCTGGCGTATGAAGGTCAACCGGCGCCGCTGTCGCCGGAGGCCACGGCGCCGGTGCGGCTGGCGGCCGAGCAGGCACTGGCCCGCTTCGCGGACGCGCCGCAGCGTCTGCCGCGGCGCCCGCAGTTGTTGCCGCAGTTGCTCAGCACCCTCAACGACGACGATGCCTCCGGTCGCGAGATCGCCGGTGTGATCGCGCGTGATCCGGCCTTGGCGGCCCACCTGTTGCGGCTCGCCAACAGCGCGCTCTACCGCACGCAACCCGCGCCGGTGGAGAACCTCGATCGCGCCGTCGCTTTGGTGGGTACCGAGGGCCTGCGCCAACTGGTGGCAATGGCGGTGATGCAGCCGGTCATGCGCATGGAAGGCGGCGCGCTCGGCGCCTTGCCCGACCTGATCTGGGACCACACCCAGCGGACCGCGCTGGCCGCCGCGCAGTTCGCCAAGACGGTGGAGCGCGAGGATGCCTTCGCCGCGCAGATGCTCGCATTGCTGCAGGGGCTTGGCGCCATCCTCGTGGCGCAGGCGCTGCGCGATGCATGCGCGCAACAGGGCGGGGTGCCGGATGCCGACATCGCCGCGCGCTTGCTGCAGGACGCCTCGCCGCGCCTCGGACGCGCTGTCGCACGCGAATGGGGGCTGTCCGAGCGCCTGTTGCAGGGCCTGGACGATCAGACGCTTGAAGACACCGCACGGATGGGTGGCCTGGGCCGCGCCCTGGCCGTGGCCGCCCCGCACGCCACCGCCGCGATGGCGTCCGCGCGGGTCGCCGACGCCGCCTGATCGCGCAGTTGCATTCCAGTCAGGCAACACGCGCTGGATTGACGTCACGCTCATATCCGGTGGGGTATTCCTGCAGCGTCAGGGATCACGCGAGGTGTACCGATGACGCTGGCATTGCGTTGCCGTTGCGGACAGGTGAAGGGAATCGTCGCCACCGATCGCGCCTATGTGCGCGCGACGTGCTATTGCCGTGACTGCCAGGCCTATGCACGCCATCTGGGCCAGCCCGGCCTGATGGATGCCCATGGCGGTACCGACATCGTGGCGATGAATCCGCTCGCGGTGCGTTTCACCGCCGGCGAGGAGCACATCGCCGGTCTCTGCCTGCGCAAGGGCGGTCTGTACCGCTGGTATGCGGAATGCTGCCGCACGCCGTTGGGCAACACGCCGCACGACGGCCGCACCGCCTACGTCGGCATGGTGACGGCCTGCCTGGCGCCGGCGGCGGAGGTGGATGCCGCATTCGGGCCGGCAGGGCGCGTGGTGCTCAATACTGGATCGGCCATCGGCGAGGTCCGGGGTACCCCCGTTCCCTTCGTGCTGGGCGGGGCGCGGATTGCCGCCGGGATTCTTGGCGCAAAGCTCCGCCGCCAGACCCCTGGTCTGTTCTTCACGCCGACCGGACAGACGCAGCGCACTGCGTACCCGCTCAGTGCGGGCGAGCGCGATGCCGTCGGTCTGGAAATCGGCTGATCGAACGCCTTCCGGATTGACCGGGGATGTTTGCCTGACTAGAGTCAGGTAATGGATAACACCCAGCGCCTGCGCCGCTTCAATCGGACCGTCACCCGCCGGATCGGGGTGCTCAACGAGGACTACCTCGGGCATGGGCGCCCGTTGGCCGAATCACGGCTGTTGTTCGAGGTCGGGCGAGATGGCGCGGACGTGCGCGACCTGCGCACGCGCCTGGCGCTGGATTCGGGTTACGCGAGCCGGTTGCTGCGCGCATTGGAGGCGCAGGGCCTGATCCGCGTGCAGGCTTCACCCGTTGATGCGCGTGCGCGCCGTGTGGTGTTGACGGCGAAAGGCCGGCGCGAGGTCGAGGCGCTGGACCGCGATTCGCAGGCGCTGGCCGATGCACTGCTGGCGCCGTTGTCCGAACGCCAGCGCGTGCGGATGCTCGCCGCGATGGATGAGGTGGAGGCGTTGCTGCGTGCCTCGGCGGTGGAGATCCGCGTGGCGGATCCCGCCGGTGCGGAGGCGCAGGCCTGCATCGGCGCCTACCTGGACGAACTCGATGCCCGCTTCGAAACCGGCTTCGACGCCGCGCGCAGCGTTTCGGCCAACCCGCACGAGCTTGTGCCGCCGCAGGGCGTGTTCCTGCTCGCCTGGCTGGAGGGCGCGGCGATCGGATGCGGCGGCCTGAAGGTGGCGGGTGACGGGACGGGCGAGATCAAGCGCATGTGGGTGGCGCCCGACGCCCGCGGCCTGGGTGTCGCGCAGCGCCTGCTCGATGCGCTGGAAGGCCATGCGCAGGCGCTGGCGCTTTCGCGCGTGCGGCTGGATACCAACCGCACCTTGGTCGAGGCGCGGGCGCTGTATGCGCGCAACGGCTATCGAGACATCCCCGCGTACAACGACAACCCGTACGCGGACCACTGGTTCGAGAAGCGCCTGCTGGGCTGACATCACCCGGCCAACCTCTGGCACGGTCCTCGATCCGGTCCAGCCGGTACCCTGTCGGGCCCGCGCGTATGCGCGACCGTTCCGGAGTGCCGTTTTGAAGAAGACCCTGCTGTCCAGCGCGACGTTGCTGGCCCTCACCCTGGCCGGCCCTCTGGCCGCGCATGATGCCGACACCGGCTGCCTGGACGATGGCTGCACCGTGCAGGCCTTGTTCGCGGAGGCCAGCGATACGGGGTCTGCGGGTTCGACGATTGCCGCGCGCCGCTTCGGTGCATGGGGTCTCGACACCGCCGGCATGGACCGCAACGTCCAGCCCGGCAGCGACTTCTTCCGTTACGTCAGCGGCACCTGGGCCGACACCACGCAGATCCCGGCCGACCGCTCCAGCTACGGCGGCTTCGCGATCTTGCGCGACCTGTCCGAAGCGCGCCTGCGCGTGCTGGTGGAAGGCTATGCGCTGGGCGATCCGGCCACCGGCGGCGACGCGGCCAAGATCGCCGCGCTGTACCGGGGCTTCATGGACGAGGCGACCGTGGACGCCCTCGGCGCCAAGCCGCTGCAGCCGGTGCTGGCCGGCATCCGCGCGGCAAAGGACAAGCGCGCCGTTGCCATGCTGATGGGTCAGCGTGGCGGCTTCTACGACAGCTTCTTCAACCTGGGCGTCAGCGACGACCAGAAGGATCCAGACCGCTACACGCTGTACCTGAGCCAGGGCGGCCTGGGCCTGGGCGACCGCGAAATGTACCTGCGCGACACCTTCAAGCCGCAGCGAGAGCGCTACGAGGCCTACATCGCGCAGATGCTGCAGCTGGCGGGTTGGGACAAACCGCAGGAGAACGCGAAGGCGATCCTGGTGCTGGAGACCCGCATCGCCGACGCGCACTGGACGCGCGCCGAGAGTCGCAACCGCGACAAGACCTACAACCCGCTGGCGATGGCGGACTTCGCGACGACCTCGCCCGGGTTCCCGTGGGTGGACTTCTTCAAGGCCGCCGGCGTCGACGGCGCGGGTCGCGCGGTGATCCGCCAGGATTCCGCGATCCCGAAGATCGCCGCGATCTTCGCCGGCACCGATGTCGCCACGCTGCAGGCCTGGCAGGCTTTCCACGCGACCGACAACGCGGCGCCGCTGCTGTCGAAGGACTTCTCGGTGGCGCAGTACGAATTCCGCGACAAGTTCCTGTCCGGCCAGCCGCAGCAGCGTGAGCGCTGGAAGCGGGGCGTGTCCTTCGCCGAATCGGCGATGGGCGAAGCGATCGGTCGCGACTACGTGGCGCTGTACTTCCCGCCGGATGCCAAAGCCAAGATGGATGCGCTGGTCGCCAACGTGAAGGCCGCCATGGGCGCGCGCCTGGACACGCTGGCCTGGATGAGCCCGGCGACCAAGAAGGAAGCCCACGCCAAGCTCGCCGGCTTCGGCCTGAAGATCGGCCACCCGGACAAGTTCCGCGACTACAGCGCGCTGGTGGTGAAGAACGGCGACCTGTTCGGCAACGCGCAGCGCGCCGCCCAGTTCGAGTGGGAGTACCGCCGCGCGCGCATCGGCCAGGCCGTGGACAAGGGCGAGTGGGGCATGACCCCGCAGACCGTCAACGCGTACTACAACTCAGTGAAGAACGAGATCGTCTTCCCCGCGGCCATCCTGCAGCCGCCGTTCTTCGATCCGGAAGCCGACCCGGCAGTGAACTACGGCGCCATCGGCGGCGTGATTGGCCACGAGATCATCCACGGTTTCGACGACCAGGGCCGCAAGTCCGATGGCCAGGGCGTGCTGCGCGACTGGTGGACGGCCGAGGATGCGGCCAAGTTCGAAGTGCAGGCCGCCAAGCTCGGCGCGCAGTACGAGGCCTACACGTTCCCGCAGCTCCCCGGCATGCACATCAACGGGCGTGTGGCGATGGGCGAGAACATCGGCGACTTGGGCGGCCTGACGATCGCGCTGGAGGCCTACCATCGTTCGTTGGCCGGCAAGCCGGCACCGGTGATCGACGGCTTCACCGGCGACCAGCGTTTCTTCATGGGCTGGGGCCAGATCTGGCGGACCCTGTGGCGCGACGATGCCCTACGCCAGCAACTGGTCAACGGCACGCATTCGCCGGGCCATATCCGCTCCTTCGCCCCGCTGCGCAATATCGATGCCTGGTACGACGCGTTCGGCATCAAGCCGAGCGACCCGCTGTACATCGCGCCGAAGGACCGCGTGCGGATCTGGTGATCCGATGACGGGAGCAGGGCGGGACGCCGGCGTCCCGCCCTGTCACGGGTTGCACGACACTGCCATCGCGCCGATGATGCTGCCCATCGTCGTCGTCCCATGTCGTTCGCGTCATGCCCGCCACACCCGCGTCATCCCAGCAAGGCGATCTGTTCGGCGGCCCGCAGCCGGGCCGGCTGCACCGCCTCTTCTTTGCCCTCGTGCCGTCCCCGGGCGAGTGCGAGGCGCTGCGGCACCGGGTCGAGGACCTGAGGGCCGCGTTTCCGCAGGCGCGCTGGGTACGGCCGGAACGCTTCCACCTGACCCTGCATTTTCTCGGCGAGAGCGACGGGCCCCGTGATGACATGGTGGCCGCCGCGCACGAGGCCATGCGCGATTGGCAGCCGGAACCGGTGGGTATCACCCTCGACCACCTGCTGTGCCTGGGCAACCCGAAGAACCCCGCACTGACCCTCGCCGCGTTGCAGCCGTCGCCGGCGGTCGTGGCGTTCTGGCGCAGCCTGCAGCAACGGCTGCTGCGTGCGGGCTTCAAGCAGCACGTCGGCCGCAGCTTCGTGCCGCACCTGACGCTGGCCTATGTTCCGCCACGCACTGCGCCGGTGGACGTACAGCCGGTGGTGCTGCACCCGCAGGCGGTCCACCTGTTACAGAGCGTCGAAGGCGAAGCCGACTACGGCTTGCTCGGGGAATGGCCGCTCGGCTGAGTCGGCTCAGTGGCCCTGGCGGCGCAAGGTGTCCAGCTTGGCCTGGTAGAGCGCCCGGGTGTCGCCCTGGCTGAGTTCCCGGGCGTGGGCGAGCGCCTTGCCAGCGCGCCGAGTGTCGCCCTGCAGGAAGTACACGCGCGCCAGGCCGAAATGGAAGCGGTGTTCGCCGTCGTAGAGCTGGATTGCCTTGCGGTAGTGCTCGGCGGCCTGCACGAGATCGCCGTCGCGCTCGAAGCCGGCGGCCAGCAGGAAATGATGGAACGGGTCGCGGGCCTGCACGGCATCCAGGCGCTTCTGCAGCGGGCGGGCCGCCGCCGCGTCGCCCGTGCGCTGGTAGAACGACACCAGGTTGAACAGCGCGCCGGGATTATCCGCATCGAGGTCGAGCGCATGCCGGTAGGCCCGCTCCGCGCGGGCGTCGTCGCCGCTGCGCAGGTACATCACGCCCGTATTGCTCCAGGTGGTCGCGTAGCCCGGGTCCAGCGTCAACGCCACCTCGGCATGGCGCAGGGCATCATCCACCGAACCGTGTTCAAGCAACTCCGCCGCGCGGTTGTTGAAGTAGTGGGCGATGAGGCGGTTGTCGCGGATCGGTTCCGGTGGCCTGCGGGTGATGACTTCGTTCCACGCCACATCGACGGTGAAGCGGCGTTCGCGGATGCGGACCCCGGCATTGACGTGCTGGGTGCGGTAAAGCGTGTTGTGGTCCTGCCGCCACGCCAGGGTCTCTTCGGTCTGTTGCGCGTAAGCATCGAGCCCGGCTTCGCGCGCGAGCGCGATGGTCAGCAGGGTGAAACTCATGCAGTTGGCCTCGCGCGTGGCGTAGGCCTCGGCGACGGTGTGGTTGGCGTCGGGCTCGTAGCGCATGCCCAGGCCCTGCGGACTGAACAGGAAGTCCACCAAGCGTTCCAGGCGGGCGCTGGGTGCATGCGTGTGATCGAGGACCTGTTCGCGGAACTGGCGCTTCAGCGGCTCCGGCACCGCCAGCACATCGTCCGGAGCAGGGGGTGCAACGGGCTGGGCGAGCGCCGACAGGGCCGACGACGCCAGCAGCAGGGTGCCGAGCCATTTCGTCCACATCGCCCACCTCCGGGTCCCGCCTCGGGACGCGTCCGCGTGGCCCGAGTGTAGTCCCGCATCGCAGTGCGGCATGGCCCGCCTGGCTGCGTGGACGAGGTTGGCGTGAGCCACCACGCCAGAGCGGGTCTGGCAGACCGCACGGGTCGAGCTGGGCCAGGTGGCGGCATTCCGCGGCCGTCAGAGGGTCCATCTGGCGGGGCGGTTCGTAGCCGGCACGTGGTGCGGTGACGCGTCGGACGCGCGGGCGGTAGGATGCCCGCATGAGCGCCGACGCCCACCTGATCGCCTGCCCGCACTGTGCGGCGATGAACCGTGTGCCGCCGGCGCGGCTGGCCGAGGCGCCCAACTGCGGGCGCTGCCACCATCCCTTGTTCACCGGCTTGCCGCTGGCACTGGGCGAGGCCGATTTCGACCGCCACGCGTTGCGCAGCACGTTGCCGCTGCTGGTGGATTTCTGGGCGCCGTGGTGCGGGCCCTGCCTGCAGATGGCCCCGCACTTCCAGCAGGCCGCCGGGGTGCTCGAGCCGGCGATGCGCCTGGCCAAGGTCGACACCGAAGCCTGTCCCGGGTTGGGCAATCGCTTCGGCATCCGCAGCATCCCCACGATGGTGTTGCTGCAGGGTGGCCGCGAGATTGCCCGTCAGAGCGGCGCGTTGGCGGCGGAGGCGATCGTGCGTTGGGCGCGGGGCCAGGCGGGGTGAAGCGCTTGCAACGAGATCCGATCGGAGGCGGGTGCGATGCGCGCTTGGGCGCGCCGACCGCCCAGCGGAGATGACGGCGCCGTTGCTGACGGGAGGACCGGTTCGCCTGCGTCCCCTGGGCGCTGGTGACGAAGACCTCTATCTTCGTCTTCATGCATCGGATCAAGCCATGCGATACGTGTCCGATCCCGTGGACGCGGAGACGTCCCGCGCGCGCTTCGTTGCTGCATGCAGACTGACCGATGCTCCTGATCCGGCCTATTGGATATGGACGGTTTCCATGGCCGGCCGCGCGGAAGATGCGGGCATCGCGTCGCTGATGGCGGTCGACTCGGGCGCCGAAATCGGCATGCTGTTGCTGCCGGAATGGCAGGGGCGCGGACTGGGAACGCATGCGGTGCGCCGCCTCATGGAATATGGGTTCGATACCCTGGGCATGGCCCGCATCGAATCCCGCCAGCGCCCAGGGAATGTCGGCTGGCAGCGATTGATGGAGCGGAGTGGCTTCGAACGTGTCGAGGGAGCGATCATTCGGCCGGATTGGTTAAGGTGGCGACGCGATCGCGCCTGAAGAAGGCGATTCAGGGGGATGTTGAAGTGAAATTGGGCAGTTTGGCCTGCGTCGGGCTGGGAATGACGCTGGGTGCGCACCTCGCGCCACGTGCGAGGAGTTTCATCGAGGACGCCGACGTGGTGTTCGTGGCGGCATCCGACCCGTTGGTGGAACTGTGGGTGCAGGGGATGCACCCGGACGTGCGCAGTCTCCAGCCGTATTACGCGACGGACAAGATGCGCAGTCGGACCTACGACGAAATGGTGGCGGCCATGCTCGCGCAGGTCTTTGCGGGTAAGCGCGTCTGTGGTGCTTTCTATGGCCATCCGGGCGTTTTCGCGTGCGTCCCGCATCGCGCCGTGGAGCAGGCGCGGAACGCCGGCCACGATGCGGTCATGGAAGCGGCCGTTTCCGCGGAAGACTGTCTTTACGCCGACCTCGGGATCGATCCCGGCACGTTCGGCTGCCAGCACTACGAAGCGAGCCAGTTCATGATGTACCGCCGTACGGTGGACCCGAGTGCCTACCTGGTGCTTTGGCAGATCGGCGTGGCGGGAGATCCGACGCTCATGAGCCGGGGCACGGGAGCGGAGTACCGGGAGATCCTGCTCGAACTGCTCAGGCCTCTTTACGGGGACGACCACGAGGTCGTGATCTACCAGGCTGCGACGCTCCCCATGGACACCCCCAGAGCAGACCGAATGCCCCTTCGCGAGCTCTTGCACGCGCGCCTGAACGACGCTGCCACCCTCGTGCTGCCACCCAGTCGCCCTATGGAGCCCAATACCGCGGTGGTTGCCCGCCTGAGGCGCCTGTCGACGACCGACGGCCAGGCTTCGACTATGGCCGGCGGGTAGGAAACGGGGTATCTTCGCCGCCAGAGGCCGGTGCTGCCTGTCGGGGAACAGCCCACCTTGGCCGAAGTTTCTTAAATTTCATGGGGGAGTCGTGTCGAATAGCATCCAGTTCCTTGAATCCATGGGGCGTAGCTCGTCCGTCCGCCGCATGTCCGTGGCCGAGTACGAAGCCGCGGTGGACGCGCTGGACATCGATCAAACGGAAGCAGTGGCGCTGAAGGCGCGGGATGCGTCGGCGCTCGCGGGCATCCTGGGTGCGCGCCCGAACATGATTTGCATGGTATGGGCGCCCGATCAGGCGCCGGCCAAGGAAGACGATGACAGGTCGGACACGGATGTGCCCGACGAGGAAGCGCCCCCCGCCCAGGAGTAAGGTGGGGCGCGCGTTCGCTACAGGAGCAAGGATATGTTGGCGCGCAAGACAATCGGGAACGTCCTTATCGCATTGATGCTGGTGGCCGGCGTCGGTACCGGCGCAGCGCAGGCGTTTGCGCCGCTGGAAAAGGTCATCGACCAGGCCGAGGCGCTCAGGAGTTCGGACCCGAAATCCTTCCTGCGCCTGCTCAAGCAGCTCGAAGAGCGAAGCGATGAGGCCGATGCGGAGCAACGCGAACGCATCGAGTACCTCAAGGCGTACTCCCTCGTCTTCGAAGGGAAGATCGACCAGGCGGTGACCAGTGCGCGGGCGTTGATGGCCTCGACCAAGGACATCGACACCAAGTTCCGCGCCGGCGTACTCGTCGTCAATGCCTATGCCCTCAATCGGCAGTTCACCGAAGGCTTGAGGCAGCTCGAAGCGTCGTTGTCCCTCGTCAACGACGTGCGGTCGCGTGATGTCCGCCACCAGGGATTGGGTGTCGCCGCGCTGATGAATCTGCAGATCGGCCAGAATCGGCAGGCGCTCTTCTATTCGGAACGGATCCTTTCCGACAAGCCGGATGGGCGGACCGCGTGCCTTGCGCGGCAGGTTCAACTGGATGCGAAGCACAATCTGGCCTTGCTGGGTGCGGATGATTCCGAGCTGACCCGCGGCATCGAGCAGTGCACCCGCGAGCGTGAGCCCGCAGCCGCGAACTTCATCCGGATGACGCTCGCCAAGAAGTGGGCCGATCAGGGCCAGCGCGACCGCGCCATCACCATGCTGCAGGCACACCTGCGTGAGATCGAGGCGACGCGTTATCCGCACCTCATTGCGGAAGTGAAGGCGCTGCTGGCTGAACTGAGCCTGGAGAAGGGCGACGTAGGCGCTGCGGAAGCGTATGCCCAGGGCGTGCTCGCGCAAAGCGGCAACCTGACCAGTACGCTTCCTCTGGTGAAGGCGTACCGCACCTTGTATGAGGTCGCACGGCAGAAGAGTGATGTGGAGAAGGCGCTTGCCTTCTATCAAAACTTCGCTGAAGCCGATAAGGCGTATCTCAACGAAGTGAAGGCCCGCGAGCTGGCCTACCAGATCGTTCGCCAGGAAACGCTGCAGAAGACCCAGCAGATCAACCTGCTGGACCAGCAGAACCAGGTGCTGCAGCTGCAGCGCCAGGTGGACCAGCAGGCGGCGCAGAACACCCGCCTGATCGTGATCCTGCTGATCGTGCTGGTGGCCTCCATCGGCTACTGGGCATTCAAGATCAAGCGTGTGCAGCTCTCGCTGAAGAAGATGGCCGAGACCGATGCCTTGACCGGCATCTGCAACCGTCACCACTTCACCATCCGCGCCGAGCGCGCGCTGGCCGAGTGCGCCCGCAACGGCGAACAGGCCGCGCTGATCATGTTCGACCTGGACCATTTCAAGAACATCAACGACCGCTTCGGCCATGGCACCGGCGACTGGGCGTTGAAGGAAGTCTCCGAAGCCAGCAAGGGCTTCTGTCGGCGTATCGACGTGATCGGTCGCCTGGGCGGCGAAGAGTTCGCGATCCTGATGTATGGCTGCGACCTGCGCGCCGCTGCCCGCGTCGCTGAGGATTGCCGCGTGCGCCTGGCCCAGATCGACACCCGCGAAACCGGCCACGTGTTCGCCATCACCGGCAGCTTCGGCGTGACCTCCAGCATGCAGTCCGGCTACAGCCTGGCCAAACTGCTGTCGCAGGCCGACAAGCAGCTGTACCGCGCCAAGCACCAGGGCCGGAACCGCGTCTGTGTCTACGAACCGGCCCACGAACAGGCGCGCGAAGCCAGCAACGTGCTGGAACTGCCTTCGCGCGAAGGCCGCGCCGAACACCACGCCGGCGCCTGACATCGGGCCGCCGAAGGGCGGCCTGACGGGGCATCATGCAAATCGCAGACCCGTGGCGCTCAGGGCACCGCGGTGGCCGCGTGCAGGCCTTCGTGGATCGCCCATTGATTACGGCCGTTGCTCTTTGCCCGGTAGAGCGCGCGGTCGGCCGCTTCCAACCACGCGCGCAGGCCCGCGGACGGCGCATCCGCCCGCGCCAGCCCTAAGCTGACGGTCGGATGCAGGCCAGGCGCGCTCTGCAGGCGCAGCGCTTCCACGCCCTCGCGAATGCGCCGCGCGACCTTCTCGGCCGCGACCAAGTCGCTGCCCCTCAGCAGCACCGCGAATTCGTCGCCGCCCAAGCGGCCGGCGCAATCCAGCGTGCGGATGCTGTGGCGGATCACGTCGGCGACGGCGCGCAGCATGTCGTCGCCCGCGGCGTGCCCGTGGCGATCATTGATGGTCTTGAAGTGATCGATGTCGATCATCATCAGCGTGGCCTGTTCGCCGGTTTCCGCGCATTGCGCGAGCAGCAGCGAGGCCTGGTCCTGCCAGTAGCCACGGCTGTCCAGCCCGGTCAGCGTGTCGCGGCGGCTGAGTTCGTCCAGCAGGCGGTTCTGCCGCTTCACCTTGCGCACGAGGCGGTAGCTGGCCTGGCTGACGGCGATCGAATGGATCAGCAGCATCGGCAGGCAGGCCAGCATCACCGTCATGCTGGTGACCGGCCGCAGTTCGAAACCGGTGATCGCACCGGCCAGCAGGGCGCCGCCGAGCATGAAAGGCATCGACCAGTACCAGAGGCGGTCGATGCCGGTGCTGATCTTGTCGACGGTGGCCAGCGTCAGCAGCAGCACGCTGGGCAACAGGTTGAACGCCATCAGCGGCACCCACATGCCGGCCAGCGTCGAATCGACCAGCAGGTTGCGGATCTCGCCGCGGTAGGGTTCGCGGTGACGCAGGGCGAGCCAGTACGCCAATTGCGGCCACAGCAATGCGGTAAATCCGAGCCAGGCCCATGTGGCCCAGCCGGCACCGTTCTCCAGCAGCACGGCGCCCACGGGCAGGGCGGCCAGGCCCATGCCCAGCATGCGCAGCCGGTAGATCCGGCGGGGCAGGCGTTGCGCGTGGTGGCGCGCCGGATGGGCGCCGGATGGCGGTGCGTCGAACGGCATTGGCGCGAGGAGTCCCCTTGCTCGTGGCGGCCACATCCCCGGTGCACCGGGGAAGGCGGAGTTTAGGTCAAACCGTGACGGCGGGCACGTCACGGACTTCTGCCCACGACAGCGGCCTCGGGCAAGAATTCTTGAGTCCTCGGAGATAATCCGGGTGTCGCCATCGCACGCTCAGGCATGTCTGAAGACGCATCCCCGCAATCCACGGCCGGCTCCGGGCCCGCCTCCCGCGCAGCCGCCGCTGTGGCGATCGCCGGGGCGCTGCTGTTCCTAGGCGTGGCGGGCACGCTGCAGGTCGTCCGCCATGACCTGGCCTGGCCGCAGGCCACGCTCAGCCAGTATCTGGTGGGCCCGTATGGCCTGATGCTGCGGACCACGTATTGCCTGCTGGCTGCCGCCATCGTGGCCCTGGCCTGCGGTCTGTACGTGCAACTGGCGCCGCGGGCGCGCAGTGCGGCGCCGCTGCTGCTGTTCTGCGTCGGCGCGACGGCGCTGGCGGGCGTGGCGATCGGGGACTCCTGGCTGCCGGCGATCGCGCCGGAGTTCCACCGCTGGTTCCACCACGCCTGCGCGATCACGGCCTTCCTGTGCGTGATCACCGGCATGGTGCTGCAGGCGTGGCGCTTTCGGCTCGATCCCGCGTGGCGCCGGCATTTTCCCGCCGCCGCCACCTGGTCGCTCGCGTGCTTCGTGCTGCTGTGGGTGCACGCGCTGTGGGCGCCCGCCGGTCGTGGTTGGGTACAGAAGCTGCTGATCGCCCTGATCGTCGCGGCGATGTTGCTCGCCGGCACTTGGTTGTGGCGTGCCGATCGTGCGGGCGGTGGAGCGGGGCGCTAAGCTTTGATCACCACACCGGAGAACGACTCATGATCCAGCGGTTCGATGTAGGCGCGCGCCTGTCCGAGATGGCGATCCACAACGGCGTGATCTACCTGGCCGGGCAGGTGGCGGACGACGCTACCCAGGGCATCGCGGGGCAGACTCAGCAGGTGCTCGCCGAGATCGACGCGCTGCTCGCGCGTGCCGGCAGCGACAAGGCGAAGATCCTGCGCGCGGAGATCTTCCTGAAGGACCTGCACGACTTCGAAGCGATGAACCGGGTCTGGGACGCGTGGGTGCCCGAAGGCAATGCGCCGCCGCGCGCGACGATGCAGGCGAATCTGGCGCGACCGGGTTGGCTGATCGAGATCGTGGTGACCGCGGCGGTCTGATCGGTGGCGACGCGCAAGCCGGGCCCGTGGCAACGACCTGCGCCGAAGCGTCGCGGAGGCGGCCTCACGTTGACGCCCGCACAGGTGGATGAAGCGCGCGCCCGGGCCGAGGCCGCGGGGCGGCGTTATCCCAACCTGGTCGACAACATGTACGTCGCCGCCAAGGCGCGGCGCGAAGGCGAGGCAAAAAAGCCTGCGACAGACGAGGCTGAATGAGTATTCAGCAGCCTGAGGTGAAGCATGCACATCCGGCCGTAAATGTCTGTAATAAAACTGCTTTGAAACGCTAACCGGACTTCAACAACGGCTCGCGTATCGTGCGTCCACGTTCCGCAGCCGCTGCGGCACGCACTTCCCGGGGTGCGCGCCGCAGCCCCTGCGGACGACCAATCAGGCGCTGCGTTCCGCCAGCCAGTCGACCACGCCCCGTGCGGCCTGGCGACCGCTGGCGAAGCACGCCGTCAGCAGGTAACCGCCGGTGGGAGCTTCCCAGTCGAGCATCTCTCCGGCGGCGAACACGCCGGGGAGTCTGCGCAGCATCAGACGCTCGTCCAGCGCTTCAAGCGGCACGCCGCCGGCGCTGCTGATGGCTTCCGCGATCGGGCGGGGGCGCTGGAGGCGGAACGGAAAGCGCTTCAGCGTCGCGGCGATCTTCGTAGGATCGGCCAGCGCCGCCTTGTCGAGCACTTCGTACAGCAGCGCCGTGCGCACGCCGCTCACGCCGGCTTCGCGACGCAAGTGCTCGCTCAGGCTGCGCGAGCCGCGCGGCTTGGCCAACCGGCGCACGAGGTCGTGTTCCTCGCGCCCCGGCAGCAGGTCCAGCGCCAGGGTGGCCTGGCCATCGCGTGCGATGGCATCGCGCAGCATCGGCGACAGCGCATAGACCAGGCTGCCTTCGATGCCGGTCGCAGTGAGCACGCACTCGCCCTGGCGTTGGTGCGGCGCGCCGTCGGCATCCTGCCAATGGGCGGTGACCGGTTTCAGTGGTTCACCGGCGAACCGGCTCGCCAGGTGCTCGCTCCAGCCGATGTCGAAGCCGCAGTTGGACGGCTGCAGCGGCGCGATCTCGACCCCGCGCGCCTGCAGCGCTTCGACCCACGCGCTGTCCGAACCGAGTTCTGGCCAGCTACCGCCCCCCATCGCGAGCACGACGGCATCGGCGCGCACGTCGACATCGCCGTCGGGTGTCGCGAATTGCAAGGCACCGTCCGCATGCCAGCCGGTCCAGCGGTGCAGCACGTGGAAGCGCACGCCCTGTTCGCGCAGGCGCCGCACCCAACCACGCAGCAACGGCGCGGCCTTGAGATCGGTCGGGAACACCCGGCCTGAGGTACCGACGAAGGTGTCAACGCCCAGTCCGCGCGCCCAAGCGCGCAGCGCGTCGGCATCGAAGTCGCGCAACCAGGCGGCGACCTCGTGCGTGCGTGCGCCGTAACGGGTGACGAACACGTCGAATGGATCAGAGTGGGTCAGGTTCATGCCGCCCTTGCCGGCGATCAGGAACTTGCGTCCTACCGAGCCCTTCGCGTCATACAGATCGACCTGCAGCCCCGCCGCGCGCAGCGTTTCGGCGGCCATCAGGCCGGCGGGCCCGCCACCGATGACGGCGACGGTGGGCGGGACAGGTGGGGTATCGGCGCTAGGCGAAGGCATCCGCATAGTATGCCGTGCCTGGCCAGCACTCCCGGTGGGCGCATGGCCTGCGGTATCGTCGTGCGCAACGCTTGAAGGGGATTCACTGATGCTGATGTCGCCTGCGGTCGCGCGCCGCGTCCTGTTGTTGCTCTGCCTGGCCGCGCCGGCGGCGCTCGCCAAAGAGCCGTCGCCGCCGCCCGCGTTGCAGGATCTCGACGCCTACGTCGAGTCGGTGCGCAAGGCCTTCGATGTGCCGGGCATCGCGGTGGCGGTGGTGAAGGACGGTGAGGTGGTGCTGGCCCGTGGGTGGGGCGAGCGCGAGATGGGCAAGCCGGCCAAGGTCGACGCGCACACGATGTTCGCCATCGCCTCGAACACCAAGGCGTTCACCTCGGCCTCGCTGTCGATGCTGGCCGACGAAGGCAAGCTCACCCTGGAAGACCGCGTGATCGACCATCTGCCGTGGTTCCGCATGGCCGATCCCTACGTCACCCGCGAAATGCGCATCCGCGATCTGCTGGTCCATCGCAGCGGCCTGGGCCTGGGCGCGGGCGACCTGCTGTACTGGCCCACCACCACCTACAGCAACCGCGAGGTGGCCGAGCGTTTGCGCGATGTGCCGCTCAGTGGTGGGTTCCGCGAGCGCTATGCCTACGACAACATCCTCTACGGCGTCGCCCAGTTGGTGGTGGAGCAGGCCAGCGGCCAGACTTACGAGCAGTTCCTGCGAACCCGCTTCTTCCAGCCGCTGGGCATGCGCGAGACGCGCTACAACAGCGACACGTTGAAGCCGGGCGACAACGTCGCCACCGGGCATGCCATGGCCGACTTCACCACGCTGCAGGCGGCGCCGCGGATGACGTGGCGCAATGTCGCCGGCGCGGGCGGCCTCTATGCCAGCGTGAACGACATGGCGAAATGGATGAATGCCCAGCTCGCCGGCGGAACGTATCGCGACGCGCAGGGACGGGAGCACGCGCTGTTCACGCCTGCGCGCCAGAAGGCGATGTGGTCGCTGGTCACGCCGATCCCGATCTCCGAACCCAAGGTGGAGGCACTGAAAGCCGCCAAGCCGAACTTCCTCGGCTACGGCGAAGGCTGGATGGTCTCCGACTTCCAGGGCCGCAAGCTGGTGTGGCACACCGGCGGCTGGCCGGGCATGGTCTCGCGCGTCACCCTGGTGCCGGAGCGGAACCTGGGCGTCGTCGTACTGACGAACCAGGAAGTCGGTGCCGCGTTCCACGCGATCACGTTGAAGGTGCTGGACGCCTACCTGGCGAACAGCGGCACCGACTGGCTGGCTGCTTACCAGGCGCAGATCGCGCAGGCCAAAGGCAACGCAGACGAGCACTGGCAGAAACTGCAGGCGGCGCGCGATGCCACGTCAAAGCCGTCGCTTCCGCTGGCGAAGTACGCCGGCACGCTGCGCGACCCGTGGTATGGCGACGTCGTCGTCACGAAGGAAGGCGAGGGTCTGGTGCTGCGCTTCAGCCGCACGCCGGAGCTCGTGGGTGATCTGCAGCCGTGGCAGCACGATACCTTCGTGGTCCGCTGGCGCGAACGCTGGCTCAATGCTGATGCGTTCCTGACGTTCTCGTTGAAGCCGGACGGCGGCATCCGCGAAGCGCGGATGGAGGCGATCTCGCCGTTGACCGATTTCAGCTTCGACTTCCACGACCTGCGGCTGGCGCCGGTCGTGGAGGAGAAGGAGTGACGGCTCACTCGTGCGGTTTGACGTCCAGCAGTTCTACGTCGAACACCAACGAGGCGCCGGGCGGTATCACGCCGCCCGCGCCGGCGTTGCCGTAGCCGAGGTCGGACGGAATCAGCAGGGTGCGCTTGCCGCCCACCTTCATGCCCGCCACGCCGTCGTCCCAGCCGCGGATCACCTGGCCCGCGCCGAGCAGGAAGGTGAAGGGCTCGCCGCGGTCCACCGAGCTGTCGAACTTCATCCCGTGCTTGTCCGGCGCGTTCTCGTCGTACAGCCAGCCGGTGTAGTGCACGGTGACATCGCTGCCGCTGGTGGCGACGGCGCCGGTGCCTGCCTGCTTATCGAGGCGTTGCAGGTCGGCCACGCTGCCGCCGGGCGGCGGACCGGGAGGCGTGCAGGCGGCGAGCAGGGTCAGCGAGAAAACGAGCAGCAGGGAGCGCATCGGTCGTCCGGATGAGAGGGGCGTGCAGGGTACCGCACGCAGGTACGCTCAACGCTGACCGGCTAGACTGTCGGCATGGCGAAACTCTTCCTCAACCTGCGCAACGTGCCGGCCGACGAAGCCGATGAGGTGCGCGAGATGCTGCGCGTGCAGGCGATCGATTTCTACGAGACGCCGCCAAGCTCGTGGGGCGTCTCTGCGGGTGGCCTGTGGATCGAGAATGCTGATGAACTGGCCCGCGCCAAGGCCCTGATGGCCGACTACCAGGCCCGACGTCGTGAGGATGCGCGCGCCGAGCAGGCCAGCGCCGAGCGCGAAGGGCGCGCGGAGACCTTTGGCAGCCTGTTGCGCGAGCGGCCGATGTACGTGGTCGGCATGCTGGCCGCGATGCTCTTCATTATCGCGCTGACGCTGGCCTTGCCCTGGCTGCTGCTCTGAGGTTCAGGCCCGGACCCACGCATTGAGATCGTTGATCGCGAAATCCCCGCGTTGGATCAGAACAGCGCGTGCAGTGCGTCGAGCATGGTGGTCCAGCCGCGCTGGGTGGGAGCGGCATAGTCCGCCCAGGCCCGTGGGAGGGCGTGGGTGAGGCGCAGTTCGCAACCTGTCGGCGAGGGAGAAATGACGATATCCACGCGGCTGCCGTCCTGGTCGGATTCGCCGGCGATGGCCCAGGTGAAGGACAGCCGATGCGGACGCTCGATGATGAGGTACTCGCCGATATGGTCGATGCGCTCGCCCCGGCGCTCGACCAGCATCGAGAAGCGCCCGCCCACCCGCGGATCGACATCGAGCCGCAGCACTTTTTCGTCGCGCACGCCGGGGCCGAACATCCATTGCCCCAGCAGACGGGGCGTCAACCAGGCGTCGAACACACGCTCGGCCGGTACCGGGAAGGCGCGGTGCACGGTGACGTCGACAGTGTCGGGCGTGGACGAGGCGGTCATGGGTGCTTCCGGTGGCGCGGGGTGGGTGGGGCGTCGGCCTGGAGCAAGGCGTCGAGGGCATCCAGCCGGTCGTTCCAGAACGGTTCGTAGAACTGCAGCCAGGCCTGGCCCTCCGCCAGTGCTCGGGGCTGCAGGTGGCACAGGTGGGTGCGGCCCTGGATCTGGCGGGTCACCAGTCCGGCGCGTTCCAGCACCTTGATGTGCTTGGAGGCCGCGGCCAGCGAGATCCGGAACGGGGCGGCCAGTTCGCCGACGCTGCGCGGTTGCCCGCCCAGGCTGCGCAGCATGCGGCGACGGGTGCCATCGGCCAGTGCGTGGAAGACCGCGTCCAGGCGAGGGGAATCATGTTCAACCATATGGTTGAGTATTTGCGGTGTGCTATCCACTGTCAACCGTTCGGTTGAATGATGGGGTGCGGGGCTGACGGACGGTAAAATCGCCGCATGGTCACCAATATCGCCGCCTACCACTTCACGCCGATCGCACGTCCGGAGGCGTTCGCCGCCGAGATCCGCGAGCGTGCCGAGCGGCTGGCCCTACGCGGCTCGGTGCTGGTCGCGGGCGAGGGCGTGAACCTGTTCCTGGCGGGCGGGGCGGAGGCGATCGAGGCCTTCCTGGCGCCTCTGCGCGAAGACCCACGCTTCACTGGCCTGCGCGTCAAGTACAGCCACAGCACGCAGGTGCCGTTCGCGCGGCTCAAGGTCAAGCTGAAGACAGAGATCATCAGTTTCCGCCGCCCGGGCACGACGCCGGAGGACGCACGCGCACCCACCGTGGCACCGCACGTCGTGGCGCGCTGGCTGGAACAGGGCCATGACGACGACGGCCGTCGCGTAGTGATGCTCGACACGCGCAACGCGCAGGAAGTGGCGTATGGCACCTTTGCCGGCGCACTGACCCTGCCGATCGACAAGTTCACCGACCTTCCGGCGGCGCTGGAGCCGCACCGCGAAGCCTTGAAAGACGCCACCGTGGTCAGCTTCTGCACCGGCGGCATCCGCTGCGAGAAAGCCGCGCTGTGGATGCAGGCCGATGGGATGGACAACGTGCTGCAGTTGGACGACGGCATCCTTGGTTACTTCGAACAGGTCGGCGGCGCGGGCTACGACGGCGCCTGCTTCGTCTTCGACGAGCGCGTCGCGTTGCGACCAGACCTCACGCCGCTGGTGGACGACGCGGCGTGAGCGGCATGCACGCGCTGCGTTTCGACAACCGTTACGTCAAGGAATTGCCGGGCGATCCGGAACAATCCCCGCATCGTCGGGAAGTGCGCGGTGCGGCATGGTCGGCGGTGTCACCTACGCCCGTCACCGCACCGGTGCTGCTAGCGCATTCGCTCGAGGTGGCCGCGCTCGTCGGCTTCGATAAAACCGACGTCGCATCGCCCGACTTCGCCCGCGTGTTCGGCGGCAATGCCCTGCTGCCGGGCATGCAGCCGTATGCGGGCAACTACGGTGGCCATCAGTTCGGCAACTGGGCCGGGCAGCTAGGCGACGGACGCGCGATCACGTTGGGGGAAGTGGTCAACGCGCAGGGCGAGCGCTGGGAACTGCAGCTCAAGGGTGCCGGCCCGACACCGTACTCGCGTACCGCCGACGGGCGCGCAGTATTGCGCTCGTCCATCCGCGAGTTCCTCTGCAGTGAGGCGATGCACCACCTGGGCGTACCGACCACGCGCGCCCTGAGCCTGGTGGGCACGGGCGAAACGGTCGTGCGCGACATGTTCTACGACGGGCATCCCGTGGCCGAACCGGGCGCGGTGGTGTGCCGGGTGGCGCCGTCGTTCCTGCGTTTCGGCCACTACCAGCTGCCGATGTCGCGCGGGGACACCGATCTGCTGCGCACGCTGGTGGACTTCACGATCCGCCGAGACTTTCCGCATCTGCACGGCGAAGGCGAGGCGCTGTACGGCGCGTGGTTCACCGAGGTCTGCCGGCGCACGGCGGTGATGGTGGCGCACTGGATGCGTGTGGGCTTCGTCCACGGCGTGATGAATACCGACAACATGTCTGTGCTGGGACTGACGATCGACTACGGTCCCTACGGCTGGGTCGACGACTACGATCCGGACTGGACGCCGAACACCACCGACGCGCATGGGCGCCGCTATCGTTTCGGCTGGCAACCGCGCGTGGCGGGCTGGAACCTGACCCGCTTCGCCCATGCGCTGTCGCCGTTGTTCGACGGCGTGGACCTGCTGCAGGGCGGTCTGCAGGCGTTCGCCGATACCTACGCCCACGAGGAGCGCGACACCGTCGCGCGCAAGCTGGGCCTGGCCGCATGCCGGGACAGCGACCTGGACCACATGCAGGCGCTGCAGGTACTGCTGCAAGAGGGCGAGATCGACATGACCCTGTTCTTCCGTGCGCTGATCGATGCGGACCTGGGCGATGCGTCGTTGAAGGCGTTCGACGACGCCTTCTACGACACCGGGAAGCGCGAGGCGGTTGCACTTGCACTCGGTGACTGGCTGGCGGCGCATGCGCGCCGGCTCGACGACGATCCGCTCGATCCGGTCGTGCGCCGCGAACGCATGCGCCTGGCCAATCCGCGCTACGTGCTGCGCAACTACCTCGCGCAGCAGGCGATCGACGCCGCGGAAGCCGGCGACCTGTCCGGCGTGCATGAGCTGCTTGACGTCATGCGTCGGCCCTACGACGACCAGCCCGGCCGCGAGCGGTTCGCGCAGCGCCGGCCGGACTGGGCGCGCGATCGTGCGGGCTGTTCGATGCTGTCGTGCAGTTCCTGATGCTCGCCGCGCGGTAGCATGCGCCATCCCCGCGGAGCA
>Ga0247823_10001300_pt1 | contig 20819 bp, 19 predicted proteins | sample 13C_PalmiticAcid_2_FD_192426 | JGI IMG/M metagenome (GOLD analysis project Ga0247823, IMG submission 192426) | Soil microbial communities from agricultural site in Penn Yan, New York, United States - 13C_PalmiticAcid_Day30 | ecosystem: Environmental > Terrestrial > Soil > Agricultural land... | reverse complement strand
GGGAGAAAGCTCTCAGGTTCCGTGACAGAGGGGGCGACGGTGAATGGCCGCATCTTGCGGCGATTCCGTCGATTCCTTTGGAGATGGACATGAGCGACGCCACGCAAGAACCCGAAATCGTCGAAGAGCTGGCGCTGCTTCCGCTCGATGCCTGGCACCGCGCCAAGGGCGGCCGGATGGTACCGTTCGCGGGCTATGAGATGCCGGTCCAGTATGAAGGCATCATGGCCGAGCATCTGTGGGTGCGCGAGAGTGCGGGCCTGTTCGACGTCAGCCACATGGGCCAGCTGTTCCTGTCGGGCGAAGGGCTCGACGCGGCGCTCGAGACGCTGATCCCGGCGGACGTCGCCGGCGTGAAGGTCGACGGGCAGAAATACTCGCTGCTGCTCGCCGAGAATGGCGGGATCCTGGACGACCTGATGTTCACCCGCTGGGCGGACGGCCTGTACATGGTCGTCAACGGCGCCTGCAAATGGGACGATATCGCGCATCTGCGCGAGCATCTGCCCGACGAGATCGAGATCAACCACATGGACGAGCACGCGCTGCTCGCGCTGCAGGGGCCGAAGGCGATCGACGCGCTGAGCCGCGTGGTGCCGGGTGTCGACGCGCTGATCTTCATGCGCGGCGGGCGGTTCGACTGGAACGGCACCAGCCTGTGGATCAGCCGTTCGGGCTATACCGGCGAGGACGGGTTCGAGATTTCGGTCGAGGCGGACAAGGCCGTGGCGCTGGCCGATGCGCTGACCGCCCAGCCGGAAGTGAAGCCGATCGGCCTTGGCGCGCGCGATTCGCTGCGGCTGGAGGCGGACCTGCCGCTCTATGGTCATGACCTCGACACCGACACCACGCCGATCATGGCGGCGCTGAACTTCGCGGTGGCGAGCAAGCGCCGTCGCGAGGAAGCCAATTTCCCGGGCGCCGAGCGTATTCTGCTCGAGCGCGAGAACGGCGCGATCCAGCGCCGCGTCGGCCTGATCGTCGATGGGCGTCAGCCGGTGCGCGAGGGCGCGCTGGTGCTCGACGACGAAGGCAATGAGGTCGGCCGCGTCACCAGCGGCGGCTTTGCCCCGACCGTGCAGAAGCCGATCGCGATGGCCTATGTGCCGACCGCGATGGCCGTGGCCGGCACCCGCGTGACGCTGAGCCAGCGCGGCAAGATTCACCATGGCGAAGTGGTCTCCATGCCCTTCGTCCCGCACAATTACGTCCGTGAGGGAGGACCCAAATGAGCCGTTATTTCACTGAAGATCATGAGTGGATCGAACTCGACGGCGACACCGCGACCGTCGGCATCACCGACTATGCGCAGAGCCAGCTCGGCGACATCGTGTTCGTCGAAGTGCCCGAAGAGGGCAAGCAAGTGAGCAAGGGCGACGACGCCGCGGTGGTCGAGAGCGTCAAGGCGGCGAGCGACGTCTATGCCCCCGTCTCGGGCACGATCGTCGAGGGCAACCCGGCGCTGGAGGACAATCCCGCGCTGGTGAACGAAGACCCCGAGGGCGAGGGCTGGTTCTTCCGCATGACGCTGAGCGACACCAGCGAGCTCGACGGCCTGATGGATGAAGGCAAGTATCAGGACTTCGTCTCGAAGCTTTGATTTTACCCGTCATGCCGGCCTTGTGCCGGCATTCACGGTGCGGTGGGCAAGAGGCTCAAGGGCGTTCCGCGCAGCACGGTGGACCCCGGCATGAGGCCGGGGTGACGGTTTTGGTTAGTGGCCAGCGGCCGGAGAACTCAATTGCGCTACCTTCCCCTGACTCCCAACGACCGGCAGGCGATGCTCGCCGCGGTCGGCGCGGCGGCGATCGACGACCTGTTCGTCGATGTGCCCGAGAGCGCCCGTCTGAGCGGCCCGATCGCGGGGCTGCCGCCGCATGCCAGCGAACTGGCGGTCGAGCGGCACATGACCGCGCTGGCCCGCAAGAACCTGTCGGCGGGGGAGGCGCCCTTCTTCCTCGGCTGCGGCGCCTATCGCCATCATGTGCCGGCGAGCGTCGACCACATCATCCAGCGCGGCGAGTTCCTGACCGCCTACACGCCGTACCAGCCCGAGATCGCGCAAGGCACGCTGCAGGTGATGTTCGAGTTCCAGACCCAGGTCGCGCGCCTGCTGGGCACCGATGTCGCCAACGCGTCGATGTATGACGGATCGACCGCCTGCTGGGAGGCGATCGGCATGGCACGGCGCATCACCAAGCGCGCCAAGGCGATCCTGTCGGGCGGTCTGCACCCGCATTATGTCTCGGTCGCCAACACCATGGCGAAATACACCGGCGACACGCTGGTCACCGCGGTTCCCGAGCTGACCGCCGAGCCGGACACCGATGCGCTGATCGGCATGATCGACGACGAGACCTCGTGCGTCGTGGTGCAATATCCCGACATCCTTGGCCGCATTTCGGACCTGTCCGACCTTGCCGCGGCGTGTCAGGCCAAGAAGGCGCTGCTGGTCGCGGTCGTCACCGAGCCGGTGGCGCTGGGCGCGATCAAGTCGCCGGGCGAGATGGGCGCGGACATCGTCGTCGGCGAAGGCCAGTCGATCGGCGTCGGCTTGCAGTTCGGTGGCCCCTATGTCGGCCTGTTCGGCTGCAAGGAAAAATACGTCCGCCAGATGCCGGGCCGCCTCACCGGCGAGACGGTCGATGCCGAGGGCAAGCGCGGCTTCGTGCTGACGCTGTCGACCCGCGAGCAGCATATCCGCCGCGAGAAGGCGACGTCGAACATCTGCACCAGCTCGGTGCTGTGTGCGCTGGCGTGGTCGATCCACATGACGCTGCTGGGCGAGAAGGGGCTGCGTCAGCTTGCGGCGCTGAACCATGCCGGCGCAAGTGCGGCTGCGGACCGTCTGGCCAAGGTACCGGGGGTCGAGCTGGTCACGCCGACCTTCTTCAACGAATTCACGCTGAAGCTGTCGAAGGAAGCGCGCCCGATCGTTCGCGAGCTGGCCGACAAGGGCATCCTGGCGGGCGTGTCGCTCGGCCGCCTCTATCCGGGCGAGGGGGCGTTGGAGAACGGCCTGGTCGTCGCGGTCACCGAAACCACCACCGCGGAGGACGTCGAGACGCTTGCCGCCGCGCTTCAGGAGGTGCTGGCATGAGCATCAACCAGTCCGGCTGGCGCCCCGAGATGAACGCCGGCGAGCGCAGCGACAGCGCGACCTTTACCGGCAACCGCGCGCTGATGCTCGACGAAGCGCTGATCTTCGAGATCGGCTCGCTCGACACCACCGGTGTCGACTTCGCCGAGGCGCCCAAGGCGGCGTCGCGGATCGGCGGGCTGGCGCGCAACAAGGATATCGGCCTGCCCGGCCTGTCCGAGCCGGAGGCGGTGCGCCACTATACCCGCCTCAGCCGCCAGAATTACGCGATCGACCTGGGTCTGTTCCCGCTCGGCAGCTGCACGATGAAGCACAATCCGCGCCTCAACGAGCGGATGGCGCGGCTGCCCGGTTTTGCCGACGTCCACCCGTTGCAGCCGGTCGACACGGTGCAGGGCGCGTTCGAGGTGATCCACCAACTCGCGCACTGGCTGACGACGCTGACTGGCATGCATTCGGTCGCGATGTCGCCCAAGGCGGGCGCGCATGGCGAGCTGTGCGGCGTGCTGGCGATCCGCGCGGCGCTGGATGCGAAGGGCGAGCAGGCGCGCAAGGTGCTGTTGGTGCCCGAAAGCGCGCACGGCACCAACCCGGCGACCGCCGCGTTCGCGGGCTTCACCGTCGAGGATATTCCGGCGACCGAGGCCGGGCGTGTCGACCTGGAAGCGCTCAAGGCGCGGCTGGGGCCGGACGTGGCGGGGGTGATGATCACGAACCCCAACACCTGCGGCCTGTTCGAGCCCGACATGAAGGCGATCAGCGACGCGGTCCACGCCGCGGGCGGATACGTCTATTGCGACGGCGCCAACTTCAACGCGATCGTCGGCCGGGTCCGCCCCGGCGACCTCGGCATCGACGCGATGCACATCAACCTGCACAAGACTTTCTCGACCCCGCATGGCGGCGGCGGGCCGGGCTCGGGGCCGGTGGTGCTGTCGGCGGCGCTGGCGCCCTATGCGCCGCTGCCGTTCGTCGAGAAGCAGGGCGACCGCTTCGAGCTGATCGAGGAAGAGACCGCGGGCGAGCATCACGCGTCGACCTTTGGCCGGATGGTGTCGTTCCATGGCCAGATGGGCATGTTCACGCGCGCGCTGACCTATATCCTGTCGCACGGCGCAGACGGGCTGAAGCAGGTTTCCGAGGATAGCGTGCTCAACGCCAACTATGTGCTGCGGAGCCTGGAGGACGTGCTCGACGCGCCCTTCGCCAAGAGCGGGCCGTGCATGCATGAGGCGATCTTCAGCGACAAGGGACTGCCCGAGGGCTTCTCGACGCTCGACATCGCCAAGGGGCTGATCGACGAGGGCTTCCACCCGATGACGGTCTATTTCCCGCTGGTGGTGCACGGCGCGATGCTCGTCGAGCCGACCGAGACCGAGAGCAAGGCGGCGCTGGACCAGTTCATCGGCGCGTTCCGTTCGGTCGCCGAGCGGGCCAAGGCGGGCGACGCCGCGCTCAAGTCCGCGCCGCACTTCGCGCCGCGCCGCCGCCTCGACGAGACCCAGGCCGCGCGCAAGCCGGTGCTGGTGTGGAAGGAGCCGTCGCAGGCCGAAGCCGCGGAATAACCGCGAGATGACAAGCCCCCTGTTTTGCCTAGTCTGAGGCGAAACAGGGGGACGTCGCATGATTCGCCGGGTTCTAATTTTCGCCGCGCTGCTGTTCGCGGCGCCATCCCACGCGCAGCCTGCCGACGACGCGGCCAAGCTTGCGGAGTTCAAGGCGTTCGCCACCGGGTTCCGCAAGGAACGCGCGGTGCTGAGCCTGTCCTATGCCATCGTCAAGGACGGCAAGATCGTCGCGGCCGAAGGGATCGGCTGGCAGGATCACGATGCCGAGGAGCGGACGACGGGGGATACGAGCTACCTCGTCGCGTCGATCACCAAGACCTTCACCGGCGCGACGCTGCTGGCGATGGATGCGGACAAGATCATCCGCCTGGACGACGATTTCACCACACTCTCCGACTGGAAGGAGCGGTGCGACCGGCTCAGCAATGGCGGCGGCATCTTTGGCGGCGGGGTGAAGCTGGCCGACGGCTATGTCCCGCCGAAGCTCGATTGCACCGCGAAGATCAGCGTGCGGCAGGTGCTGCAGATGCGCGTGCTGGGCAAGCCGGGCAGCAACTTCATGTACAATCCGGTGGTGTTCGGGCGGTTGGCCAATTGGATCGAGGAGAAGACCGGGAAGCCGCTTGAGCATTGGGTGCGGCACTATGTCATCGACAAGGCCGGGCTGAAGGACATCGCCGCGGGCTGGCGCGACCCCAGGGGCGGCGCGGCGTTGCTCAACCTCGCCCCGCCGTTCACCAGTGGCAAGAACGGGTGGGACAGTCTGGCGCCGACGCCGCTGCCCAATCCCGAGATGAATGCGTCGAGCGGAATCATCGCGAGTGCGCGCAGCCTTGCCGCATATTCGCTGGCACTGGATCAGGGGCGGATCCTGCCGCCCGCGCTGCGCAGGCAGATGTGGACCCCGCCGACCGATCCCGACGGCAAGCCCGCCGGATACGCCTATGGCTGGTGGACCCAGAGCTGGCGCGGGCAGCAAGTGGTCTGGCATGGCGGCTGGTGGCCCGACGCCTATGCCGGGCTGCTGCTGAAGGTGCCGGGCAAGGGGCTGACCCTGGTGGCGCTGGGCAACACCGACGGGCTGCACTGGGGCAATCGCACGCAGGTGGCGGAGGTCGAGAAGAGCCCGCTGGCGCTCAAGTTCCTCGAGCTGTTCGCGGCGGACTGACGATGGCCGACCCGACCCCCTGGATCGCCGCCGATGACACGGGCGCGGCGCGCAAACATGCGCCGGCGACGGCCCGCAACCGCGATGCGATCGCCGCGGTGCTGGCGCAGGCGCTGCCTGCTTCGGGCACGGTGCTGGAGATCGCCAGCGGGAGCGGGGAGCATTGCGCCTATTTCGCCGAACGCTTTCCGGCGCTGCGCTGGCAGCCGAGCGATCCCGAACCGTCGGCGCTGACATCGATCGCGGCGTGGTGCGCGGGGCTGCCGAATGTCGCGGCGCCGCTGGCGATCGATGCTTCGGCAGCGGACTGGCCGATCGAGCGGGCCGATGCGCTGCTGTGCGTCAACATGGTGCATATCAGCCCGTGGGAGGCGACGCTGGGGCTGTTCGACGGCGCAGCGCGATTGCTGCCCGGGGGCGCGCCGCTGATCCTCTATGGCCCCTATCGCCGCGCGGAGGTGGAGACGGCGCCGTCGAACGCGGCGTTCGACGCCTCGCTCAAGGCGCGCGATCCGCGCTGGGGGCTGCGCGATGTGGCGGATGTGAGCGCGGCGGCAACCGCGCGCGGGCTGGCGTTCGAGCGGCTGGTCGAGATGCCGGCGAACAACATCGTGCTGATCTACCGGGCCTAGGTCGCGGGTTCGTCCGCCGTGGTGACAGGAGTGGCGCGGACGAGGCCGCGGCGCCGCTCGCGCCAGACGATGTAGAGGCCGCTGGCGATGATGATCGGCGCGCCGACCCAGGTCCAGGGGCCGGGAAGGACGCCGAACAGCAGATAGCCGTAGAGCGTCGCCCAGATCAGACTGGAATAATCCATCGGCACCACGGTCGACACCGGGGCGAAGCGCAGCGCGGCGGTGAGCGCGAGCTGAGCGGCGCCGCCGACAAAGCCGATCAGGACGAGCAGCGCGAAGGTCTGCCAGTCGTGCGGCGCGGCGACGAAGGCATAGCCGATCAGCAGCGGCGGGATCGACAGGGTCGAGAACCAGAAGACGGTGGTGGCCGGGCTTTCGGTGCGGCCCATCTGCCGCAGCTGGATCGCGACGATCGCGACGAACAGCGCCGCGGTGAGGCCGACCAGCGCGCCGCCGAGCGGGATATGGCTGCCGCCGGGCTGAGTGACGATCAGCACGCCGATGAATCCGGCGAGCACGGCGCCCCATCGATGCCAGCCGGTCGGCTCCTTGAGCACCAATGCGCCGAGGATCGTGGCGAAGATCGGCACGGTGAAGCCGAAAGTGGTCGCTTCGGCGAGCGGAAGCAGCATCACCGCGCCGAAGTTGAACACCATGCCGGTGAGGCCGACCGCCGAGCGGCTGACATGCAGCCGGAAATGCCGGGTGCGCAGCGAGGCGAGGCCCGGCCCCATCATCACCCAGGCGAGCACGAACGGAATGGCGAAGAACTGGCGGAACAGCATGATCTCGATCAGGTTCGCGCCGCGCAGCTCGACCAGCTTGATCAGCGCGCCCATCGTCGAGAGCATGAGGATCGCGACCAGACGCAGGCCGAGGCCGTGCAGGATGCGATCACCAGGCATGCACCCCGCCTAGGAGCGCAGGCGGCGGGGGGCAAGCCGCGAAGCGGGGTGACGAACGCGCCCGGACAGGTTATCCGCGCGGCCATGATCAAGCATGCGCTCAACGTCACCCGCGAAGCGGACTTCGCCGCCTGGTATCAGGCCGTCATTTCGGAAGCCGATCTGGCCGAGGAATCGGGCGTGCGCGGCTGCATGATCATGCGGCCATGGGGCTATGGCATCTGGGAGCGTATCCAGCGCCTGCTCGACGACCGCATCAAGGGCGTCGGCTATGACAATGCCTATTTCCCGCTGTTCATCCCGCTGTCCTATTTCGAGAAGGAGGCCGAGCATGTCGACGGCTTCGCCAAGGAGATGGCGGTGGTCACGCATCACCGGCTGGTCGGCGACGGCAAGGGCGGGCTGACCCCCGATCCCGAGGCGAAGCTGGAGGAGCCGCTGGTCGTGCGCCCGACGTCGGAGACGGTGATCGGCACCGCCTTCTCGCGCTGGGTGCAGTCGTGGCGCGACCTGCCGGTGCAGGTGAACCAGTGGGCCAATGTCGTGCGCTGGGAAATGCGCACGCGCATGTTCCTGCGTACTGCCGAGTTCCTGTGGCAGGAGGCGCACGCCGCCTATGCCAGCGCCGAACAGGCGCGTGAGCAGACGATGGTCGGGCTGGAAGTCTATCGCAGCTTTGCCGAGGACGTCGCGGCGATGCCGGTGATCGCGGGCGAGAAGCCGGAGAATGAGCGCTTTCCGGGTGCGGTCTCGACCTTCTCGATCGAGGCGATGATGCAGGACGGCAAGGCGCTGCAGGCCGGCACCAGCCACTTCCTGGGCACCAATTTCGCGTCGGCGCAGAACATCCGCTTCCAGAATGCGAACGGCGAGTTCGAGCTGGCCAACACGATCAGCTGGGGCATGTCGACGCGCATGATCGGCGGCATCATCATGGTGCATGGCGACGATGACGGCCTGCGCGTGCCGCCGCGGCTGGCGCCGTGGCAGGTGGTGATCGTGCCGATGCTGCGCGACAGTGACGAGGACGCTGCGGTGCTCGCCTATTGCGAGGCGCTGAAGTCCGAGCTGGGCAAGCTGAGCGCGTTCGGCGAGCCGGTGCGCGCGCTGCTCGACACGCGCGCGGCCAAGGCGGCGACCAAGCGTTGGGGCTGGGTCAAAAAGGGTGCGCCGGTGGTGATCGAGGTCGGCGGCCGCGACGTCGCGGGCGGCAACGTATCGGTGATCCGCCGCGACCGGCTGTACCGTGAGGACGGCAAGCTCGACAGTGCGATCTTGGCGAAGGGCGAGTTCGTCGCGCAGGCGACGGGGCTGCTGGAGGAAATCCAGTCGACGCTGCACATGCAGGCGCGCGCCAAGCTCGACGCGAACATCGTGCGCGGGGTCGACAGCTTCGATGCGCTCAAGGCGCATTTCGAGGGTTCGGGCAAATATCCCGGCTGGGTCGAGGTGCAGTGGGCCAAGCCGACCGGCGAGGAACTGGACAAGGCGGTCGAGCGGATCAAGGCGCTCAAGCTCACCTTCCGCAACGTGCCGCTCGACGCGGCGCCGGCGGACGGAACCTGCATGTTCACCGGCCGCCCGGCGGTCGAGCGGATTCTGGTCGCGCGCGCTTACTAGGGTCCGTCATCCCCGCGAAGGCGGGAAACGGAGTTTCCCGCCTTCGCGGGGATGACGATTGGATGTGTGCTGGATTGCGTCAGGGGAGCGGGCGGTCGCGCGTGACCGGCCGAGCCGTGAAGCCGAGCGCGGGTGCGAGCTTGGCCAGCGCGTGTTCGGCAAGGGCACGGGCGGTGGTGATCTTGCCGCCGAACACCGACAGCACCGGCGCGCCGCTCGTGTCGAGTTCGAGCACATAATCGCGCGTGATCGTGCGGGCCTCGTCGCGGCCATCGTCGTAGAGGGCGCGGATGCCCGACCAGGTGGCGGTGACGTCGGCGGGCGCGATCTGGCGCTTGAAGTAGCGGTTCGCGGCAGCGCGGAGATAGTCGCTCTCGGCCGGGGTGATGCCGGCATCCTCGGGCCGCTCGACCGGTACGTCGGTGGTGCCGATCATCGTGCCGCCGCGCCAGGGGGTCGCGAACACCACGCGGCGGTCGGGCTGTTGCAGGATATAGGCCTGCTCGCCCTCCCATAGTGCGGGCACGACGATGTGGCTGCCCTTGATCAGGCGGAGGCCGCTGGCGGTGCGGATGCGGATCGTGTCGAGAAACTCCTTCACCCATGGCCCGGTGGCGTTGACGATGGCGCGGGTTTCGACGCTGCGGCCGTCGCTCAGCGAAATGCTCCAGCCTGAGCCGTTGTGCTCGGCGCCGGTGACGGCGACGCCGGTCTCGACCTGTGCGCCATTGGCGACGGCATCGGCGGCGTTGGCGCGGACCAGCGCGGCATCGTCGACCTGCGCATCCCAATAGAGGAAGCCGCCGACATTCTGCGCGATGGGGGCGAGACGGGGATCGTCGCGCCGGAGGGAGCGCGAGCGCGGCAGCGATGAGCCGAGGCCGAGCAGATCGTAGAGATAGAGGCCGGCGCGGACCATCCACCACGGGCGGACGCTGTGTGCGTGGGGCAGCACGAACGCCATCGGGTGGATGAGATGCGGCGCGGCGGCGAGCATCCGCTCACGCTCGTGCAGCGCCTCGCGCACCAGCCGGAACTCATAGGTTTCGAGATAGCGCAGCCCGCCATGGATCAGCTTGCTGGAGGCGGAGGAGGTGTGCGCGGCGAGATCGTCCTTCTCGACCAGCAGCACGGACAGGCCGAGCAGCGCCGCTTCGCGCGCGATGGCGCAGCCGTTGATGCCGCCGCCGGCGATGAGAAGGTCGTACGTCACGCCCCAAGCCTATTCGGTTGGGAATCGGGCGGACAGCCCCTATATTCGGGGCCAATGGCAAAACAGAACAAAGCAAAGAAACCCGCGCCCGGCATGCCGACGCGGCAACAGATTCTCGATTTCATCACATCTTCCGACACCCCGGCGGGCAAGCGCGAGATCGCGCGTGCATTCGGCCTCGCGGGTCAGGAGAAGATCACGCTCAAGGCGCTGCTGCGCGACATGGCCGACGAAGGCCTGCTCGACAGCGCGCCCGGCCGCGCCTTCCACAAGATGGGCGGCGTGCCGAAAGTGACCGTGCTGCGGATCACCGACTCCGATGGCGACACCGTCTGGGCGGTGCCCGAACGCTGGGAGGCCGAGGGCGTGCCCGTGCCGCGGCTGCGCGTGCGTGAGCGCGGCAAGCACAGCGCGCTGGCCGTCGGCGACCGCATCCTGGCGCGCACCGAAGAGGCCGGGAACGGCCTGATCGCGCACCCGATGAAGAAGCTCGCCCGTGGCGAGGAAGCGGTGCTGGGCGTGGTCAAGGAAGAGGGCGGACGGCTCTACCTGCACGGCCTGGAGAAGAAGGAGCGCAACAGCTTCGTCATCTCCGAGCGCAACGGCGCCGAACCCGGCGATCTGGTGATGGCGGAGAAGAGCGGGCGCGGCCCGCGCATCTTCGCCAAGGTGACCGAAGTGCTGGGCGACCCCTTCGCGCCGCGCAGCTTCAGCCTGATCGCGATCCACAAGCACAGTATCCCGAACGTGTTTTCGGAGGAACTGCTGGTCGAGGCCGAGCGCGTCGCCAAGCAAGATCTGGGCAAGGGCCGGGAAGACCTGCGCCATATCCCGATCGTGGCGATCGACCCGTCCGACGCGCGCGACCATGACGATGCGGTGTGGGCGGCGCCCGATGACGATCCCAAGAACGAGGGTGGCTGGAAGGCGATCGTCGCGATTGCGGATGTCAGCTTCTATGTCCGCCCCGGGTCGCTGCTCGACCGTGAGGCGCGGAAGCGGGGCAACAGCGTCTACTTCCCGGATCGCGTCGTGCCGATGCTGCCCGAAGTGCTGTCGGCCGATGTGTGCTCGCTCAAGCAGAATGTCGATCGTGCGGCGCTGGCATGCCACCTGCAGATTTCGGCGCGGGGCGAGATCAGGGGCTGGCGCTTTACGCGCGCCGTGGTGCGGCTTGCGGCAAATATCGCGTACGAGGATGCACAGGCGGCGATCGATGCCGCGGGCGAGAAGGTGGAGGTCGCTTCCTCGCCCTGTGGGATGAGTGCGGAGGAGCTGGCCGGGGTCGATCCCAAGCTGGTCGATTCGACGCTGCGCCCGCTGTGGGCGTGCTGGCGCGCGCTCAACAAGGCACGCGAGAAGCGCGAGCCGCTCGACCTCGACCTGCCCGAACGGCGGATCATGCTCGACGAGAAGGGACGCATCCTGTCGGTGGCGCCGCGCGAGCGGCTCGATGCGCACAAGCTGATCGAGGATTACATGATCGCCGCCAACGTCGCGGCGGCGAAGGCGCTGGAGGCGCGCAAGGCGCCGGTAATGTACCGCGTGCACGAGCCGCCAAGCCGCGAGAAGCTGGCTGCGCTCAAGGAATATCTCAAGACGCTGGAGGTCGAGTTCACGCTGGGGCAGGTGATCAAGCCCGCGACCTTCAACCACGTCATTGCGCGCGTCGGCGAGGCCGAGTTCCGCGAAGAGGTGATGATCCAGGTGCTGCGCACGCAGACCCAGGCCTATTACGGGCCGCAGAATGCCGGGCATTTCGGGCTGGCGCTGGGCAGCTATGCGCACTTCACCTCGCCGATCCGGCGCTATGCCGATCTGGTGGTGCATCGCGCGCTGGTCGAATCGAACAAGCTCGGGCCGGGCGGCGAACTGCCGACCGATGCCGAGATGGCGAAGACCGGTGAGGTCATCAGCCAGCTCGAGCGGCGGGCGATGGAGGCCGAGCGCGAGACGGTCGATCGTTATGTCGCCGCCTATCTGTCGGCGCATGTCGGCGAGGTGATGGAGGCACGGATCACCGGGGTGCAGAATTTCGGCTTTTTCGCGACGGTCGATGGCGTGGGCGGCGACGGACTGGTCCCGGCACGCGACCTTGGCCGCGAATATTTCCGTTACGACGAGGCGGCGCAGAAGCTGGTGGGCGAGGAAACCGGCGAGGAGTTCGCGCTGGGCCAGCGGCTGCCGCTGCGGCTGGTCGAGGCCAATCCGGTGTCGGGCGCGCTGCGCTTCGAACTGCCCGACGGCAAGGGCAGCGGATCGGGGCCGGACCGGCGGCGCGGCGGGCCGCCCAAGCGGGTGATCAAGCATCGCGGGCGGCCGGCGAACATCAGGCACCAGGGCAAGAAGCGCTAGGCGAGGCTGGATATGGCGGTGGAGTCAGTCGCGATTACCGCGGTCGGGCGGGCACGGCGCAAGCTGGTCGACCATTTCTGCGCCGAGCATGCGATCACGCCGTATGACACGATCCTCTATACGCCGCCTGCCGATCTGAAGGTCGCGTTTGACGCGCTGCTCGCCGAGCGGCTGATCCGCAAGGAAGGGCATGCCTATTACTGGCTCGACCTGCGCGCCTATGAAGCGGCGGTCGAGCGGCGGCGGCGCAAGCTGGTGCCGGTGGCGATCGCGGTGTCGGTGCTGCTCGCGGTGGTCGCGATGCTGTTCTACGCCGGCTAGGCGACGCGGAAGGTCAGTCCGGCATTCGCCTCGAGCCGGGCCTTGAGCGGTTCGGCCATCAGCGCGCCCGGCGTCCACACACCGCCGCCGCCATCGACGTCGCGCAGCAGGCACAGCGCCGCTTCCGCGATCATTTTGCTGGTCGAGCCATAGCCCGGGTCGCGGTCGCCGGTGACGGTCGCGGTCAGGCGCTCGCCCGAGGGCATTTCGGCGATGAAGTCGATCTCGTAGAAGCCGGCCTCGCGCTCCTCCTTCGACGGCCCCTCGCCGGGGGCTGGCCCCTTGTCCGAGTTCATCGGGTTCATCTTGGCGATGGCGTCGGCGGCGGCCTTGCCGAGATCGCCGAGGCCCGGCGCGACCATCATCTCGTCATACCGGAAGTCGCGGCCATAGGGGTGGTGGGCGAGGAAGTTGGTGCGGTGGATGTTCTTGGTGTTGATCACCGCCATCATGAACGGCGCGACCCAGCCGCCGACCGCCTCGTCATATTCGGGCATGATCCCCTTGGGCTGATCGGGGCCGGTGAAGCCGGGGGTGAGCGCGAAGGGATCGAGCAGTACCTTGAACACCGCAGGGTTCTTTGCCGCCGCCGCGGCGGTCGCCTTGCCGCTGGCGAAGGTGCCGCCCGAGAAGGTGCCCTGCATCTTGCGCACGCGGCCCTTCACGCGCGGAGCGGGCTGGCCGAACTTGGCCTTCGCCGCCTGCTGCACGGTCCACACGCCAAGGTCGAAGGGGATCGAATCGAAGCCGCACGACAGGACGATGCGCGCGCCGCTGGCCTTGGCCGCGGCATCGTGCCGCCCGATGATATCGTGCATCCAGTTGGGCTCGCCGCACAGGTCGACATAGCCGGTGCCGGTCTCGACACAGGCGGCGACAAGGTCGTTGCCGTAGAGCTGATAGGGGCCGACGGTCGAGATCACCACCTTTGCCCGCGCCGTCATCGCGCGCAGTGCGGCGGGATCGTCGGCATTGGCGGCGATGAGCGGGGTCGAGGCGGGCGCGCCGATCGCGTCGCGCACCTGTTCGAGCTTGGTCAGCGAACGGCCGGCCATCGCCCAGGCGACGCTGCCGTCGCCGTAGCGTTGGGCGAGATACTCGGCGACGAGGCGGCCGGTGAAGCCGGTGGCACCATAGACGATCAGATCGAGCTCGCGTGCCATTCTTCTCTCCCGTGCGGCGTACCTTTGTTCCCAAAGTTTATGGCACGGCTGCCCTGAGGCATCCATACCCGATGTCGCAAACGGAGAGGGTCAGCGCTTGCGGCGGCGCCGGGCGATGGCGTGCGCCTCGGCCTTGGAGAGGAGTACGTCGAGATCCTCGCGGCTGATGTCGAAGCTGTCGGGAAGCTCGGCGAGCGCCTGGTCGATATCCTCGAGGTGCAGCCCCGCCGCCTGCGCCGAGGTATCGACCGGGACGGGGACGTGCGGATAGCTGTGGCCCGACACGCGGTGGAAGAACATCGCCAGCGAGACCAGGGCGATCGAGTTGATCGCGACCGGCGCGAAGGCGAAGGCATAGCCCGCGGCATGGATGCCCTGGCTGCCGATCACCGCGGTGAGCGCGGCGGCGCCGCCCGGCGGGTGGAGGCAGCGGCATGCCGACATGGCGAGGATCGCCAGCCCGACCGACAGGCCCGCGGCGAGCATCGGATCGGCGACATGCTGGAATACCGCGACCCCGACCAGCGCCGAGATGGTGTTGCCGCCGACCACCGGCCATGGCTGGGCAAGCGGGCTGGCCGGCACCGCGAAGATCAGCACGGCCGAAGCGCCCATCGGCGCGACGATCAGCGGCAGATCCGACGCCGCGAGCGGCAACTGCGCGCAGACGAACACCGTGAGCGCAAGACAGATCGCCGCGCCGATGCATGCCACGATGCGATCGAGCGGCCGCGCGCCGGCAAGGATCGGACGAAAGAAGCGAAACGGCATGGCGGTGGCTTTTGCTACAGGGGGCGGTTGCCGGGGAGCAGGGGATTCTTGGGGCGGATGAAGCTGGCGCATGCCTCTAATGCGTTTATCGCGCTCTTGAAACCGGCGGGCCGGTCCCCGACTATCGGCGGTATCGTTATGAGGAGCCTTGGGATGCCGGCCGGTGGGGCGTCGGATTTGCTGCAGTTTCGCGTTCAGCGGCATTTCGCCGATCACCGGGCATTCGCGCCCGGCGATGCGATCGAATATGCGCCGGGACCGGCGGAGCGCAAAGCGTTCGAGCGGCTGCGCGCCACGGGCGTGATCCGCGAGGCGGCGCCCGCGCATTACTGGTTCGACCTCGACCGCATGGGGCACGGCCGGGAGCGCCAGCGCGACCTGAAACGGCTGGTGGCGATCGGGCTGGGCATCGTGATCGCGTGCCTGGCCTATATGCTCTACCGCGGCTAGGCGCCTTGCGGTGACGGCGCCCGCCCCCTAGATTCGGGCGCTGTAGTGCAGGAGTTAAGTGGCGTGAACGACCGGATGAACAAAGCAATCCGTTTTGCAGCATCCGATCTTCAGGGTTTCCATGTCCGCACTTCTTACCTTCGACTCCGTTTCGGCACGCACGCCTGACCACCGGCTTTTGTTCGAGGGTCTGACCCTCGCACTTTCCAGCGAACGGGTCGGGCTGGTCGGCCGCAACGGCAGCGGCAAATCGACAGTGTTGCGCATCGCCGCGGGCGAGGCGCGCCCCGCGTCGGGCAGCGTCCACCGGAACGGCACTGCCGCGATGCTGGCGCAGGACTGGCCGCCGGCGCTGACGCTGGGCGCGGTGCTGGGCGTCGGCGCGGAGCTGGCGCGGCTGGAGCGCGTGCTGGCGGGAGAGGGCGACGCCGCCGATCTGGAGGCGGCGGACTGGACGCTGGACGAGCGCGTCGCGGCGGCGCTGGCCGAGGCCGGGCTGGCGGGCATGTCGCTCGACCGGCGGATCGGGTCGCTGTCGGGCGGAGAGCGGATGCGTGCGGGGATCGCGCGCGTGCTGATCGAAAAGCCCGACCTGCTGTTGCTGGACGAGCCCACCAACAATCTCGACGCCGCCGGGCGCGCGGCGATCCATGCGTTGGTCCGCGGCTGGCGCGGCGGGGTGCTGGTCGCGAGCCACGACCGCGAGCTGCTCGAAACGATGGACCGCATCGTCGAGCTCACCCCGGTCGGCGTGCATATCGTCGGCGGCGGCTGGTCGGCCTTTGCCGCGCAGCGCGAGGCCGAGCGGGCGCAGGCGGCGGCCGGGCTGGAGCAGGCGGAGGGCGCATTGCGCGGTGCCGAGCGCAGCGCCCAGCGGCAGCGCGAGACCAAGGCGCGGCGCGACAAGGCGGGGCGTGCCTTTGCCGCAAGTGGATCTGCGCCGAAGATCCTGCTGGGAAGGCAGGCCGAGCGGGCGGAGAATAGCGGCGCGCGCGCGAACGTGCTGGGCGAGCGGCTGGTCGGCGAGGCCGCGGCGAAGGCCGAGGCGGCGCGTGCGCGGGTCGAGGTGCTGACGCCGCTGACCATCGCGATTCCGCCGAGCGGCCTCCCGAGCGGCGCACAACTGCTGGCGCTGGACGCGGTACGGGTCGAGCGCGACGGCCGCATGTTTGGGCCATGGACGCTCACCCTGCGCGGGCCGGAACGGATTGCGGTGACGGGCGCGAATGGTGCGGGCAAGACGACGTTGCTGGGCATCGCGGCGGGAAGCATCGCGCCGTGCGCGGGAAATGTTCGCCGGGCCGACGGGCGGGCCGCGATGCTCGACCAGCATGTCGCGATGCTCGACCCGGATGCCAGCATCCTCGCCAATTTCCGGCGGATCAATCCGGGCCTGACCGAACAGGACGCGCATGCCGCATGCGCGCGCTTCGCGTTCCGCAACCGCGACGCGCTGAAGCGGGTCGGCACGCTGTCGGGCGGGGAACGGCTGCGCGCGGGGCTGGCGTGCACGCTGGCGGGCGAAGCCCCGCCGTGGCTGCTGATCCTCGATGAGCCGACCAACCATCTCGACATCGACTCGATCGCGCTGCTGGAGGCGGCGCTGACGGCCTATGACGGGGCGCTGATCGTGGTGAGTCACGACCGCGCCTTTCTGGACGCGATCGGGATCGAGCGGGAGTTCGGCGTGGAGGCAGGCGTCTAGAGAGGCACGACCTCGCCGTCTTCCTTGGTGAAGCTGGCGGGCTTGCATTCGAGAAGATCGAGTACGGTCTCGGACGGGCGGCACAGCCGTGTTCCACGCGCTGTCACGACAATCGGCCGGTTCACCAGGATCGGGTGCGCGACCATGGCGTCGAGGATCGCTTCGCCGGGCACCGATGGATCGAACAGGCCGAGTTCGGCGGCAGGCGTGCCCTTGCCGCGCAGCAGATCGCGTGGGGTGGCGCCCATCGCGGCGAGCAGCCGGTCGAGCTGCAGGCGCGTCCAGCCGGTCTTGCGATACTCGACGATTTCCGGCGCGTATCCGGCAGCCTCGACCATCGCGAGTGCGTTGCGCGAGGTGCCGCAGTCGGGGTTGTGATAGATGGTGACGGGGAACGCATCGGTCATGGTTCAGCCTCTCCCTGCAACATTGGAGCGGACGACGGCGCCGCCGCGCTCATACCAGCCCCGCGAGCGGTTCACGATGGCGACGACGGAAAGCATCACCGGAACCTCGATCAACACCCCGACCACGGTCGCGAGCGCCGCGCCGGATTTGAGCCCGAACAGCCCGATCGCGGCGGCGACGGCGAGCTCGAAGAAGTTGCTCGCGCCGATCAGCGCCGAAGGACCGGCGACGCAATGGGCTTCGCCCGCCACGCGGTTGAGCAGATAGGCGAGGCCGGCGTTGAGATAGACCTGAATCAGGATCGGAACCGCGAGCAGCGCGATGACCAGCGGCTGTCCGACGATCGCCTCGCCCTGAAAGCCGAAGAGCAGCACCAGCGTCGCCAGCAACGCGACCAGCGACACGGGACCGAGGCGTGCGAGCAGCCGGTCGAGCGCCGGCTCGCCGCCGCGCTTCAGTACGACGCCGCGCAGCAGCTGCGCGATCGCAACCGGAGCGGCGATGTAGAGTGCGACCGAAAGGAGCAAGGTCGCCCAGGGTACGGTGACCGATGCGATGCCGAGCAGCAGCCCGACGATCGGGGCGAACAGCACGACCATCAGCAGGTCGTTCAGCGCGACCTGGCTCAGCGTATAGGCGGGATCGCCGTCGCAGAGGTTGGACCAGACGAAGACCATCGCGGTGCAGGGTGCCGCGGCGAGAAGGATCAGTCCGGCGATGTAGGAGGGAATCTGCCCGGCGGGCAGCAGCGGGGCGAACAGCCATGCGATGAACAGGGTGGCGAGCAACGCCATCGAGAATGGCTTGACCGCCCAGTTGACGAACAGCGTCACACCGACTCCGCGCCAGTGCCGCCGCACTCTGGCGAGCGCGCCGAAGTCGATCTTGAGCAGCATCGGGACGATCATCAGCCACACCAGCACGGCGACCGGAAGGTTGACGCTGGCGACCTCCGCCGCGCCGATCGCGGCGAAGGCCGGCGCGGCGAAATGGCCGAGTGCGATGCCCGCAACGATGCACGCCGCGACCCAGAGGGTCAGATAGCGTTCGAACAGCCCGATGCCGGGCCCTGGCTTGTCGGTCATCGTTGCGGAGCCGGCTCGCAGCAGTCGGACACGGCCAGAAGGTCGCCGCAAATCTCCGGACGTCCCGCGCAGCAATCGGCGACGAGGAAGCCGAGCAGCCCGCGCATTCCGTCGTAATCGGCCGAATAGATGATCGACCGGCCTTCGCGGCGCGAGCCCACCAGCCCGGCATTGCCGAGGATCGTCAGGTGAGTCGAAAGCGTGTTGGGCAGCAGGCCGACCTCGCGCGCGATCTCGCCCGCGGGGAGGCCGTCGGTGCCGGCGCGCACGAGCAGCCGGAACACCGCCAGGCGGCTGGCATGGGCGAGCGCGGACAGCGCATCGACGGCGACGGGCAATTGCATCAGCAGCACGCCGGCTTGACGGCGGTGGGCTTGGGCGCGCAGCAGGCGCCGGACATGTCGGGGATCACCTCATCCTCGCCATAGGCGGTCGCCTCGCCATGGGTGAAGAAGGTCTCCCACCGCACCCCGGCGGTATCGGTCACCCAGGACTTGTCCGAATTGGCGTAGCAGCAGGTCGTCGCTTCCTGATCGAAGGTCTCGGCACCCGCGGCTTTCAACCGCGCGGCAAGCTCGCTCAGCTCCGCGGCATTGTCGGTCTGAACGCCGACATGGTCGATCCCCGTGGCGCGGGCGCGCGACGAGATGGCGAGGTTGACCCGCGGATCGTCGAGCATCCACTTCGCATAATCGTCCTTCACCACCGCGGGCGGGGCATCGAACAGCGTGCTGTAGAAGGCGATGGCCGGCTGGATTTCAGGAACGCTGACATGCAGGTGAAGGCGCTTCATAACTGGTCTCCGACATTTCTATAATTCGATTATTCTCGAAATATGGAAATGTAAAGCCGGTTTTCGCCTCAGCGTCCCGGCACCGCGCGCAGCAGGCGGCCGGGGCGGGCGGCGCGCTGGCCGTTCTGGAAGGCGGGCTGGCCGTTGACCACGACGAGGTCGAACCCCTGTGCGCGGGCGAAGGGATCGAGATAGGTCGAGCGGGCGCGAACCTTGGCCGGATCGAACAGAATCAGGTCGGCTTTGGCGCCCGGACGGATCGTGCCGCGGTCGGGCAGGCGCAGGATGCGCGCGGGGAGCGAGGTCGCCTTGCGCACGGCCTCCTCGATCGGAATCCGCCTCGCCTTCACGACATAATCCTCGATCAGCTTGGCATAGGTGCCGGTCGAACGGGGGTGACGCATCGACGGGCCGCCATCGGTCGAGATCGCCACCATCGGGTCGAGCAGCAGCACGTCCTGCAGCGCCTGATCCATCGTGAAATGCGCGCCCGACCCGCCATTGGGGCCGAGCTGGATGAGGAAATCGGGGAAGGCGAGACCGGCTTCCTGCGCGGCCTGCGCCACGGTCTTGCCCGCATGGCGTCCGGTGCCGAGCAACAGCATCTCCGGCCCGCCACGGCGGATCATGCGCTTTTCGAGATAGTCGCGCAGTTCGGCGCGGCGCGTCGCGAGGACGGTGGCGTAATCGGTGGGCGGCAGCGCCCATTGCGGGAACAGGATCGCGATGCCGGTGAAGCCGGCATTATAGGGATAGGCGTCGGCGGTGAGGTCGATCCCGGCGCGGCGCTTGGCGGCGATGAAATCGAGCAGCGCGCGGGCGCGGGCCTCGCCTTTGCCGAAGACGACCTTGAGGTGCGAGATATGCGGTCGGGCGGGACCGGCCGAGGCGATCAGCTCGTCGATCGACGCCTCGATCTCGTCGTCATTCTCGGAGCGCATATGGCTCATCGCGACGCCGCCATGGCGCGCGACGATGCGGCCGAGCGCGGCGAGCTCGGCGGTCTCCGAATAGATGCCCGGGACATATTCGAGGCCGTAGGAGAGGCCGAAGGCGCCCGCGCGCAGCTCCGCGTCGAGCTGCGCTTCGAGACGGGCCATGGCGGCAGTGTCGGGGCGGCGGACGGAATCGGGGATCCTGGCGGCCCGGCGCAGCGTGCCGTGACTGGCGAGGGTGACCACGTTGAGGTCGAGCGCGGCGCGGTCGGCGGCGCGCATCCAGCCGCGCAGGTCGAGGTCGCCCTTGATCCGCGGGCCGCCGCCGTCGACGCCGAGCGTGACGGTGGTGACGCCCATGGCGAGGAAACCGTCATAGGATTCGTCGAGCGGATCGCCATGGGTGTGGGTGTCGATGAAGCCGGGAGCGAGTACGCGGCCCTCGCCCGCGACGACCCGGGCACCCGTTGCCGCGGTCCGGGCCGTGGGCGGCGTGATCCGGACGATGCGGTCGCCGGCGGTCAGCACGTTGGCGAGACGCGGCGTCGCGCCGGTGCCTTCGACCAGCATGACCTCCCGGAACAGCGTCGCGGAGGCGGTCGCGGCGGATGCCGTCCGGATGGT
>Ga0247823_10001299_pt1 | contig 20826 bp, 20 predicted proteins | sample 13C_PalmiticAcid_2_FD_192426 | JGI IMG/M metagenome (GOLD analysis project Ga0247823, IMG submission 192426) | Soil microbial communities from agricultural site in Penn Yan, New York, United States - 13C_PalmiticAcid_Day30 | ecosystem: Environmental > Terrestrial > Soil > Agricultural land... | reverse complement strand
GCGCCGATGGCGGCGAACTCCGCGCTCAGATCGCGGAAGTGGCAGGCCTCGGCCGTACACACGGGGGTATTGGCCGCCGGGTAGAAGAACAGCACGAGTGGACCGTCGGCGAGCAAGCCGTCGAGCGTGCGGAGCTGGGCGGACTGATCGGGGAGCTCGAACTGCGGAGCGCGCTGGCCTGGCTGCATGATGCGACCCTATCGACCGGGCCGGGTGTACGGAAGATCCCCGCCCGCTGACGCGAACGGGGACCATGTCCCGATCGACCGGCACCGCCCCCGACGGACCGCACCCGTCGAACGGTGCCTAGCGCTTGAGCAGGGCCGCGATCTCCGGGTTGCGGATCTCCATCACGTCGAGGATGCCGTGCACGCGCAGCATCGGCTCGAGTTGCCGGATCCGGTCGCGGTGTGCCGCGTACTCGTCCGGATAGGTCTTCTCGTCCAGATCCTGCATCTCTTTGGCGTAGGTGACGAACGACGTGAGCGCGCTCGCCGCGGACAGCTGGCCGGGACCGTAGTGCTGCTGCGACGGGGCGGCGAGTCGGCCGTCCTGAGCGCCCTGGTGCGAGGGGTACAACATTGCTCCTCTCGGAAAGGGGGGATACCGCATGCGACATGGAACGCGCGCGAGTGTAGTGATGCCGATCACCCCTTGTCGCATCCCGGGGTCGGGTCAGCGCACAGGTGTCGCGACCCGCCTGGGATGATGGGGAAATGCAGGGCGCGTCGACATCAACCACCACGACCCGTGACCAGTTCCGGGTGCTCGCCGCCGAGCACCGGGTGGTCCCGGTGACCCGAAAGGTGCTGGCGGACTCCGAGACTCCGCTCTCGGCCTACCGCAAGCTGGCCGACGACCGGCCGGGCACCTTCCTGTTCGAGTCCGCCGAGAACGGTCGCTCGTGGTCGCGCTGGTCGTTCATCGGCGCGGGCAGTCCGTCGGCGCTGACCGTCGTCGACGGCGAGGCCGCCTGGCTCGGCACCGTCCCCGCCGACGCGCCCTCGGGCGGTGATCCGCTGCGCGCGCTGCACGAGACCCTCGAACTGCTGCGCACCGAACGGCTGCCCGGTCTGCCGCCGCTGACCGGCGGCCTGGTCGGCTACCTCGGCTACGACGCCGTGCGCCGGATCGAACGGCTGCCCGAGCTGGCCACCGACGATCTGCAACTGCCCGAACTGGTGCTGATGCTGGCCACCGACCTGGCCGCGTTCGACCACCACGAGGGCGCGATCACCCTCATCGCCAACGCGGTGAACTGGAACGGCACCGACGAGAACGCCGACGCCGCCTACGACGACGCCGTCGCCCGGCTGGACCGGATGACCGCCGCGCTGGCCGCGCCGGCGCCGTCGACCGTGTCGGTCTTCGACCGGCCCGAGCCGGAGTACCTGCGCAGGCGCACCACCGAGGAGTTCGGCGTGGGCGTGCGCCGCCTGATCAAGGAGATCGAGGCGGGCGAGGCGTTCCAGGTGGTGCTCTCGCAGCGCTTCGAGATGGACTACACCGGCTCGCCGCTGGCGGTCTACCGGATGCTGCGGGCGTCGAATCCGAGCCCGTACATGTACCTGATGCACATCCCCGACGGCGACGGCGGCACCGCGTTCTCCATCGTCGGCTCCAGCCCCGAATCGCTGGTCACCGTGAAGGACGGCGTCGCCACGACGCACCCGATCGCGGGCACCCGGTGGCGCGGGCAGAGCGCCGAGGACGACATCCTGCTGGAGAAGGACCTGCTGGCCGACGACAAGGAGAACGCCGAGCACCTGATGCTCGTCGATCTGGGCCGCAACGATCTGGGCCGGGTCTGCCGCCCCGGCACGGTGCGGGTCACCCAGTACCGGCACGTCGAGCGCTACAGCCACGTCATGCACCTGGTCTCGACGGTGTCCGGCCGGCTCGCCGAGGGCAAGATCGCGCTCGACGCGGTGCAGGCCTGTTTCCCGGCGGGCACGCTGTCCGGCGCGCCGAAGGTGCGGGCGATGGAGCTCATCGAGGAACTCGAACCGACCCGGCGCGGCGTCTACGGCGGCGTCGTCGGCTACCTCGACTTCGCCGGGGACGCCGACACCGCCATCGCCATCCGTACCGCGCTGCTCAAGGACGGCACCGCCTACGTGCAGGCCGGCGCGGGCGTGGTCGCCGACTCCGACCCGGTCTACGAGGACACCGAGGCCCGCAACAAGGCGATGGCGGTGCTCAAGGCGATCGCGGCCGCGCAGACCCTGCGGACCTACGAGGACGGCGGCTCGTGACCGACGCGCCCGCCGACACCGCGAAAGCGGCCAAGCCCATCGTCCCGGTGGCGCTGCTGGCGCTGGCGGCGGCCGGGCTCTGGGCCTCGTCGCGGATGACCTGGGTGACGGTGCACTCCGCGGACGGGCTCACCGAACCGCGCACCGACGAGCTCGACGGCGCCACCTGGTTCGGTGCGCTCACCCCGCTGGCACTGGTCCTGGTCGCCTCGATCGCCGCGGTGTTCGCGGTGAAGGGGGCGCTGCGGCAGTTGCTCGGCGTGGTGGTCGCGGTCGTCGCCGCGGTGGCGGCGGTGCCCGGGTTCGCGCTGGTCGTGGGGGAGGGCCGGACCGCGGAGCGGGCGGGCACCCTGGCCGAGCTGCCGGTGCGCGCGGTCGTCAGCGGCGCCGACGCGCATATCGGGCCCGCGCTGCTGTCGATCGTGGCCGCGGTGCTGGCACTGATCGCGGGGGTGCTGCTGACCCGCCGCGGCGACGGCAGTGGGCAGCTGTCCGGCAAGTACGACAACCCCGTGTTCCGCCGGGCCGACGCCAGCGCGGAGGTGAGCAAGCAGCGCGAGGAGACCGGCGCCGCCGCGCCGCTGTCGGACCGGGTGCTGTGGGACGCGCTCGACGCGGGCACCGATCCCACCGACACCGCCGAGGGGCCGGACGGCGACGACAAGTCGCCCGGCCGCGCACCGTGACCCCCGGCACCCCCGCCGCAGTGACACGCGCGGCAGCCATTTATTGTTGTCAAGCATCGGTGAGACAGCGCCTGAGGGGACTCTCAGGTGAGAAGTTCGTCTCCCCAGAAAGGATTCGAGCCAGATGACGGTACTCGACTCGATTCTCGACGGGGTTCGGGCGGATGTTGCCGCTCGCGAAGCCCTCCTCGATTTTCAGGCGATCAAAGCCGCAGCGGCCGCCGCCAAGGCGCCGCTGAACGCGAACGCCGCGTTGCACGAGGACGGGATCGGTGTCATCGCCGAGGTGAAGCGTGCCAGCCCCTCCAAGGGCGCGCTGGCCGACATCCCCGATCCGGCCGTCCTGGCCAAGGCCTACGAAGACGGCGGCGCGCGCATCATCAGCGTGCTCACCGAGGGCAGGCGTTTCGGTGGTTCGCTCGACGATCTCGATGCCGTCCGCGCCGCCGTGAACATCCCGGTCCTGCGCAAGGACTTCGTTGTCGGCCCGTACCAGATCCACGAGGCCCGGGCCCACGGCGCCGATGTGATCCTGCTGATCGTGGCCGCGCTCGAGCAGGACGTGCTGTCCTCGCTGATCGACCGCACCGAATCACTGGGCATGACCGCTCTCGTGGAGGTACACACCGAGGAAGAGGCCGATCGCGCGCTGGAAGCGGGCGCGTCGGTGATCGGTGTCAACGCTCGCAACCTCAAGACCCTGGAGGTCGACCGCGACGTGTTCGCGCGGATCGCTCCCGGCCTGCCCTCGGAGGTCATCCGGGTGGCCGAGTCCGGCATCCGCGGCACCGCCGACCTGCTGGCCTACGCCGGCGCGGGCGCCGACGCGGTGCTCGTCGGCGAGGGCCTGGTGACCAGCGGTAACCCGCGCGCCGCGGTGTCGGAGCTGGTGACCGCCGGTACCCATCCGTCCTGCCCGAAGCCGGCCCGGCGGAGCATCCGGTGACCGCGCTGCCCCAGGCCAGTGCGGGCGTCGCCCAGCACAGCGACTACGAGCCCGACGCGGGCGGCCACTTCGGCGTCTACGGCGGACGGCACGTCCCCGAGGCGCTGATGGCGGTGATCGAGGAGGTCACCGCCGAGTACGACAAGGTCCGCTCCGACCACACCTTCCTCGACGAGCTCGATCGGCTGCAGCGCGACTACACCGGCCGTCCGTCGCCGGTGTTCGAGTGCGCCAACCTGGCCCAGCACGCCGGGGGCGCGCGGATCTTCCTCAAGCGCGAGGACCTCAACCACACCGGCTCGCACAAGATCAACAACGTGCTCGGCCAGGCGTTGCTCGCCAAGCGGATGGGCAAGACCCGCGTCATCGCCGAGACCGGCGCGGGCCAGCACGGCGTGGCCACCGCCACCGCGTGCGCGCTGCTCGGCCTGAACTGCGTCATCTACATGGGCGCCGTCGACACCGCCCGCCAGGCCCTGAACGTGGCCAGGATGCGGCTGCTCGGCGCCGAGGTCGTCTCGGTGACCACCGGTTCGCAGACCCTCAAGGACGCCATCAACGAGGCGCTGCGCGACTGGGTCTCCCACGCCGACGACACCTACTACTGCTTCGGCACCGCCGCGGGGCCGCACCCGTTCCCGCTGATGGTGCGCGATTTCCAGCGCATCATCGGGATCGAGGCGCGCCAGCAGATCACCGAGCGCGTCGGCAGGCTGCCCGACGCGGTCGTGGCCTGCGTCGGCGGCGGCTCCAACGCCATCGGCATCTTCCACGCCTTCATCCCCGACGCGGGTGTGCGGCTGATCGGCTACGAGGCGGCCGGCGACGGCGTCGAGACCGGCAGGCACGCGGCCACCTTCACCGGCGGCACCCCGGGCGCGTTCCAGGGCGCGTACTCGTACCTGCTCCAGGACGAGGACGGCCAGACCATCGAGTCGCATTCGATCTCGGCCGGTCTGGACTATCCGGGCGTCGGCCCCGAGCACGCCCACCTCAAGGACATCGGCCGCGCGGAATACGCGCCGATCACCGACACCGAGGCGATGGACGCGCTGCTGCTGCTGTCGCGCTCGGAGGGCATCATCCCGGCGATCGAGTCCGCGCACGCCGTGGCCGGTGCGCTGAAGCTCGGCAAGGAGCTCGGCGAAGGCGCGATCATCCTGGTCAACCTGTCCGGTCGCGGCGACAAGGACATGGACACCGCGGGCCACTGGTTCGGCCTGTTCGACGACGACGCCGCCGAGGAGAACGCCCAGTGAGTCAGCAGTCCCGCCTGGCCAACACCTTCGCGGCCGCGCGTGCCGAGAACCGGGCCGCCCTGATCGGCTACCTGCCGGCGGGTTACCCCGATCTGGCCGGGTCCATCGAGGTCTGCCGGGCCATGGTCGAATCCGGTTGCGACATCGTCGAAGTGGGCGTCGCCTACTCCGATCCGGTGATGGACGGACCCACCATCCAGGCCGCCGCCGAGCAGGCGCTGCGCGGTGGCGTGCGGGTGCGCGACGTGTTCTCCGTCGTCGAGGCGATCACCGACGCCGGTGGTCAAGCCGTGGTGATGAGCTACTGGAACCCGGTGCTCCGGTACGGCGTCGACAAGTTCTCGCGCGACCTGGCCGCGGCAGGCGGCGCGGGCATCATCACGCCGAACCTGATCCCGGACGAGGCCGACGACTGGTTCATCGCCTCGGCCACCCACAACCTGGATCGCATCTTCCTGGTCGCGCCGTCCTCGACCGAGGAACGCCTGGTGAAGACGCTCGAGGCCTCGCGCGGATTCATCTACGCCGCCTCGACCATGGGCGTGACCGGTGCCCGCGACGTGGTCTCCTCGGCCGCGCCCGCGCTGTGCGCCCGGATCCGCGCGCACTCCGACATCCCGATCGGGGTCGGCCTGGGTGTGCGTTCGGGGGCCCAGGCCGCCGAGATCGCCGCCTACGCGGACGGCGTGATCGTCGGATCGGCGCTGGTCTCGGCCGCCGCCGAGGGCCTGGACGCGGTGCGCGCCCTGACCAGCGAGCTCGCCGACGGCGTGCGGTCCCGCCTCTCCGCGACTTCTGGCCAGATCTAGGCGCGGGGTCGGACGGCCACGCGGCCGGCGGTCAGGCGGGAGCCGGCGCAGCCCGTCCCCGGTGAGTTACCCAAGTCCTTGCGCAACTGTGTTGTGCTCGGTCGTATCCGGGTCCGGCGCGGTGGCCTTGTCATGTCGACGACCACCGCCGTCAGGGTCACAGTCACTCGCCGGTACGGCACTGAACTAACGTGGGGGCCGTGAACTCAGTCCTGGCCTACCTTCCGAGTCCGCCCCAGGGTGTCTGGCACCTCGGACCCTTCCCGCTTCGGGCGTACGCGCTGTTCATCATCCTCGGCATCGTCGTCGCCATCTGGTGGGGCGAGCGCCGGTGGCAACAGCGCGGCGGTCAGCAGGGCGCGGTCCTCGATGTCGCGATGTTCGCGGTGCCGTTCGGCCTGGTCGGCGGCCGGCTCTACCACGTGGCCACCGATTGGCAGAAGTACTTCGGCCCCGGCAAGCACCCGATCGAGGCGCTCTACATCTGGCAGGGCGGCCTCGGCATCTGGGGCGCGGTGTTCCTCGGCGGCATCGGCGCCTGGATCGGCTGCCGCGTCTACAAGATCCCGCTGCCCGCGCTCGGTGACGCCATCGCGCCCGCCGTGCTGCTCGCGCAGGCGATCGGCCGCCTCGGCAACTACTTCAACCAGGAGCTCTACGGTCGCACCACCGAGGTGCCGTGGGGTCTCGAGATCTACGAGCGGTTCGACCCGGAGACCGGTGCGCGGGACATGATGAACGGGGTCTCGACCGGGCGGGTGCTCGAGGTCGTGCACCCGACGTTCCTGTACGAGCTCGTGTGGAACGTGCTGGTCGTCGTGCTGCTGGTGCAGCTGGACAAGCGTTTCAAGATCGGCCACGGCCGCCTGTTCGCGCTCTACGTGGCCGGCTACAGCTTCGGCCGCTTCTTCGTCGAGCTGATGCGCAACGACGAGGCCACCCACATCCTCGGCATCCGGATCAACTCGTTCACCGCCGCACTGGTCTTCCTCGGCGCCATGGCCTACTTCGCGCTGGCGACCAAGGGCCGTGAGACACCCGCGCAGTTGCAGCCCGGTGGCGAGCCGCGGCCGTGGCCGTGGCAGTTCTCGGCGCTGCGGGCCGCGGGCGCGGCCGACAACGCCGCCGTCGAGCTCGACAAGTCCACTGCCGCAACGGCTTCGGCCGAGGCGAAGGCCGCTGACGCGGAGACCACCGACGCGGAGGAATCGAAGGACGCGGCGGCCGGCACTGCCTCGGCCACCGCCGAGCCGGCGCCGGACAAGGTCGAATCGGACACCGCCGCCGCCGGCGAGCAGACAGACACCGCCGAGCCACAGCAGTCGGGCGCGAAGAAGGCCTGATCAGCGACCTCTCGTACGAAGTGAACGGGCGTCCGGCAACATTCCGGGCGCCCGTCGCGATACTGCCTACGAGTGCTGCGGACCGTTCGTGTGGTACCCGAGGAGACAACGGCCGGTCCTTATGACCACAATGGCCGGTGATCGTCGCGGGCGCACCGCCGTTCGGCCGATCGCCACTGGCCGGGGGCCACGACGGGTACCCGCACGAATGATGGAGGACATGAGTGACCGACCCCTACAACCCCAATCCCCAGTACGGTCCCGACCTGAGTAAGCAGCCCGACTCCGGCTCCCAGCCGCAGTACGGTCAGCCTGCCTACGGCCAGCCCTCGGATCCGTACGCGCAGCAGCCCGGCTACGGGCAGCAGCCGCAGCCGGGATACGGCCAGCCGCAGTACGGTCAGCCGCAGCCGCAGTACGGCCAGCCCGCCGACCCGTACGCCCAGCCGCAGCCCGCCTACGGCGCCGCGCCCTACGGCGGCATGCCGCAGGGCTACAACCCGGCCGATCCGGAAGCGCCGTACGGCCGAGACATGTACGGTGTCCCGTTCTCGGACAAGCAGAAGCTGATGGCCGGTCTGCTCGAGATCTTCCTCGGCAGCTTCGGCGTCGGTCGTTTCTACCTGGGCTACACCGGTCTGGGCATCGCCCAGATCGCCGTGGTCTGGCTGACCTGTGGCATCGGCGCCATCTGGCCGCTGATCGACGGCATCATGATGCTCACCGGCAAGGTGCCCGACGCGCAGGGCCGTCCGCTGCGCGACTGATCGCTACGCACCAGAAACGGGTACTCCGCGTCCGCGGAGTACCCGTTTCGTGTTTCCCGGCCGGGATTGCGCTCACCGTGAGCGATACTCTGTGTCGGTCCAGCGCGGCGCCGTAGCGTCGCTTGGCCTGCGCGTGCCCGATGCGCGCAGCGGAGAAAGGGATGTCCGTGCGCAAACTGCTTGCCGCCGCCGTGCTCGCCGTCGTCGCCGCGACGGGTCTGTCGGCCTGCTCGTCCGACGCCGACCCGAACGTGCTGAAAGTCGGCACCGAGGGCACCTACGCGCCGTTCAGCTATCAGGACAACGGCACCCTCACCGGTTACGACGTCGAGGTCGCCCAGGCGATCGGTGAGAAGCTCGGCAAGCGGGTCGAATTCGTGCAGACGCCCTGGGACTCGATCTTCGCCGGGCTGGAGTCCCAGCGCTTCGACCTGGTCGCCAACCAGGTGACCGTCAATCCCGAACGCACCGCCAAGTACTCGCTGTCGCAGCCGTACACGACGTCGGAGGGCGTGATCGTCACCAAGTCCGACAACACCACCATCACCTCGCTGGCGGACCTGTCGGGCAAGACCACCGCGCAGTCGGCCACCAGCAACTGGGGCAAGGTCGCCGCGGGCGCCGGCGCGAAAGTCGAAGCGGTCGAAGGGTTCGTGCAGGCGGTACAGCTGCTGAAGGCGGGCCGCGTCGACGCGACCGTCAACGACACCCTCGCCGTGGGTGAGTACACCAAGAAGACCGGCGACACCGGCATCAAGATCGCGGGCAAGACCGGCGAGACCAGCAAGCAGGCCTTCGCCGCCCGCAAGGACGACGCCGCCCTGATCGCCGACATCGACAAGGCGCTCGAACAGCTGCGCGCCGACGGCACGCTGACCAGGCTGTCGGAGAAGTACTTCGGCACCGACGTCAGCAAATAGCGGATGGATCCCGCGACCAGGGAGCTGATCTGGCACAACCTGTGGCCGATGCTGAAGGCCACGGTGACCGCGACGCTGCCGTTGACGGCGATCAGTTTCGTCATCGGGCTGGCGATCGCGGTCGGTGTCGCGCTGGCCAGGATGTCGTCGAAGCGGGCGCTGTCGCTGCCCGCCCGCTTCTACATCTCGATCATCCGCGGTACCCCGCTGCTGGTGCAGCTGTTCATCGTGTTCTACGCGCTGCCGCAGTTCGACATCGTCATCGATCCGTTCCCGGCCGCGGTGATCGCGTTCAGCCTCAATGTCGGCGGCTACGCCGCGGAGGTGGTGCGCTCGGCGATCATGAGCGTCGCGCCGGGGCAGTGGGAGGCGGCCGAGTCGCTGGGCATGACCTACCCGCAGACACTCTGGTACGTGGTGTTCCCGCAGGCGTCCCGGATCGCGGTGCCGCCGTTGTCGAATACGCTCATCTCGCTGGTCAAGGACACCTCGCTGGCCTCGACCATCCTGGTCACCGAACTGCTGCGCACCGCGCAGCTGGCGGCCGCGCCGACCTTCGACTTCTTCGCCCTCTACGGCGTCGCAGCTCTCTACTACTGGGTGATCTGCCTCATCCTGGGCTTCGGCCAGAGCCGCCTGGAGACCCGGCTGTCCAGGCACGTCGCCGTTCGGTGACAAACGATTTCGTGAACACCGGGGTAACTCGCCGGGAACGCCACGCCCTGCTCCGCCGATATCCGGCGGTCCGGTCGGCCAGGGGGCTTACACCCCCGACCGGCGAAGTACGCGGGGAGGCGGGGGAGTACTAGGCTTGCCGTGTGATGCGACGGACGAAGATTGTGTGCACCCTCGGACCGGCTACGGCCACCCAGGACCGTATTCGGGAACTCGTCGAAAGCGGCATGGACGTCGCCCGGCTGAACTTCAGCCACGGCGAGCACGCCGACCACGCCGACAACTACAAGATGGTCCGCGCGGCCTCGGACGAGACCGGCCGCGCGGTCGGCATCCTCGCCGACCTACAGGGCCCCAAGATCCGCCTCGGCCGGTTCACCGACGGCCGTACCACCTGGGCCAACGGCGAACAGGTGCGGATCACCGTCGACGATGTCGACGGCACCCACGACCGCGTCTCCACCACCTACAAGCAGCTCGCCCAGGACGCCAAGGCCGGTGACCGCCTGCTCGTCGACGACGGCAAGGTCGGCCTGACGGTCGAGAGCATCGACGGCAACGATGTCGTCTGCCGGGTCACCGAGGGCGGCCCCGTGAGCAACAACAAGGGCCTGTCGCTGCCCGGCATGGACGTGTCGGTGCCCGCCCTGTCCGAGAAGGACATCGAAGACCTCGAATTCGCCCTGAAACTGGGCGTGGACTTCATCGCGCTGTCATTCGTGCGCTCACCGTCCGACATCGAACTCGTGCACGACATCATGGACAAGGTCGGCCGCCGGGTGCCGGTCATCGCCAAGCTGGAGAAGCCGGAGGCGATCGACAACCTCGAGGCCATCGTGCTGGCCTTCGACGCGGTGATGGTCGCCCGTGGTGATCTGGGTGTCGAACTGCCGCTCGAGCAGGTGCCGCTGGTACAGAAGCGGGCCATCCAGATGGCGCGCGAGAACGCCAAGCCGGTCATCGTCGCGACCCAGATGCTGGAGTCGATGATCGAGAACTCCCGCCCGACCCGTGCCGAGGCCTCCGACGTCGCCAACGCGGTGCTCGACGGTGCCGACGCGGTGATGCTCTCCGGCGAGACCTCGGTCGGCGCCTGGCCGATCGACGCGGTGCGCACCATGAGCCGCATCGTCACCGCGGTGGAGTCCGAGACGAACCGGGTCCCTCCGCTGACCCACGTTCCCCGTACCAAGCGCGGCGTGATCTCCTACGCGGCCCGCGACATCGGCGAGCGGCTCAACGCCAAGGCGCTGGTGGCCTTCACCCAGTCCGGTGACACCGTGCGCCGCCTGGCCCGGCTGCACACCCCGCTGCCGCTGCTGGCGTTCACCCCGCTGCCGGAGGTGCGCAGCCAGCTGACACTGACCTGGGGCACCGAGACCTTCATCGTGCCGATGGTGGACAGCACCGACGCGATGATCCATCAGGTCGACCAGGCGCTGCTGTCGATGGATCGATACCGCAAGGGCGACCTGGTGGTCATCGTCGCCGGTTCCCCGCCGGGTACCGTCGGTTCCACCAACCTGATCCACGTTCATCGCATCGGCGAGGAGGACCACTAGTCGTGAGTAGTTCGGCAGGCGGATCGATCGAGGCCGCGACCGTGCAGGGCGAGCCGTCACCCGATCTGCGGGTGCTGCTCGACCTGCTCGACCTCGAACCGATCGGCGAGGACGTCTTCCTCGGCAACCATCCCGAGAAGGTGTGGAGCCGCACCTTCGGCGGGCAGCTGGTGTCGCAGGCGATCGTCGCTGCCGGACGCACCGCCGGGGAGCGGCCGCTGCACGCGATCAACGCGCACTTCGTGCGCGGCGGCGACGTGAAGAAGCCGATCGAATACCACGTGCAGCGGCACCGCGACGGCCGCGCGCTCGCGAACCGGACGGTGACCGCCAGCCAGGACGGCCAGGAGCTGTTCGTCATGCTGGCGGCCTTCCAGGACTGGGGCAAGGGTCTCGAGCACTCCCACGAGGGTCCCCAGGTGCCCGATCCGGAGACACTGCCCCGGATCGAGGAGAGCTTCGCCGGCTTCGAGGACAAGCTGGAGATGTTCATCAACGCGCCGCACCCGATCGACATGCGCTACACCAACGATCCGGCGTGGATTCTCAAGGGCACCGGCGAGAAGCTCAACCACAACCGCGTGTGGATGCGCACCGACGGCGCGCTGTCCGACGATCCGCTGCTGCACGTGGCCGCGCTCGGCTATTCCTCCGACACCACGGTGCTGGATTCGATCATCACCACGCACGGTTTGTCGTGGGGACTGGACCGGATTCTCGCGGCGACGGTGAATCACTCGATCTGGTTCCATCGCCCGTTCCGCTTCGACGACTGGACGCTGTACGCGACCGAATCGCCGGTGGCCGCCGGCTCGCGCGGACTGGCGACGGGCCGGTTCTATTCGCGCAGTGGCGAACTGCTCGCCACCACCGTCCAGGAAGGCGTCATCCGGCACTTCCCGGCCCGCTGAGCGAGGGTCAGCGCCGCTCGACGTCGAGTTCCCATTCGAGGTCGGTGCGCTGATCCGCGCGCAGCGCGAACGGGACGGCCTGGGTGGCCGCGCCGTACACCGCCAGGGCAAGTCCGTGCTCGAGGTCGGCGATGTCGGCATCGGTGAGATCGGCCGGCTCGCCGACCAGGCTCAGCGCGATCTCGAACGTGGCTTCGCCTTCCGGCTCGGCGCCGGGATGCGTTCGGCGCCACTGTGATTCGAGTTCTCGATGGAGCGGATCGGCGGCGTCGACGGGCAGGGTGAAGCGCCAGGCGAAGACCTCGCGGTCCTGGAGATGGTCGTCGAGAACCGTCCGCACACTGGTGACGATGCGGTCGAGGATTTCCGGGGTCACATACACATGGAGCGAAACATCCGAAATGCGCTTCGGCAAGTCTCCAGTCCTGTCGTGTGTCGAACCTGCAAGGGGAACTTCCACGTCCGCCGAAGTCTAGACCGTCGACGGCCCGGCGAACAGCCTTGCGTTCAGCGTCCGCGCTGCGCGGCCAGAAATGCCGAGAGCGGCCGGGCCGGGGCGGGCTCGATGACCAGCCCGGGCCGCGCGTCCGCGCTGACCTGGTCCTGTTCGTGCGGCGCCAGCGCGGCCAGCAGCGGGAACAGCAGTTCGGCGATCCGGTCGCCGACCTCGAGGAACGCCTCGGGGGACAGCCCGATCGGGTCGGCGATGTTCTCCCGGCCGACATAGGCCAGGTCGTTGCGGGCCCGGTGCAGGGCGGCAATGGATTTCGCGCCCGTGACCTTGGCGATCCGATGCGCCTCGGCCAGGGTGAAGGTGCGCGGCGCGACCCCGAAGGCCAGCTCGCCGACCTGGTCGCGCAGCGATTCGGTCATCGTCAGCACCAGATCGGCGCGATCGACCATCTCGGGCTTGAGCTTTCGGGCCTTGAATCCGCTGGGGTCGCCGCCGAGGCCTGCCACGGTCTCCGCGGCCAGCGGTTCGGGCGGAAATCCGACCAGGGCCCGGGTGCCCGCGCTCTCCGCCGTCAGGCCGGTCAGGCCGTTGTCCGCCGCGAACGCCCGGGTGAGCCGTTCGGCGATCACCGACCGGCAGACATTGGAGTTGCAGACGAACAGCACGTGCATACCGACACCGTAATCGGGTCGATTGTCGCGCAGAAGGCTGGAATTGTAACCATCACAGACGCGGTGCTACTTATTCACCTCGCGGTTGAATGCTGTACATGAATCGCAATGCGCAAATCTGTTGTGTGTGACCGTGATACCCGCGAGATAGGGGTTGGAAACCTCTCGATGATATGTGTCGACGATCACTCCTTCGCGTCATAATAATTCGATTCGGTAATAACCGGCGGCACGGCGGGCGGGTCGCCGTGCACCCGGCCCCGGGTGGAGAACATCCGGCCGCGCGCGGGGACGGCGGGCGCGAACGCGGCCAGGCCGGTCGGCCTGGTCATGTCGTCGTAGACGGCGTCGATGCCGCCGCGGCGGAAGTAGGCCTCGTGCCAGAAGCCGGTGCCGCCGGAGTCGCGCAGGAATTCCCGCCACCACTGCCGGTGCGGGTCCGAGCGCGTCCAGCGCTCGAGCGAATCCAGATCGCGCCAGTACTGCCGGGCGCCCCAGTGCGGCGGCAGCATCGACCAGACCACGTCTTCGTGCAGGATCAGGCCGTCGGGGCGGTCGGCGTGGGAGCGGTAGAGCTTGGGGCCGACGCCGAGCAGGCGCAGCATCCCGCGCGGGGTGCGCACCCGCATCCCGAGCAGGATCATCACCAGGTCGGGGTAGGCGTCCAGATCGACCGTCGTCCTGTTCACCCGCATGTCCGCGCCCTTCCGCCGTGCCCGCTCTGCCGGTACTACGACGTGGGCGTGCGTGCGGTTCGACCGGCGGTTCGCTTCCCGGCGCGCCGAGACGCTATAGTGACCGCGGTGCGCCGGGTTGGCGGAACTGGCAGACGCGACGGTCTCAAAAACCGTTGTCCGAAAGGACGTGTGGGTTCGAGTCCCACACTCGGCACCACGGCGGAAGCGCGGCATCGGCCGCGCTCCGCGGGGGAGTATCGGTCGCGGGGTGTGCGCGATGTCTCCGCGCTTGCGTTCACCGGCGGTTTCCGACCGCTCAATGCATTCTGTGCGGAAGCGAAAGGTACTCTTTACATCACTCGGTCACCCACGACGGGTTTTTCGGCCGGCTCGCCCGGTGCCGTCGTCTGTCGTGGTGTGATCGACAGGCATCGGAATCCAGAGGGGTCGAACCATGAGCACGAATGCAGGGGGCGCTGGCGCCACGCGTGAGGCCGCGGCCAAGCGTGTCGTCGTCGCCGAGGACGAGGCCCTCATCCGGATGGATCTCGTGGAGATGCTCAAGGAAGAGGGCTACGAGGTAGTCGGTGAAGCGGGCGACGGGCAGCAGGCCGTCGAGCTCGCCGAGGAGCTGCGCCCCGATCTGGTGATCATGGACGTCAAGATGCCGCGCCGCGACGGAATCGACGCCGCCGCCGAGATCGCGTCGAAACGTGTTGCGCCCGTGGTGATCCTGACCGCGTTCAGTCAGCGCGACCTGGTCGAGCGGGCCCGCGACGCGGGCGCCATGGCGTATCTGGTCAAGCCGTTCACCAAATCCGATCTGGTGCCCGCGATCGAACTCGCGGCGAGCCGTTTCCACGAAATCACCGCGCTGGAAACAGAAGTCGCGAATCTGTCGGATCGTTTGGAGACGCGCAAACTGGTCGAGCGTGCCAAGGGTGTGCTCATGCAGACCCAGGGACTGTCGGAGCCGCAGGCGTTCAAATGGATTCAGCGCACCGCGATGGACCGCCGCACGACCATGAAGGCGGTCGCCGAAGTCGTGCTGGAGAACCTCACCCCGCAGTGAGCTGGAACGCGCCGCTCCGTGTCTCGCGTCGAAAGCCGAAAAACTTTACGTAAGCGAAACAATAATGTGAACTACGACTGGACACGGAGCGTCCGACATGATGCGAATGTGATGCGGATCTAACAAACCGGCGATATGTTCTGTCCGGGCTGAACGTGGTCGGCCCCCTCGGTGACCCCGGGGAGCACAGGACATAGAGGTGAGACGTGCTCAGTTCGACATGGCGCAGTCGTTCGACGCGAGGAGTTCTGGTAATCGGAGCTGCCGCGTCGTTGGTGTTGTCCGGATGCAGCGACAAGTCGTCCGACGGCGGCGGTGGCGGCAACACCGATCTCTCCATCCAGCCGGTCGTCCAGCTCGACACCCAGGGCAAGGCTGTCGCGGCGACCGACGCGGGCACGGCCGCCGACCCCGCGGGCGACGGCAAGGCCAAGTGCGCGCCCCAGACCATCGCGATGGCGGGCCCGCTGACCGGTGGCAACGCCGCGCTCGGCATCAATATCATCGACGGCGTCAAGCTCGCCCTCGACAAGCACAACAAGGCCAACCCGGACTGTCAGGTCTCGGTCAAGCAGTTCGACACCGAGGGTAAGCCGCAGATCGCGAGCCAGGTGATCCCGACGATCGTCAGCGATCCCAGCATCGTGGCGCTGGTCGGCCCGACCTTCTCGGGCGAGACCAAGGCGACCGGCCAGATCCTCAGCGAGGCGGGCATGCCCACGCTGACCGCCTCGGCCACCAACCCGACGCTGACCCAGAACGGCTGGAAGACCTTCTTCCGCGGCCTGGGCAACGACAACTCGCAGGGCCCGGCCGTCGCGAACTACCTGACCGGCGAGAAGGGCTACAAGAAGATCTGCGTCGTGCAGGACAACACCGACTACGGTGCCGGTCTGGCGCAGGCGTTCATCACCGCCGCGGGCCCGGCCGCCGACGCCTCCTGCGCGGTCAGCGTCAAGGAAGGTGACAAGGACTTCTCGGCCGCGGTGTCGAAGCTGTCCGCCGCCAAGCCCGACGCGATCTTCTATGCCGGCTACTACGCGGAGGCGGCGCCGTTCGTGCAGCAGCTGCGTTCCGGCGGCGTGACCGCGACCTTCGTCTCCGCCGACGGCAGCAACGACCCCGAGTTCGTGCGGCAGGCGGGCAGTTCGTCCAAGGACGCGCTGCTGTCGTGCCCGTGCAGCCCGGCGCCGGAGAAGTTCGCGACCGAGTACAAGGCGCTCAACGGCCAGGCGCCCGGCGTCTACTCCGTCGAGGGCTACGACCTGACCACGATCCTGCTCAAGGGCATCGACTCGGGCAAGCTGACCCGCGCCGAGCTCCTGGACTACGTCCGTAACTACGACGGCACCGGCGTCGCCCGCCAGTACAAGTGGGGCGAGACCGGCGAGCTGGCCAACATCCAGATCTGGATGTACCAGGTCAAGTAGTCCCCACGAAAGCGTGTAGCGGTGCGCGTGGCATAGCCACGCGCACCGCTCGCCTGACGCGAGAGAAATCATGACATCAGCGGCTTCGCTCGGTGTGACCCTGTTGGCCGAGGGGTCCATCGATTTCAACGTCTCCGGGGTGATCGACCAGTTCTGGCGATTGACCGTGGACGGTCTCACCTACGGGTCGATCTACGCGTTGGTCGCGGTCGGCTACACGCTGGTCTACGGCGTCCTGAGACTGATCAACTTCGCCCATTCCGAGATCTTCATGCTCGGCATGTTCGGCACCTATGTGGGACTGGAGCTGCTCGGCTTCGCCCCCAGCGGCAACGCGTACTCCCAGGGTGTGCTGCTCACGGTGGTCTATCTCGGTCTGGCGATGCTGTTCGGCATGCTGGTCTCGGGCATCGCCGCGGTCGGCCTGGAACGAGTCGCCTACCGGCCGCTGCGCAGGCGCGGAGCCAAACCCCTGGCCTTCCTGATCACCGCGATCGGCATGTCGTTCGTGATCCAGGAGTTCGTCCACTACATCCTGCCCAAGATCAAGCCCGGCCTCGGCGGCTCCAACGCCCAGACCGGCATCCGGCTGGTGGAGCCGAAGGTGCAGTTCACCTTCCTCGGCGCGCAGGTGACCAATGTGGCGCTGGTGATCTTCGCGGCGGCCATCGTGCTCGCCGTCACCACCGAGATCGTCATCAACCGCACCAAGTTCGGCCGCGCCATCCGCGCGGTCGCCCAGGACCCCGACACCGCGACCCTGATGGGTGTCTCGCGCGAGCGGGTCATCGTGCTGACCTTCCTCATCGGCGGCCTGCTCGCCGGCGCGGCCGCGATGCTGTACACCCTCTACATCCCCACCGGCATCATCTTCTCCGGCGGCTTCATCCTCGGTATCAAGGCGTTCAGCGCCGCGGTGCTCGGCGGCATCGGCAACCTGCGCGGCGCGCTGCTGGGTGGCATGATCCTCGGCGTCGCCGAGCAGTACGGACAGATCCTGTTCGGCAACGAATGGCGTGACGTGGTCGCCTTCGTCCTGCTGGTGACGGTGCTGATGTTCCGGCCGACCGGCATCCTCGGCGAGAGCCTGGGGAGGGCGCGCGCATGACCGACATGACGAAAACCCCGGTGAAGAACCAGGATCGACACGGCCTCGGCGACGCGATCCGCGACTGGTGGGACGGGCTCTCGCGGCCGGGCCAGTGGGCCGTCGGCGTGCCGATCATCGCCGTGCTGGCGATCCTGCCGCTGTACCCGCCCCCGCTGATCGACACCCCCGGCGTGAGCTTCGGCGGCGTGATGGCGCAGTTCGCGATGTACGCGCTGATCGCGATCGGCCTGAACGTGGTCGTCGGCCAGGCCGGCCTGCTCGACCTCGGCTATGTCGGCTTCTACGCCGTCGGCGCCTACACGGTCGGCCTGCTGACCAGCCCGAACAGTCCGTGGAACCAGACCGACGGCGGCTGGCTCAATCCCAGCTGGGCGTGGCTGGCCTGCCTGCCGATCGCAGTCGCGCTGACCGCCTTCGCCGGCCTCGTGCTCGGCGCGCCGACACTGCGCCTGCGCGGTGACTACCTGGCGATCGTGACGCTGGGCTTCGGTGAGATCGTGCGCCTGATGGCCGACAACCTCGAGGAACTGACCAACGGCAGCCTCGGCCTGTCCAAGATCGCCTACCCGCAGGTCGGCGAATCCGAAGCGCATCCCGGTGGCTACTTCTCCCCGGGCAACCTCGGTGATCCCGACAGTGCGAATCCGTTGCAGCGGGCCAACAACGGCACCTGGTGGTTCTGGCTCGGCATGGCGCTGGTCGTCGTGGTGCTGCTGGTCATCGGCAACCTCGAGCGCAGCCGTGTCGGCCGCTCCTGGGTCGCCATCCGCGAGGACGAGGACGCCGCCGAGATCATGGGCGTGCCGACCTTCAAGTTCAAGCTGTGGGCCTTCGTGATCGGCGCGTCCGTCGGCGGTCTGTCCGGCGCCATGTACGCCGGTCAGGTCACCTACGTCAACCCCAAGCAGTTCGACATCATCTTGTCGATGCTGTTCCTGTGCGCGGTGGTGCTCGGCGGTTCGGGCAACAAGCTCGGCGTGATCGTCGGCGCGTTCCTGATCGCCTATCTGCCGATGCGGTTGCAGTCGGTGCAGCTGGTGTCGAGCGAGTCGACCGGCTATCTGCTGCTCGGGCTCGACATCGCGCTGCTGGTCGGGCTGTGGCTGCTGTGGCGGTGGCGTCGCGACGCGCTGGGCGTGTGGGTGCGGCGCGGGGTGATCACGGTCTCGATCCTCGCGGTGGTCTTCGGGCTGCTGCTGTTGGGTAGCGTGCTGCTCTACCGCAAGGGCGGCGCGCAGAATCTCGGTGACCTGAAGTACCTCTACTTCGGCATCGCGCTGGTGGTGATGATGATTCTGCGGCCACAGGGTCTGTTCCCGGTGCGGCAGAAACTGCTCACCTACGGCAGACAGGTGTACCAGGCGGTCGTGCGCAAGCCGGCGGCCGAACCGATCGGAGCAGGGCGATGACGGGGCCGGGCGCGGGAGACGCGCTGTACGACAACGAGGACATGTCGGCCGGGTACAAGCCCGCGCCGGAGGTCGAACCGGCGGGCGAGGTCGACGTCACCGCGGTGCTGCCCGCCCTGGGCGACGCGGAGACCGTGGCCGATGTGGTCGCCCCGCACCGCGACATCGAGACCGCGGTGGGCGAACCGCTGCTGCGCACCGACGGGCTGACGGTGAAGTTCGGCGGCCTGACCGCGCTCGACAGCGTCAGCTTCGAGATCCGCCGCGGCGAGATCCTCGGCCTGATCGGCCCCAACGGTGCCGGCAAGACCACCTGCTTCAACGCGATCACCGGCGTCTACAAGCCGGCCGGTGGCAGCGTGCACTTCGACGGGCGGCCGCTGGCCAAGACCAAGCGCAACGAGATCACCCGCCTCGGCATCGCGCGCACGTTCCAGAACGTGCGGCTCTTCGGCGAGATGACGGCGCTGGAGAACGTGGTCGTCGGCACCGACGCCCGGCACAGCACCTCGGTGCCCGGCGCGGTGTTCCGCACGCCCAAGCACCGCCGGGAGGAACGCGACGCGATCGAACGCGGCATGGCGCTGCTCGAGTTCGTCGGCATCGCGCCGCGAGCGGTGGAGAAGGCCCGCAACCTGTCCTACGGTGACCAGCGCAGGCTCGAGATCGCGCGAGCGCTGGCGACCGAGCCCAAGCTGCTGTGCCTGGACGAACCCGCCGCCGGCTTCAACCCCAGCGAGAAGTCGGCGCTGATGGAGCTGATCCGCAAGATCCGCGACGACGGCTACACCGTCCTGCTGATCGAGCACGACATGCGCCTGGTGATGGGCGTGACCGACCGGATCGTGGTGCTCGAGTTCGGGCGCAAGATCGCCGACGGCCTGCCCGCCGAGGTCCGCGAGGACCCGGCCGTGATCGCCGCCTACCTCGGTGTGCCCGACGCGGACACCATCGAGGAGGTCCGGGACGGAGCCGGCGCCGCCGCCGTGGCCGAAGCCGCGCACACCCGGGCACCGGACACCGTGGTGGCGGCGGCGCGGGAGGAACCCGAGGTCGTCGCCGACCAGTCGGTGCCGCTGCTCGAGGTGCGCGACATGGTCGTGAACTACGGCAGAATCGAAGCGCTGCACGGGATCTCGCTGTCGGTCGAACAGGGCGAGCTGGTGACGTTGCTCGGTGCCAACGGCGCCGGCAAGACCACCACCATGCGCGCGCTGTCGGGCCTGCTGCCGCTCACCTCGGGCCGGATTCTGTTCGAGGGCAAGGACATCACCACGATGAAGGCCCACGACCGGGTGGTCCAGGGCCTGATCCAGGCGCCGGAGGGCCGCGGGGTGTTCCCCGGCATGACCGTGGCCGAGAACCTCGACATGGGCTGCTACGGCAGGCCGTTCGAGCAGAAGGCCGAGTACCAGCAGACGCTGGACTGGATCTTCGAGCTGTTCCCACGGCTGGCCGAGCGGCGCAAGCAGGTCGGTGGCACCCTCTCCGGCGGTGAGCAGCAGATGCTGGCCATCGGCCGCGCCCTGATGGCCCGGCCCAAGCTGCTGCTGCTCGACGAACCGTCGATGGGTCTGGCGCCCATGGTGATCCAGCAGATCTTCAAAATCATCAGCGAGATCAACCGCCAGGGCACCACGGTCCTGCTCGTCGAGCAGAACGCTCAGCAGGCCCTGACCCGCAGCGACCGCGCCTACATCCTGGAAACCGGTGAGGTCACCAAGACCGGTGCGGGCGCGGCGCTGCTCACCGATCCCGCCGTCATGTCCGCCTACCTCGGGCACTGAGTTGCTGGAGCGCTGGCGCGCTCGAGTCGCGGCCCCTCGGTCCCGCCGATCGGGCACCGTTGCTTGCTCCTTCGTCGCCTAC
>Ga0247823_10001298_pt1 | contig 20836 bp, 22 predicted proteins | sample 13C_PalmiticAcid_2_FD_192426 | JGI IMG/M metagenome (GOLD analysis project Ga0247823, IMG submission 192426) | Soil microbial communities from agricultural site in Penn Yan, New York, United States - 13C_PalmiticAcid_Day30 | ecosystem: Environmental > Terrestrial > Soil > Agricultural land... | reverse complement strand
CGAAAATGTCATTTTTATTAGAAATGATTTAAGCGTAATTACGGTTTGGGAGCAATCGGAAAGCGCGACATTGCTTATTCATAAGAATTTTATGGATAGATATTTTGATTGGCGCAATGAGTTGCGCCTGCTAATTTTTGATGAAGTTGACAATCTGTTTAATTGACATAACGAGATGCCCTGCCTCACAAGGCCTCGGTCATCTGCCTCTCAGTCCTGGCGCGGTAGGGCGTCGCATTGAGGTGGTGATGCGTCGAGCGAGACAGTGTCGCTTGGGTTCTGGGGTTATGTGGGACGTGGCGGAGATCCGCTGCGTCCCACTTTTGTCGTCAAAGATCGAACAAATCCCGTGACTTAGAGTGAGGTTGCGGCATCGTTCTTCGTATGAAAAGCGAGGAATATCAGATGCTTATCGGACATAGCCGGACAAGCACGGCGGACCAGATCGCAGGACTTGAGGCGCAGCAGACGGCGCTCGCTGCAACGGGTTGCACCAAGGTGTTCAGCGAGCAGGCGTCATCGGTCGGACAACGCGATCAACTTGCTGTGGTGCTGGATTATGTGCGCGAGGGCGACACGCTGGTGGTGACCCGGCTTGACCGCTTGGCCCGGTCCACCGCCGATCTGTTGGGCATCGTGGCAACCCTGGAAGGCAAGCAGGTGGGGTTGCGCATCCTCGACTTCGGCGGGAGCGAGGTGGACACGCGCTCGCCCACGGGACGGATGCTGCTGACCATGTTCGCGGCGGTGGCCGAGTTCGAGCGTGCGATCATGCTGGTGATTTATGCAGCGCCTCTCCTCGCCAGCCTCGCAGCCTTGCCAATACAAGCCAAACTCGTCTCCGGAGGTGAGCTTAGCTGCGACGGGCCATGAGCTTACGTCCGCAGCGGGGTCGTATGCAGCGCGCCCACGATCAGGATCGCGCCACCTGTGGCAGAACGTCAATCATGGGGTGGAAATAGGTCTATAGCTTATCCAGCGGAGCAGGTTCGCTTGGTCCAAATCCGCAGGTAGACGGACGTACTGAAGAACGCCGTAATACAAAGTAAAAACACTGCCCCCAACCCGTCCATGACGCCCATATCGCCAGCCACAATAGTGTAGCCAACTAGCGTGGCTATCACCCAAAACGCGTATGACGCGATGGTAACTCTTCTTTTTGAGATTGGCGTATTCTTCCTAAGGAGCCTTGCCAATCCGTAGGCCGTCGCAAAGATTACCGCTCCTTGCGCCGCTATAAGTGCGAGTAGGCCGGCTACGACTGCGAGAGGAAGGACAATCGTCACACCTCTATTTTACCCTTCTGGAAACCGTCCGCAATGAGGTCGTTTGCCGTCGGGCGCCTTTCGGCGCGGCGTCGTCATCATCGAACGCCTAGAAATGGGTGGTTACCTGCGTCTTTGTCGCGCGAGCAGAGCTGGGGCGACCAGCAATACGATCGGCAACAGATAAAGCAGCGCAAAAAGGAAAGGCCACATCAACCAAGCAATAAGCGAAGCTTCCTGTGCTGGAAGTCCAATCCAGTATGAGCCCCCGAAAACGTAGGTCAGCTCAAGAAATTGCAAGGCCCACAGAAGCCACACTGTCCAAAGCAGTACGTACATTGCGATGACAACAATGCGCGTCATGAGGTGATCCCTTCACCATGCTGCCGGAGGTACGATACGCTACTCCGACACGTTCGCAATGGGGGTCTTAGGCTCGTTCGATCTCGTGCGCACCGGCGCGGCGGCTACGCGCCCTCAAAGCGGGCATTCAGTCGGCCAACGGATGATCCCGAAACCTGCCCTTCGCTTAGGCGGCCGCGTGGCGGCCGCTTTTGGGTGGGAAGCCGCATGGCTGCTTCTGGGCAGGGGACACATTCAGCCGATTTGGTCAGTCTTCCTCCTCGACCCAGAAGATGAAGGCGTTCTCTCGATCAAACCCGATTACGCCACAATCGAAAGTAGCACTCGTCATCGAGTTCCAGCTGAACGCGTTCCCGATCCAATATCCATTGCTCAGGAAGGTAGCGTCGTCAGACAAGTCAGTGAGTGCTTCTTTAGTTTCGCGGACGAACCCGGCGGACGGTGACAGCCTGCCGTGAGCTAAGCTGGTCGTCCCTGCCACGGCAAGAACGTGTGCAGCAGCGTTCCGATCAAGTCTAACCAACCGCTCCCCCACGAATGGGTCTTCAGAGGATGTCGGTAAGTCAACTTGTCGCGCGACAGCCTTGGCTAATTGGCCTTCGCGAACATCGGGCCGCTTTCCGGCCCACCAGCGTGCGTTGGAGCGTCGCGCAAACCTACGAAAAAGAGATTCGAGTGTCTGCATTGCAGAAGTAGAGCTAACGTCGTGAACTTCCGCAAGGGGGTCGCTAGCCGACAGGCGGCTTTACCGGGTTAATGCGCCCTTCCGCTGAATACGGGCGATCAGGTCCATGACGTCAGGATCGTCCAACGCATCGCGCGGATCTGCTATCCGCCCCGCCGTGCGGATCAATTCCGCCTGCCGTTGCGGGGAAACCTGCCCATAGCTCGCGAAGGTGGTCAGCACGCCTTCATGCCCCAGATTTTGCGACCATGCCTTGAAGCTCTCCGGTGTGGTGCAGGTCCGTTCGCCAAGCTGGACCAGCGTGTCGCGAAAGCTGTGCGGGTTGAAATAGGGCAGACCCGCAATGGCAAAAGCGTCGCGGAAAATCGCGCGGATCGGCCCGGCATTGCTCCATCCCTCGCGGCTCAGGCCGGTCGCGGCGAAACTGCCTTGTTCACTCAGGCCGATTTGCGTTTTCGGGAATAGCGGGTCGTCCTCGCCCCACAGCAAGGCGGTGCGCAGATGCTGGCACCATTCGGCCACGATCTGCGCCGCGTCACCGCCCACCGGGAAGAACCAGGTCGAAAAGCTCTTGGACGCCTTGGTCCGAACGTCGCGCGCGTCCTGATGGACCACTCCCTCCACCAGATCGACGTGGCGCAGCTTCAGCGACGCCAGCGCCCCGTCGCGCGCGCCAGTCAGAATCGCGAACGCGACCAGCGCCCGGTTGCGCAGCTCGATGTCGGTCCCGGCTGGCATCGCCGCCAGCACATGGTGAACCTGTTCCAGCGTCGGCACCGACTTCACTCGGCTGGCACGAGCGATCCGCACATCCTTTTCCGACAGATTGAAATAATCGGCATCGGCATAGGCGATCCGCGACTTGTAGCCCGGCTGGCCTGCCAGCCAGATGAAAAAGGCGCGTAATGCCGACAGCGTCGAATGGACCGTGGCACGCGACAGCGGCTTGCCGGTGCGGGTATTGGTTTCCGCGTCCAGCTTGCGCTTGAACGCCTTAGCCTGTTCGCGATGGAACGCCTTGAAGTCCTTCCCCCCGGTCGCGGCCTCAAACCGCGCCAGCGCCTTGGCGACGGCATCGATCGACGCCTCGTCGCGGCGGCTGGCCTCTTTCAGATAGTCGAAATATTCCCGCTTGATCCGGGTGTTCGCTGCATTGTGCCTTGCCATCGTTCAACCTGCCTTCGCTTTGTCAATGTTCAGGGAGGGCCGGGTGCGCCCGATTAGGCGTGTCGGTGCCTGTCTGCGCTGGACGTCCAGACCGGGCATGACAGCGGCAATCGCAGCCAGCCGCGCGCGGCGGTGCATCATCGTGCCGCACGTGTCGCACATCGCTTTCAGATTGCCCGTGGCGTTGTTCGTCGCGGCATATTCGACCATGTCCAATGCAGGTGTTTTGGGCGCGCGGCACTTCAGGCAATAAAGCTGACCCGGCTGGAGCGGACGCTTTGACGCCTTGCGCCGCTTGCACCACCAGTCCTGAAACTCGCTGCCATGGACCAGCACCGGGCGCGAACGATCGACCGTCGGAAGGCCCGCCTTGATCCAGCCGCGCACCGTATGCGGATGCGCGCCCAGCAACGCGGCCAGTTCCAGCACGCTATAGGCGCGATGCAGCTTGGCAAGGCGCGGATTGATCCGGCGCGCGGGCATGGTGGTCAGGCCTTGCCGTGGATCAGCTCGTGGAGGCTTTCGGCGAGGATGACGACCCGCCCGCCGATGCGCTTCGTGCGCAGTTGGCCCGTCGAAATGTGGCTGTAGATCGTGGTGCGGCCAAGGCTGGAGACGTGGCACGCCTCCCGGATGCTATAGGCGATCTTTGGCAGGTCGCGGGTGTCGGACGACATAGGATGACCTCATTCGCAGTTGAACGAGGCCCAAGCATCGGCAGGCGGAAATTGATCGAATAGCGGTCGCGAAAAACTGGCGATTCAATTCGGCGTTACGATTTCTTCTTGGCCCCGGCACCATCCCGTCCGTGCTTTCGGGCAAGGTCCGGCCAGACCCTCAGATTGAACCCTCGTTCGCTCAATCGCCCCGGAAATGCCGTCAACGCAGCCTCGCGAAAATCCTTCTTTGAACGCCGCTTCTCTGGATCGGCGACAAACTCCCGCGCGAGCCAGTCCCTGCAATCCTGTTCGCCTGTCGTGGTCGATTGATCGGTGACGCGCATTTCCGGCTGTCGAGTGCGCCGGGCGGGCCAGCGATCCAGAATGTCCTGACGCAGAAAGCGAATGTCATCTGCGCCATCGGGCCAGGTCATCGACAGCCACCCTTCTTGGAGATTGAACACGAGTTCGGGCGTTTCGGGGGACAGCCCTCCCCGGAAACGAACCAGTTCCTCCCAAGCGACAGAGATGCAGGTGCAATGCTTGAGCGCACTCAAGCCGTATTCATTTAATGCGTCGCACGCGCAGTGTTCGAGCGTGATCGCAGTATGTAGCCAACCCAATGCTTGCGTATTGTGTCGGCATACCCCGTCAGTCGCGACGGCTTCTTCTTCATCCTCTGGTCGGCGGAAATAACCAATCCTCGCCAAAGCGAGATAATCTCGGGTCGCGATCCACGCCATCGCCTTTGGAAAAGACCAAATCGGTTCCTGTTTCGCCTCTGGGAGGCTGTATTCATGATAGGGCCAATCAAGCCTTAGCGCCGCATCCAATACATAGCTCGTTCGGATTCGAAGGCAGTCGAACATCACGATCCAATCGTGAAGGTCGCTCTCCAGCCTTTCCCAGCCTTCAATTTCGCTCGCGTCGCGTACCTTCAGCAGGACATAGAGCGCTCGAAACCAGTGGGTAGACCCTAAAGGAAAATCAGCGAGGAGCGGGTGAGTTGGCGGCAAAGAGGCCAGAGCATAGTTCAGGCCGATTTCTTCCCGGTCCCACTGGTCGGAGATAATCTGGCATATCCGCGCAAAAGACGGCGCGTACGCATACGGCTCAGTCTGTAACCGCAGTATCTCGAATGCATCCCAACCGCTCGTCCATTCAGGTTCAGGGAGCCAGCATCGTCCCGGCAGGCTGGAGTCCCTAGGAGAAACAGGGGGCATGGAGGGTGAAACGCCATGCTTCGCCCAATGATCGCGCAGCTCAGCTAACTGCGCTTGCGCTCGGTTCAGCGGGCTATCGTGCATCGCTGCGAGCAGCGGATTCTTACTCTCGGTTTCGTCGCTCAATCCGCTTCCCTCGCGGTCCCCAAATGAATTGGGGAAGCGCGTGGGATGCGCGTTTGTCGGCTGGCCTGCCTATCCCCTGCCTCAGGGTCGCGAACAGACCATGAAAATGCAAGAGCCGCGAAAGCTGCCCTAAGCCGCCCGGATCGGCACCACTTCCGCGCCCTTGCGCAGCGCGTCCAGATAGTCGCTCCACCATTGCGCCATCCGCACCCGCTCGTCCCAATGCGCGCCGCGATGATATGCCGCGCGAACCTTGTCGCTATCCCCGTGCGCCAGCGCGCGTTCGATGGCGTCGGGATGCCATTTGCCGCTTTCGTTCAGCAGCGTGGACGCCATTGCACGGAAGCCGTGCGCGGTCATTTCGTCGCTAGAATAGCCCAAGCGCCGCAAGGCCGCGTTGATCGTGTTGTCGCTCATGGGCCGGGTCCGCGTGCGGATCGACGGAAAGACATAGCCGGTTGGGCCGGTCACTTCGTACATCGCCCGGAACAGCGCCACCGCTTGGCGCGACAGCGGCACATGGTGCGGCTTGCGCATCTTCATTTTCTCCGCCGGGATGATCCACAGCGCGCCCTCAAAGTCGATTTCGCTCCACTCGGCATGGCGCAACTCGCCGGGGCGGACGAACACATGCGGCGCAATCTGCATCGCGACCTTGGCGAAACCCTGCCCCTCATAGCCGTCGATCGCGCGCAGCAGCTCGCCCACGCGGCGAGCATCGGTCACAGCGCCATAATGCGTCACCGTGGGCGCGGTCAGCGCGCCACGCAGATCGCGGGTCGGGTCGGACGCCAGCCGGACAGTCGCCACGGCATAACGAAAGACTGCGCTGGCTAGCTGGAGCGTGCGCCGGGCGCTTTCCAGATTGCCCTTGCCTTCAATCTTGCGAATGGCCCCCAGCACATCGGCTGGCTCAATCTCGTTGATCGCCAGCCGCCCGATCGAGCCGTTCAGCAGCGACAGCAGATACTCGCTGCGGCTGGCTGTCGCGGGCGCCCACGCCTTTTCCCCATCACGCTTCCGCTTGGCGCAATATTCGTTGGCGATGGCGGTGAACGTGTTCCCGGCGTCCAGCCGTGCGCGCACCTTGGCGCGCTGCTTTTCGCGGGACGGGTCTTTGCCAGCGGCGATCAGCTCGCGCGCCTCGTCGCGGCGCTTGCGGGCGTCACTCAAGCTCACGTCCGGATAGGTGCCAAAGCCCAGCTTCTTTTCGCGCCCGTCGATCCGATATTTCAGACGCCACAGCTTACCGCCAGACGGCTGGACCAGCAGGAACAGCCCGGCAGCGTCGGCCAGCTTGTAGGGCTTCTCGCGCGGTTTCGCGCTCCGGATCGCAACATCTGTAAGCGGCATGGTCCCACGCCCTTTCCCGAATACGGCCCCCAGCATGGGGGCCACCCGCATTGCCGATTTCGCGTGGCCCCCACCTTGGCCCCCGGCGAAAACCGGCTTTCAGCGCACACCATCGGACACCAGCGGTCGCTGAAGCCTAGAAATACGGGAGTTTTCTGGGGTTTGTCCAGACGCTGGCGGACGTTCGCGAATGGGCGGTTGGAGCGGGTAGCGGGAATCGAACCCGCGTATTCAGCTTGGAAGGCTGCTGCACTACCATTGTGCTATACCCGCCCATGAAGCGCAGCATATCCCGCTAGGGGAGGTGGTGGAAGGGACTGGATTCGAACCAGTGTACGCTCACGCGGGCAGATTTACAGTCTGCTGCCTTTAACCACTCGGCCACCCTTCCATGCGGCACGCCGAAGCGAGTGCGGCCCATTGCCGAAGCGCGCCGTCCCTGTCAACGCTTAGCTTCAACGCCTTGCGCCGCGCTTTCGTCGCGCCTAGCACGCGATTGTGAGCCAGAGGCCAAGACGCGGGCACCGCCCCCAATCCGCATCGAACAGCAACCGCCCCCGTTTCTGGGGCCGCCACGCCGTGACTGCGGCGCTGGCGAATCCGGAGCGCACCGTGCGCAAGATATGGGGGACGCGCGAGGCGCTGGGCGCGCTCGACCTGCCGCCGGTGCTGCCCATCACCTATGCCGACGTCGCCGACCTGGCGCGGATGGTGCCGGGTGACGCACCGCATCAGGGCATCGTGATCGAGGTCGACCCGCTGGAGGATATCTGGCTGGGCGATTTGCTGGAGCAGGGCGCCGACGACCGGCGGCCTTTGCTGGTGCTCGACCATGTCACCGATCCCCACAATGTCGGCGCGATCCTGCGTTCGGCCGCAGCGTTCGACGCGCTCGGCATCGTCACGCACGACCGGCATACGCCACCCGAATCGGGCACGCTGGCGCGATCGGCGTCTGGCGCGTTGGAGATCGTGCCGTGGGTGCGCGTGGTCAATCTCGCCCGCGCGCTCGACGAGATCGGCGAAGCGGGCTTCTGGCGGATCGGGTTGGCGGGCGAGGCCAAGGGCACGCTGGCACAGGTGATGGGCGATACCCGCCCCGCGCTGGTGCTCGGCGCCGAGGGCGAAGGCATGCGCCACAACACTGCGCAGCATTGCGACGAACTTGCGCGGCTTCCGATCTCTCCTAAGGTCGAGAGCCTGAACGTATCCAATGCCGCGGCGATCGCGCTCTACGCCGCGGTTTCCCGCTAAAGCAAAAAGGAAGTGGCGATGTTCGAACGGATCAAGGGCGTCGCGCTGGCGTTGATCGCACCGCTGGTGCTGGTCGGCTGTGCGTTCAGCCCTGGCAAGTTCACCTCCTCGCTCACCATCCTCGCCGACCGCAGCTTCACCTTCAGCTATCAGGGCGAGGTGATCGCGGTCGATCTGGCCAGCGAAATGGCCAAGGGCATGGGCGACGCGTTCAAGGACGACGAGAAGGACGGGGACAAGAAGGAAACCAGCTCCACCGCACTGCTGCAAGCCGCGGTTTGGCAGAACAAGACCCCGGGGAACAAGGAAACGCCCACCGAGGAAGCCGATTCCGCCGAGGACGAAGCCAAGAAGGAAGCCAAGTTCAAGGCCATCGGCGAAGCGCTGACCAAGGAGGCCGGCTATCGGTCGGTCGTCTACAAAGGCAAGGGCGTGTTCCTGGTCGACTATCAGATCAGCGGCAAGCTCACCCACAACTTCCTGTGGCCCTATAATCTCGATGCCGAGGTGATCTTCCCCTTCGTCGTGATCGAGATGCGCGGCAAGGATCAGGTCCGGATCAAGGCGCCTGCATTCGGCGACGACGATTCGCCGGCCAAGGGCAAGGGCGACGACAGCAAGGCCAAGCTCGACGGCACCTTCACCCTCGTCACCGACGGCGAGTTGGTGAGCCAGAACAACGAGGACGGTGCGACGAGCGTGAACGGCCGCAAGAGTGTGACCTGGAAGGCGACGCCGCTAAGCAAGGACGCGCCGATGGCAGTGGTGAAGGTCGCACCGCTGCCCTGAAACATGGTTGCCGCACACGGGCGGACGTCGACGAAGTGACGCGGAGCGCAGCCCTTCCTGCGGCTTCCTGCCGGAGATTGCCCGCGTAACGATGTATCGATATGCGATACACAATCGCATCTCTAAATCCGCGGATCCCCCGAGCAATGTCGAACAGAATTTCTGCCGCAATCGGGCTGATTGCGGCCATGTGCGTATTTGGCGACAGCGCCAATGCCCGCCCGCAGCCGGTCGCGAAAGCCGACGATAAAGGGGTCGCAATCGAACGTCTGGTCGAGAGCGAAATGGCCGCTCGCGGCATTCCCGGGGCTCAGCTGACGATCGTCCAGCGCGGCAAGATCGTGTTTACCGGAGCCTATGGCCAAGCGAATGTCGAGGCCGCGGCGCCCGTCACCAAGCACACCACCTTCCCCATCAATTCGATCAGCAAGGCAGTTGCCGGGGTCGCGGCGATGCAACTGGTCGAGGCCGGCAAACTCGATCTCGACGCCCCGTTCACGACCTATCTCGAAGGGCTTCCCGAAACCTGGAGAGGCATCACCGTCCGGCAGCTTCTCACGCATGTTTCCGGCTTGCCCGAGATCGTGGACGACAATGTTCGGACGCGCGATGGCGCCAGTCCCGATGTCGCCTGGGCAAAGGTGCAGGAACTTCCCCTGAAATTCACGCCCGGGACAAAATTCGAATACACCCAGACCAACTATGTCGTGATCGGGAAGATCGTCGAGAAGATCACGGGGAAGCGCTATTCCGACTTCGTGCGCACCCGGCAATTCGATCCGGTTGGCATGAAGCACACGAGCTTTGCCGGCCCGGCCAATATCCAGCCCCGCGCAGCTCCGCTCTACACCCATGTGACGCTGCGGATCGAAGATATGAAAACCGTCGGCGTGGAACGCAGCAAGGTTCCGTTTCTGCGGCACGAGCCCTTCTCGGAATATGTCTACCCCGCCGGTGGCATACAGACGACCTCCACCGATCTGGCGAAGTGGGCAATTGCGGTGCAGAAGCTGAAGCTGGTCGACAAGAACAGCCTGGAACAGCTCTGGAAGCCGCAGACGCTTGCGGATGGCACGATCCGCGGAATGAACGCCACGATCAACGGCTATGGCCTGGGATGGCCGTCGATCCGGCGCGCAGCGCATGCCCCGATCGCACTCACCGGCGGCGCACGCGCGACCGTGTTCATCTATCCCGACGATGACCTCACAATTGTCGTTCTGACGAACCTGATGGGAGCTGCACCCGAGAAGTTCGTCGACAAGATCGCTTCGTTGTACATTCCGGACATGACCGCGGGAAAGTGACCGCAGCCTACGCGGGACAGCCCGGCCCGCTTCGCGCCCGAACCGGCATCGAAGCGGACACGGGTTGGGCCGTCAGCCCCGGGCCATTCGATGCACGTCCGCCGCGGAAAGACGGGCGCCGCCGATGGCCCAATTCCCTTCCTCGACCTCATGGATCCGGACCCATGTCACGCCGCGCATGGCTTCTCCCTCGACCGATACCATCGCCTCGGTGACCTTCTCGATGAGCTGGCCCTTCTGCTCGGGCGTGAAGACGTTGTTGATGACCTGAATGTCGACAAGCGGCATGTGATCGCTCCTTCATATCGTTCGCGCGCCGATCGCGCTGCATTGCTCCTTTCGCTCACTCCTTCCGTGGCCGGCCAGTTCGCTGTCTGAAGCGTTCCCGGTACAGTTTCTGTAGTTGACGGTTGTTCGGCGCGCGCAGAGGCTGCCCGGATGGCACGAGTAGGCTATGGTCAGTTTTGTCCGGTCGCCATGGCGTCCGAGATCCTCGCCTCGCGGTGGACGTTCGTCCTGCTCGGCGAGATGCACTCCGGCTCGACACGCTTCAACGAGATCAGGCGCGGCGTCCCGCGCATGTCACCCGCCCTGCTTTCAAAGCGCTTGAAAGAACTGGAAACGCACGGGGTCGTCCGGCGGGTCGATACCGTACATGGCACCGAATACCGGCTGACCGAGGCCGGCCATGACCTTGCGCCCGTGATCCGGGCGCTTGGCGACTGGTCGATGCGCTGGGTGGATCATCAATGCGCGCTGGCGAATCTCGATGCGCAGCTGCTGATGTGGAACATGCGGCGCAAGATCGATCCCAACCCGCTGCCGCTCCGGCGGGTCGTCGTCGAATTCACCTATCCCGAGCTGGCCAAGGACAAGCGCCATTACTGGCTGATCGTCTCACCTTCGACCGGAGCGGAACTGTGCTCCATCGATCCCGGGTTCGATGTCGACCTGTACGTCACCGCCGATCTGAAGGCGATGACGTCCGCCTGGATGGGCATGTCGAAGATGGACGACGAGGTGGCGGCGGGCCGGATCGTGCTGACCGGCGATCCCGATCTGGTGCGCACCCTTTCGCGCTGGATGAAGCTCAGCAGCTTCGCGGCTGCCTAGCCTCGCCCCGACGCCCCCCTTGCCGGCGGAGGATCAGTCCTCCGCGGCGATCGTTACCTTGAGGCCGTCGAGCGCACTGGTGAACTGGATCTGGCACGAGAGGCGCGAGCGGTCGTCCCGGTCGGACGAACTGTCGAGCAGGTCGTTCTCGTCCTCGCTCATCGGCGTCAGTTTGCCAGCAAATTCCGGATCGACATGGACATGGCAGGTCGCGCACGAGCAGCAGCCGCCACACAGCGCGAGCAGTTCGTCGAACCCATTGTCCCGGATCACTTCCATGACGCTCAGGCCCACTTCGCCCTCGACTTCGCGTTCTTCTCCTTCACGCGTGACGACGATAAGCTTGGGCATCGGATTCTCCTGTCTATGTCGCGCCAATGCCGGGGAACGCCCCGGCTTTCAAGTTTCACTCTTCAAAGGTTTCGCCTGATGGGCCTGAGCGCCGAACAGCTTCGTACCTCGCTGGATACGCTCGCGGCGTCCGAACCCCTCATCGCGGTGGCGGTCGGCCGCGTGGGCTATCCCGAACCGCGCATCCGCGACCGCGGCTATGAGACGTTGCTGCGCACCATCGTCGGCCAGCAGGTGAGCGTCGCCGCGGCGGCGTCGATCTGGACCAAGCTCGCCACGGCATTGGGCGACCTGACCAGCCCGGAGATCGTCGCCGCCGCGACAGACGACGAGCTGCGCGCCGCCGGCCTGTCGCGGCAAAAGGCGAGCTATGCGCGCAGTCTCGCCGACGAGGTGACAAGCGGGCGGCTCGACCTGACCGGCCTTCCCGCCGATGACGAGGAAGCGATCGCGCAGTTGATCCGGATCAAGGGCATCGGCCGCTGGTCGGCGGAAATCTACCTGCTGTTCGCCGAGGGCCGGCCCGATATCTGGCCCGCCGGCGACCTGGCCGTCCAGATCGAAGTCGGGCGGATCATGGGCCATGCCGAACGCCCTTCCGAGAAGCTGACCCGCGAGATCGCCGAACCCTGGCGCCCGCATCGCGGCGCGGCGGCGATCCTGGCCTGGCACCATTACAAGGCGGACATGGAGGTAATCTGACCGCTCGCGGCGGGTAGCGGTCAGATCGGGCTGGCGCCTCCGCCCGTCCCTTGCCAAAGAGCGCGGGACAGCAAGGAGGCCCCATTCCATGAAGACCCGCGCCGCCGTCGCCTTCGAGGCGAAGAAGCCACTCGAGATCGTCGAGCTCGATCTGGAAGGGCCCAAGCCCGGCGAAGTCCTGGTCGAGATCATGGCGACGGGCATCTGCCACACCGACGCCTATACGCTCGACGGGCTCGACAGCGAGGGGATCTTCCCGAGCGTGCTGGGCCATGAGGGCGCGGGCATCGTCCGTGAGGTCGGCGCGGGCGTTACCAGCGTGAAGCCCGGCGACCATGTCATCCCGCTCTACACGCCGGAATGCCGCCAGTGTAAGTCGTGCCTCAGCGGCAAGACCAACCTGTGCACCGCGATCCGCGCGACACAGGGCAAGGGGCTGATGCCTGACGGCACCACGCGCTTTTCCTACAAGGGCCAGCCGATCTTCCATTACATGGGCTGCTCGACCTTCTCGAACTTCACCGTGCTCCCCGAGATCGCGGTGGCGAAGATCCGCGAGGACGCACCGTTCCAGACCAGCTGCTATATCGGTTGCGGCGTCACCACCGGGGTCGGCGCGGTGGTCAACACCGCCAAGGTGCAGGTCGGCGAGACGGTCGTGGTGTTCGGCCTGGGCGGCATCGGCCTCAACGTCATCCAGGGCGCGAAGATGGTGGGCGCGGACGTGATCGTCGGCGTCGACATCAACGCCGACCGCGAGGAATGGGGCCGCAAGTTCGGCATGACCCATTTCATCAACGGCAAGGGCAAGAGCCGCGAGGAGGTGATCGCCGAGGTGCTGGCGCTGACCGATGGCGGCGCCGACTACAGCTTCGACGCCACCGGCAATACCGAAGTGATGCGCACCGCACTGGAATGCTGCCACCGCGGCTGGGGCGAGAGCATCATCATCGGCGTGGCCGAAGCCGGCAGGGAAATCGCCACCCGCCCCTTCCAGCTCGTCACCGGCCGGGTGTGGAAGGGCACCGCGTTCGGCGGCGCCAAGGGCCGGACCGACGTGCCGAAGATCGTCGACTGGTATATGAACGGAAAGATCGCGATCGACCCGATGATCACCCACGTCCTGAGCCTCGAGGAGATCAACAAGGGGTTCGACCTGATGCATGCGGGCGAGAGCATCCGCAGCGTCGTCGTCTACTGACCAAGAAGGAGAGGAGCCATGTTCAGTCACGTCATGCTCGGCGCGAACAACGTCGACGAATCCAAGGCGTTCTATGATGCTACGCTCGGCGCGCTGGGCGCCCAGCCCGGCCGCACCGATCCCAAGGGGCGCGCCTTCTATATGCATAATGGCGGCGTCTTCATGCTGAGCACGCCGATCGACGGCCAGCCGGCCTGCCACGCCAATGGCGGCACCGTCGGCTTTGCAGCGGCCGATCCGGCGACGGTCGATGCCTGGCACGCCGCCGGACTGGCACATGGCGGAACGACGATCGAGGATCCGCCCGGCGTGCGCGAGGGCGCGTTCGGCAAGCTGTATCTGGCGTATCTCCGCGATCCGGCCGGGAACAAGGTGTGTGCCATGCACAGGATGCCTGCGTGACCGAAACCGGCTGGATCCTCACCCTTACCTGCGTGGACCGGGTGGGGATCGTGGCGGGGGTGAGCGGGTTCCTGGCACGGAACGACGGCTTCATCCTCGACAGCCAGCAATATGCCGATCTGGAGACGGGGCGCTTCTTCATGCGCGTCGTCTTCACCTCGGGCGGGCCGAGCTTTCCCCCGGGTCGCGAGGCGCTGGTCGCGGCGTTCACGCCGGTCGCGGCGGAGTTCGAGCTCGACTGGGGGCTGTCGGCATCCGACGAGAAGCCCAAATTGGTGGTCGCGGTGTCCAAGGGGTCGCACTGCCTCAACGACCTGCTCCACCGCCAGCAATCGGGCACCTTGTCGGCAGAGATCGTTGCGGTGGTTTCCAATCACGACAAGCTGCGCAGCCTCACCGAATGGCATGGCGTGCCCTATCATCATTTGCCCGTCGGCGAGGGTGGTAACGCCGCACAGGAACAGGCGATCGAGGCGGTGATGGAAGCCGCCGGCGCACCCTACCTGATCCTCGCCCGCTATATGCAGGTACTGACTCCCCAATTCGCCGACCGGCTGGCGGGGCGATGCGTCAACATCCACCACAGCTTCCTGCCGGGCTTCAAGGGCGCCCGCCCCTATCACCGCGCGCACGACCGCGGGGTGAAGCTGATCGGCGCCACCGCGCATTTCGTGACCAGCGACCTCGACGAAGGTCCGATCATCGAGCAGGCGGTGGAGCGCGTCGACCATCGCGACAGCGTCGACGACCTGATCCGCATCGGCCGCGATATCGAGGCGCAGGTGCTGGCCCGCGCCGTCGATGCGCTGGGCGAGCGGCGCCTGTTCCTCAACGGCAACCGGACTTTGGTGTTCAGATGACGATCGAAACGCTTTCGACCAACAAGGCACATGGCGGAACGCAGGGCGTCTATCGCCACGCGAGCACCGCCACCGGGACGCCGATGACCTTTTCGGTCTTCGTCCCCGACTATAGGGCCGGCGCGAAACTGCCGGTGCTGTGGTATCTCTCCGGCCTGACCTGCACGCATGCCAACGTCACCGAAAAGGGCGAGTATCGCGCAGCCTGCGCCGAACATGGCGTGATCTTCATCGCGCCGGACACCAGCCCGCGCGGCGACGATGTGCCCGATGACGAGGGTTACGACTTCGGCAAGGGCGCGGGCTTCTATGTCGATGCGACGCAGGAGCCTTGGGCGGCGAACTACCGGATGCGCTCCTATATCGAGGACGAGCTGCCCGCGCTGATCCTGCGCGAATTTCCGCAAGCCGATCTGTCGCGGCAGGGGATCACCGGCCATTCGATGGGCGGTCATGGCGCGCTGACCATCGGTCTTCGCAACCCCGACCGGTTCCGCTCGGTCAGCGCCTTCGCCCCGATCTGCGCACCGAGCCAATGCCCGTGGGGGGAGAAGGCGTTGACCGGCTATCTGGGCGACAGTCGCGAGGATTGGCGGGCCTATGATGCCTGCGCAATGATCGAGGACGGGCTGTCCGTACCCGAGCTGCTGGTCGATCAGGGCGATGCCGACCAGTTCCTGTCCGGGCAGTTGAAGCCCGAGTTGCTGGCCAAGGCGTGCGAGAACGCAGGCATCGACCTGACGCTGCGCATGCAGCCGGGATACGACCACAGCTATTATTTCATCTCCACCTTCCTGCCCGACCATGTCGCCTGGCACGCACAGCGGTTGAAATGATGCCTGACCCGCATTGCTGATCCGCTCTCGCACCTCTAGCCTGCTCGCAAAATAGCCAGGGGAGTGTGTATGCGTTCGATGATTGCGGTGTTGGCGATGACAGTAGCGGCGGCGGGTGTCGCCCATGCGCAGAAGGCGGCGCCCGAGGCGGACGCACAGGCGCTGGAGCTGCTCAAGCGGGCGATTGCGTTCCGCACCGTCGATGGGCCCGGCAACCAGACGCCCGACTATGCGAACTATCTGCGCGACGCGCTGATCGCGGGCGGCTTCGCGGCTGAAGATGTGACGGTCGAGCCGCTGGACGGCACCGCGATGCTTGTCGCCCGCTATCGCGGCACCGCCAAGCCCGGCACGCTCAAGCCGATCGGGATCATCGGCCATATGGACGTGGTCGCCGCCGACCCCAAGGACTGGGAGCGCGACCCATTCACCCCGGTGGTCGAGAATGGCTATATCTTTGGCCGCGGCGCGACCGACAACAAGTTCAGCGTGTCGGCGATGGTCGCCGCGCTGATCCAGCTCAAGAAGGACGGGTTCAAGCCGAGGCGCGATATCGTGCTGCTGGCGTCGGGCGACGAAGAGACCCACATGAGGACCACCGCCGCGCTGGCGGAAAAGTACACCGGTCTTGAGCTGCTGCTCAACATCGATGCCGGCGGCGGACGGTATTCGCCCGAGGGCAAGGCCGAATATTACGGGTTGCAGGCCGCGGAGAAGACCTATGCCGACTTCACCCTGAGCGTGACCGATCCGGGCGGCCATTCGAGCGCGCCACGGCCGGTGAACGCGATCGTCACGATGGCCCGGGCGCTGGAGCGGATCGGCAATTACAAGTTCGCGCCAGAGGTGAACGAGATCACCAAGGCCTCGCTCGCCGTCGCGGCGGAGACCGCCAAGCCCGAGGACGCCGCGGCAATCCGCGCCTTCCTCGCCAACCCGCAGGACGAGGCGGCGCTGAAGGTTCTGCGCGCCAATTACGGACTGGTCGGGCAGATCGGCACCACCTGTGTGCCGACGATGGTCAATGCCGGGCACGCCCAGAACGCCCTGCCCCAGCGCGCCACCGCCAACATCAACTGCCGCATCTTCCCCGGCAATTCGATCGAGAGCATCCAGGCGAAGCTCAAGGAGATCGCCGCCGAGCCGACGCTGACGATCGTCAAGGACGACAGCGGCGGCAAGCCCGGCCCCGCATCCCCGTTGCGGGCCGATGTGATGAAGGCCGTGGCCGATGGCATCCATGCTCGCTTTCCGACGGTAAAGGTCATCCCGAGCATGTCCGCCGGGGCGACCGATTCGATGCATTTCCGCGGTCGGGGCGTGCCGAGCTACGGCATCGCGCCGATCTTCATGAAACAATCCGACCAGTTCGCCCACGGCCTCAACGAGCGCACCCCGCTGAGCGAGCTGGCGCCGGCCGTCACCTATTTCCGGCGGGTGGTGGCCGAACTGTCCAAGTGACCCGCTGAGGTGACCGCCCGCTACGACGCGCTGATCATCGGCGGAGGCCATAATGGCCTTGTCTGCGCCTTCTACCTCGCCAAGGCGGGGCTGAAGGTGCGGGTGCTCGAGCGGCGCGCGGTGGTGGGCGGCGCGGCGGTGACCGAGGAATTCCACCCCGGCTTCCGCAATTCGGCGGCGAGCTACACGGTCAGCCTCCTCCAGCCCAGGGTCATCGCCGACATGAAGCTGGTCGAGCGCGGATATCGCGTGATCGAGCGGCCGGTCAGCAACTTCTTCCCGCTCGAGAACGGGCATTTGATCCTCGGCGGCGGGGCGGAACGGACGCGGGCGGAGTTCGCGCGCTTCTCGCAAAAGGATGCCGCCGCGCTCTCCGGGTATGAGGAAGCGCTGGAGCGGGTCGCAGACATGCTGCGGTCGATGGCACTCAAGACCCCGCCCAATGCCGGCGGCGGGATCGCGGCGCTGCTCGCCGCCGCAGCGCAGGGCCGCGAGCTGGCGAAGATGCCGATCGCAGGACAGCGCGACGCGCTCGCCCTGTTCGTCCAGTCGGCGCGCGAGTTCCTCGACCAGTGGTTCGAGAACGAGCATGTGAAGGCCGCGTTCGCGTTCGACGCGGTCGTCGGCAACTTCGCCGGGCCGTCGGCAGCAGGATCGGCATATGTGCTGCTGCACCACGTGTTCGGCGAGGTGAACGGCAAGAAGGGCGCATGGGGCCACCCGATCGGCGGGATGGGGGCGATCACCGGATATATGGCCGACGCGGCGCGCGAGGCCGGGGTCGAGATCAGCCTGGAAGCGCCGGTCGACCGCGTGCTGGTCGACGGCGGCAAGGTCGCGGGCATACGGCTGGCAAGCGGCGAGGAAATCGCGGCGAAGCTGGTCGTGGCCAATGTCGGTCCGGCGCTGCTGTACCGGCGACTCATCAATGCCAGCGACCTCGACGATGATTTCCGTCGCCGGATCGCGGGCTTCAAGACGGGATCGGGCAGCTTCCGCATGAACGTGGCGCTGAGCGAGCTCCCCGACTTCACCGTGCTGCCGGGCAAGGACGGGGAGCACCACCGGAGCGGGATCATCATCGCGCCGACCATGGACTATATGGACCGCGCGCATGCCGACGCGGTGACATATGGCTGGTCGAACGCGCCGGTGGTGGAGATGACCATCCCCTCACTGGTCGACGACAGCCTCGCCCCGCCCGGCGCGCATGTCGCTAGCCTGTTCTGCCAGCATTTCGCGCCGACCCTGCCCAATGGCCGCAGCTGGGACGACGAGCGCGAGGCGGCGGCGGACGACATTATCGACACGCTGACCGAACACGCGCCCAATTTCCGGGACTCGGTGATCGCGCGGCAGATCCATTCGCCGACCGACCTGGAGCGCAAGTTCGGGCTGGTCGACGGCGACATCTTCCACGGGCGCATGTCGCTCGACCAGCTCTGGGCGGCGCGGCCGGTGCTGGGGCATGGCGATTATCGCGGGCCGATCGCGGGCCTCTATATGTGCGGCGCGGGCACCCATCCGGGCGGCGGCGTGACCGGCGCGCCGGGGCACAATGCCGCGAAGGAAATCCTGCGCGACCGGTCGCTGATCGGGCGATGGCTGCGGCGCTGATCGTTTCGCCTGCGACTTTATTTTCGCGCCCGATGCTGCTAACGGCGGCGCGCTCGTCCGGATTGGCCGGACTCGATTGAGGAGGGCGGACATGTTCAAAATCGTTTTCGCGCTCCCTGAAACGCGGCGACCAGCCACGGCTGTGTAGGCCCGCCGGCCCGATGGCCGGCCTCGTTTTCCGACAATCGACAAGACCCGCGCGCCGCGCGGGGGAGCATCGTCATGTATCTGCGCTTCATCGCGCCGGGGTGGGAGATCCGCCGCGGCGTGGACCGTGGCCTGTTCGGCCCGGCCTATTATCATGCCCGCGACACGGAGACGCCCGAGAGCATCGCGCGTGCCCTGTGGCACGAGATCTACTGGTTCGAGGACGAGCTGCCGGTGCCGCGGCGTGGCGCCTTCCAGGTGCGGTCGAAGCGGCGCTGGCGCTCGCACGGCATCTGCTGGTTCCGTGACGACGCACGCGCGATGATCGCGCACGCCCATGTGCTGGCGGCATTGCTGCACGAGCTGGGCGTGCCGGTGACGCGTCATGTGACGCACCGACCGGGCACGATCCTGTACCGCGACGCGTGGCAGATCGTCGCCAAGCCCGACGCGGCGACCCCGACGCGGTGGCATTGAGCCGCCGCGCCGGGGCATCGCGGCTTCCGGCGGGCAGGCGACCCGGCTAGGCTGGCGGGATGACGCATGACGGCGATCCTTCGTTCGAGGTCGAGGCCGAGCTGTGGCGCTGGACGCCCGAGCCGCCGGCCAAGGCGAGCTGGTATTTCGTGACCGTCACCGGCGAGCCGGCCGATGCGATCCGCGCGCTGGGGTTCGAACGGCGCGCATTGGGCGGGGCACGCGGTTTCGGCTCCGTCCGCATCCGGGCGAGCGTCGACGGCGCGCCCTTCGAAACCTCCGCCTTTCCGCACAAGACCAGCGGCGGCTATCTGATCCCGGTCAAGGCCGCGGTGCGCAAGGCCGCGGGGGTGAGCGAAGGCGAGACGGTAACCGTGAGATTGTGGCTCTGACGGGCATCATGGCCTCCCGAAAGTCCCAAAAGTCACGCTCCTACGCGCGCGCGAGTCAGTTCGCCGCGCTCCGGAATGCCTGCCACGCCGCGTAGAACAGGACCGGCAGGCCGAGCATATCGGCGACCGCAATGGTCCTGAGCGCGGGCGGCATGCCCGACAGCCACCAGATCAGCACGAAGGACGCCATGCTGATCGCGACGGCGACACTGGCGAGCTGGCGCACCTCGGGCCGCAATGCCGCCCAGACGCAGATGACGACGACCGCGAGGAACAGAGCGGCGCGGTGATGCAGCAGGGTGAAGCTGTCCGTCCCCGGATCGACGCCGTAGAGCCGCGAGATCAATGCGGGCTTGAAGAAGGCCAGCGCGGGCATCGCATGGATCAGGCCCAGCACGATCCAGCAGATCCGTTCGATCATGTGACGGCCCCCCCCTCCGTTCGGGCGGGCCGACGCCCGCGCCCCGGCCATGCTGCTTCATTCGTCATCCTCGGCATAGTCGTAATCGTCGTCGTCCTCGTCATAGGGCGGGGACAGGGTTTCGCGGCCGTCGCCAAGCGGGGGCGCCTGATAGTGAACCGGGGTGAGCGGATCGGCCGGGACGTCGCTGTCGGCGAGCGCATCGAGCGTGGCGTCGAGCCCCGGGCCGCCGGTGGTGCTCCAGCGCATGACATTCTGCCAGTTCGCACCGGTGGGCTGGTGATAGGTCGCGTTGAACCGGTTGAGCAGCCATACCAGCAGCCGGTCCGACGGCTCGCGCACCTCGGCGACGATCTTGCCGTTCTTCCACATCTCACGGATGCCGCCCTTGAGCGCGCGCTCATAGGCCGTGGTCATCAGCCGCGCGGCGGCAAGCTGAAGCGCCTGATCCCAAGCGGCGGCAAACGCCTTGCCCTGTGGGTGATGGCGCAGGCGATAGGCTGAGCGCGGGGTGATGCCGGTGATGTGCGCGGCTTCGGAAATGCAGCCGGTATCGGCGAGCGCGCGCAGGAAGGCGTGCTGGCGATCCGCGGTCCAGCCGTCGTGGCGGGCGCGCAGGGTGACGGGGGTGTAGGCTTCGCCGGGGTCGTCGGGGGTGTCGGGGG
>Ga0247823_10001297_pt1 | contig 20842 bp, 21 predicted proteins | sample 13C_PalmiticAcid_2_FD_192426 | JGI IMG/M metagenome (GOLD analysis project Ga0247823, IMG submission 192426) | Soil microbial communities from agricultural site in Penn Yan, New York, United States - 13C_PalmiticAcid_Day30 | ecosystem: Environmental > Terrestrial > Soil > Agricultural land... | reverse complement strand
ACGACGGCGGCCGGTGCGCCACCGTCGTAGGTGACGTGCTTGTAGGTGACGCCGGCGGCGCGCGCGATGGCCTCGATGGCCGAGTGCCCGCTGGAGTTCACGCCCGCTGTGGCGACCGAGACCGCGCCCGGCTTGGCCTTCATCGCGGCCAGCAGCTCGGTCATGGTCTTGTAGGGCGCATCGGCGTTGACGCCGACCACCGCGATGTGCGCCACGTTCAGGTACAGGTTCCAGTCGGTGGCGGAGGTGTCGAGCATGCCCAGCACCTTGTAGGTGCCCAGGTCCTTGGCGCCGCCGGCCGTCCAGGTGTAGCCGTCGGGTGGTGCCGCCAGCGCGTTCTTGGTGCCCACCGAGCCCGAGGCGCCGGGCTGGTTCATGACCACGATCTTCTGGCCCAGGTGTTTTTCCAGCTCGGCGGCGGTGACGCGCGTGACCTGGTCGGTGGAGCCGCCCGGCGCCCAGGGCACGATCAGGGTGATCGGCCGGTCGGGCTTCCACTGGGCCATGGCGCTGGCCGAGACAACGGCGAGCAAGGAGGTGATCAACAGGTGGCGAAGGGGCAGGGCGGTCTTCATGCGTTGTCTCCAGGGGTTTAATTCACCGAGCAGTTAATACTAAAAACCGCCCCCTGCGACGTCAAGCCGCCAGCCGCTTCAGTTCCTCAGGACATACCCTAGGATCACATCGCACATGTGGGAGAGCCGTTCGCTGTGCGCCTTGGGCGTCATGAGATCGCGCCCGAAGATGGCCGAGAGCGTGTGGTTGTTCGAGAGGTAGAAGTAGGACAGGCCGGCGATCGACACGTAGAGCTGCAGCGGATCGATGCCGCCGCGGAAGGTGCCGTCGACGCGGCCGCGTTCGACGACTTCGGTGAGCGTGGCGATCAGCGGCGAGTTGAGCTGGCGCGCCCGCTCGGACTGCGCGAGGTGCCGCGCCCGGTGCAGGTTGGCGCTGTTGAGCAGGGTCAGGAACTCGGGGTGTTCGAGGTAGTAGTTCCAGGTGAACTCGACCAGCCGGCGCAGCGCGATCTCGGGCTTGAGGTGCAGCAGGTTGAGCTGCTTTTCCTCTTCGCGAATGTCGCGGTAGGCCTGCTCCAGCACGGCCTGGAACAGGCGCTCCTTGTCCTCGAAGTAGTAGTAGATGAGGCGCTTGTTGAGGCCCGCGCGCTCGGCGATGCGGTCCATGCGCGCACCCCCCAGCCCATGCTCGGAGAACTCGTCCCGCGCCGCATTCAGAATGGTATTCTGCGATCGGTCGGCGTCTCTCAAGCGCTCTTCCGCGACCGGTGTGGGTGTGCTGCTCATACCAACATAATTCTCTAATTGGTTAATAAAGTCAAATGACCCGGATCGCTGGCCATCTGCTCGTGGAATGCCTCATTGTCCAGGGTGTGACCCATGCCTTCGGCGTGCCGGGCGAAAGTTATCTGGCGGTGCTCGACGGCTTTCACGCCCATGCCGACCGCATCCGTTTCGTGACCAACCGGCAGGAGGGCGGCGCGGCCTTCATGGCCGAGGCCCACGGCAAGCTGAGCGGCCGGCCCGGCGTGTGTTTCGTGACGCGCGGGCCCGGCGCCACCAACGCCTCCATCGGCCTGCACACCGCGTTCCAGGATTCCACGCCCATGGTGCTGTTCGTGGGCGACGTGGCGAGCGACGCGCGCGACCGCGAGGCCTTCCAGGAAGTGGACTACGCGGCCTTCTTCGGCCCGTCCACCAAGGGCATGGCCAAGCGCGTGGAGCGCATCGACGATGCGCGCCGCATTCCCGAGTACGTGGCGCGCGCCTTCGCCACCGCCATGAACGGCCGGCCCGGCCCGGTGGTGCTGGTGCTGCCCGAGGACATGCTCACGCAGGCGGTGGACGCCGAGCCGCTGCCGCGCGTGGAGCCGGTGCAGGCCTGGAGCGACCCGGGCGCGCTGCGCGAGCTGCGCACGCTGCTGCTGGCGAGCGAGCGCCCGCTGGTGATCGCCGGGGGCGGCGGCTGGACGCCGCAGTCCGCCGCCGCGCTGCAGCGTTTCGCCGAGAACTGGCAGCTGCCGGTGGCCAACGCCTTCCGTTTCCAGGACACCTTCGACAACCACCACCCGCTGTACGCGGGCGATGTGGGGCTGGGCATCAACCCGGCGCTGGCGCGCCGCGTGCGCGAGAGCGACCTGCTGATCGCGCTGGGCCCGCGCCTGGGCGAGGCCACGACCGGCGGCTACACCCTCATCGAAGCGCCGGTGCCGGCGCAGAAGCTGGTGCACATCCACGCCAGCGCCGAGGAACTGGGCCGGGTGTACCAGCCCACGCTCGCCATCCACGCCAGCCTGAACGCCGCCGCGCGCAGCCTGGAGGTGCTCACCGCGCCGCCCACGCTGCCCTGGAGCGGCTGGGCGCAGGCCTGCCATGCCGACTACCTCGCCAACATCGACGTGGCCAACGGCGGCATCACCCTGCCGGGCACCATCGACATGCCGGCGATCATCCACACCTTGCAGCGGCACCTGCCGGCCGATGCCGTGCTCACCAACGGCGCGGGCAACTTCGCCAGCTGGCTGCACCGCTTCTTCCGCCACCATGGCCTGGCCAAGGGCCACAAGACGCAGCTCGCACCCACCAACGGGGCGATGGGCTACGGTGTGCCGGCCGGCATCGGCGCGGCCATCGTCAGCGGGCGCACCGCGTTCACCATCGCGGGCGACGGCGACTTCCTCATGAACGGGCAGGAGCTGGCCACCGCCATGCAGCACGGCGCCAGGAGCATCGTGCTGCTGCTCAACAACGGCAGCTTCGGCACCATCCGCATGCACCAGGAGCGCGAGTACCCGGCGCACGTGAGCGGCTCCGGCCTGAGCAACCCCGACTTCTGCGCGCTCGCCCGGGCCTACGGCTACGCGGCCGAGCGCATCACCCACACCGCCGAGTTCGAGCCTGCGCTGCTGCGCGCCCTGGCCGCCCCGGTGGGCACCGTCATCGAGGTGCTGCTGGACGTGGATGTGATCACCACGCGCGGCACGCTCGGCGCGATCCGGCAGGCGGCCCAGCGCGCGGCCCGGTGAATACATCACAAAGCGCGGGGCAGCTTCACACACCCGGTCGATAGCGCCCCTGCCTAGACTGGCCCATCCATCAACAGGAGTGGGTCATGTGGCAGGCAAAGGACACGGTTTGGAACGGCGGCGCGGACGTCGCGGGCGGTTTGGGCCTGCGCGCCAGCCTGGGCTCGCAGCACCTCATGCGGGTGTTCGACGAGATCGACTACGGCATGCTGATCATCGATGCGCAGGGCCACATCCTGCACGCCAACCACCTGGCGCGCCATGAACTGGCCATCGGGCGGGTCATCATGTCGTACGGCAACAGCCTGCTGGGCAGCAGCGCCGAATTCACCTCGCAGATCCAGCAGGCCATGGAGTCCTCGTTCCGCGGGCAGCGCAAGCTGCTCATGCTCACGGCGGGCGACAAGGAGCTTTCCATGGCCTTCACGCCGCTGAGCCACCCGCTGGAGGCCGATGCCCCCTCGGTGCTGGTGTTGCTGTCGCGCCAGAGCACCTGCGACAACCTCGCGGTGCGCATGTTCGCGCGCTCGCTGAGCCTGAGTCCGAGCGAAGAGTCGGTGCTCATGGGGCTGTGCAGCGGCCTGCAGATCAACGAGATCGCCGAGCACCACGGCGTGGCCGAGTCCACCGTGCGCAGCCAGATCAAGACACTGCGCGAAAAAGCCGGCGCGCCCAGCATCCGCCGGCTGCTGCACCGGGTCAACAGCCTGCCGCCGGTGGTCCCTGCCTTGCGCATCATCACGCCCATGCCTCACAATGCCACGGAGTTTTCCCACCCGTGACGTGAGCCTGGATGCCTGCCCCCGCCGTTTCCTTCGTACCCTCTCCCAACACCCACCACATTGAAGCGCTCGCGACCCTCGGGGTCGCGCGGCGCTATCGCCGTGGGGCATTGCTGATCCAGGAAGGCGAGACCGGCGACACGCTCTACATCGTCCTGCAGGGGCGGCTGCGGGCGTTTGTGTCCGACAACCAGGGCCGCGAGCTGACGCTGGGCATGTACGGGCCGCTCGAGTACGTGGGCGAGATGTCGCTCGACGGCGGGCCGCGCTCGGCCAACGTGGAGGCCGCCGATGCCAGCACCTGCGCGGTGGTCTCGCGCGCCACCTTGCTCGACTACATCGCTGCCCACCCCGAGTTCGCGCTGGAGCTGATGGCCCGGCTGATCCGGCGCGCGCGCCTGGCGACGGACAGCGCGCGCAGCGTGGCGCTGATCGACGTCTACGGCCGCCTGGTGCGCCTGCTCAACGAGCTGGCCAGCGGCCAGCCCGACGAGCAGGGCGAGCGCCCGCTGAAGGAGCGCCTGACCCACCAGCAGATCGCGCAGCACCTCGCCTGCTCGCGCGAAATGGTGAGCCGCCTGCTCAAGGACCTGGAGACCGGCGGCTACATCGCGGTGCGCGAGCGCTGGATCGTGCTGCGCAAGCCCTTGCCGGCGCGCTGGTGAACCGCCTCAGAGGCCGTTGAGCATGTCCCGCGCCTCCAGCGGAGCGGCCGAACTCGTGCCCGCGAGGCGCACCACGCTGCCGCTGCGGCTGCCCGCACCGAGCACGCCCCAGAGGGCCGGGTTGTCGTCGCTGGCCTTGAGCGTCTCGGGCACCTTCTTCACGCCCGGTCGCTGCGGTCGGCCCGCGTCGGGGTCGGGCTTGCGCGGCGAGTACAGCGCGAAGTGCCCACCGGCCGACGACTGCGCGCGCACGCCGCCCACGCTGACCGTGTTCTGACCGGTCGAGAGGCTGTTGAAGGTGCCGCTGCGGCGCACCGGCGTCGGGTTGTCGGCATGGTCCACGAACGAGCCCAGGTTGCCGCTGGTGTCGTAGAACACGTCTTCCAGGTAGGACTGCCGCGCGCCGGTGTTCTGGCCGATGGCCACGTCGTCGCGTTCGATGTAGGCGTCGAACAGGGTTTCCGTCGAGCCGGTGTTGCTCAGCACCACCTTCCAGGTGCCGAAGGGCCCGGTGACCACCGAGCGTCGGCGGCTGAAGGTGGGCGCCAGCGCCAGCAGGGCGCAGGTGCCGTGGCTGCCCAGGGCCGAGGTGGTGGGGTAGATCAGGCCGCACAGCGGTGAGCCCTGCGCGTTCACCCAGGTGCCGCCCTGGCCCATGGCCATGGGGGGCAGGGGCTGGGTCTGGCCGGGCGGCGTCACGCTGATCCGCACGTTCTGCGCACCGGCGGGCAGCCAGATCTCCAGGTAGCTCTCGGTGCGGTCGTCGGGCTGCACGCACCAGTGCAGCGCCACCGAACCGCCGGGGGGCAGCGTGGCGTTGGCGTGGGTGCGGCTCTGGTAGGCGTTGCCGGCGGGCACGGCGATCTGCAGGCGGCCGCCGAGCAGCGCGACCAGCTGGTCCATCGCCGCTTCCAGCACCGAGGTGCCGTCGTGCGGGCCGGCCAGCGTGCCCCAGCTGATGTTGACCACCAGCTGGGCGCTGGGCGCGCAGCGGGCGAGGATGTACATCAGCCCGTCGAGCACGCTCACGTTCATGGCGCCGCCCGAGGTGTCGAGCACGTTGGACCAGTCGAGCTGCACTGCCACCAGGTCGCAGCGGCTGGCCTCGTCGTCCATCGGGTGCAGCAGGTTGCCCTTGCCGCAGGCCAGGCTCATCACGTGCGTGCCGTGGTTCACCGGGCGGCTCAGGTCCCAGAGCTGCAGGTGCTCGTAGAGCGCGTCCTCGTCCAGCTGGCCGTGGCGCGTGTAGGCGGCCATGGCCGCGTCGATCGCCGCACCCGAGAGTTCGTGCCCGTAGCCCATGTCGCACGGGGTCGGGCCGGCGCGCGCGGGGTCCAGCGGCACGCAGTGGTGCGGCTGGTTGCCGGGCCAGTTGCCGTTGACCGTGTCGTCCTGGCGCCAGAAGTGCTTCACGCGCGTGCGGCCCTGGGCATCGAGGAACTGGTCGTTGGCGAAGGCCAGGCCGCCGTCGATCAGGCCCAGCACCTTGCCGTCGAGCAGGCCGGGCGCGTGGTCGGGGTGGCTGCCGGGCGTGCAGGGATCGACCAGGGGGTGCGTGTGGTGGCCCACCGGCAAGCCCAGCTCGAAACGCAGGATGAGGCCGCGAAAGTGCGGGTTGTTGCGCAACTGGTCGAAGAAGCGCTTCTTCACCCGGGCGGTGCAGAAGCGCAGGCCGGGCACGTTGAGGTACACGCGCGGGATCTGTAGCCAGGCGGTGGAGGAGGCAGCCACCAGGGCCGGCACATCGGCCTCGGCGGTCAGCTCGATCACGATCGGCAGCCACTTGGGCGGCTTCTTGCCGCGCCCGAAGTGGTAGCCCGCGAACTGGTCGGCTTCCGCCCAGATCAGGTAGGGGTCTTCACCGTCGATGGCGCCGGGGGCGTTCCAGTCGATGCCGGTGAACTCGCCGGTGGGCAGCGGTTGCCAGCTCATGCCCATTCCTTGAGCGCTTCCCCCCAAAGCCAGGCCAGCAGCGGCGCGTTGCCCACGGCGGTGGAGGTGGCCGAGCGCGTGTAGGCGTTGCCGCTGGTGTGGTCCATCGACTGGTTCAGGCTGAAGTCCAGCGGCTCGCCGTTGGGGCCTTCGAACAGGCGTCCGTCGAAGCCGCGCTCGTGCACGCGGGTGCCGGTGGCGCGCGCCACCAGGAACTCGGCCAGCGCCGTGCCCAGCAGGCGCCCGCCGGCGCTGTCCACGGGGTAGTGCACGCCGGACACCACGCGGTTGGTCGCGATGCGCGCAGCCAGCCGCTGCAGTTGCTCGCGGCTCAGCGTGCCGTTGGGTGGGGATCCTGTACCCGGTACAGCATCCAGCAAGGCCTCGAGAAGCGTGGCCACGGCAAAGGCCTCGGTGGCATGGCCGCTGGGCCAGCTGCCATGTCCCGGGGTTTCGATCATGGGCTGGATCTGCGGCGAAAACGCCACCGGGCGGATGCTGGCGAAGATGTGCTTGAAGCGCATTTCCACGTGCACGCACAGCGAGAACACCAGGTCGATCAGTTGCAGGGTTTTCTTGTGGCGGTGCGCGGTCAGGCCGACCACCGACGACCAGAAGGCCATCGGCGGCGTCATCTGCGCCACGATTTCCACCGCCCGGTCGGCCCGCAGATCGGCGTAGGCGGCCACCAGGTCGAGCTGCTTCTTGAACTGCGCCTTGGTGGGGGCGCGCATGCGCACGAGCGGCTTGCGCTGGATGTTGCTCGACTGCAGGTTGGCGAATTCGAGCGAGGCCTGCTTGGTGCCGTTGTTGCTCTTGAACAGCAGCCCTTCGAGCAGTTCCGTGAAGCACGCGGTCACACGCGGACCATCCGCCCACAAGGCCAGGTTGGCGGGCTTGTCGAAGCCCGGCTCCGTGACATGCAGCGACGCGCCGGTGAACGGGCCGACGATGGCGGCCCGGTTGAGAATGAGCGCATCGGCCATGTTGACGCGCGGGTCTGCGGCCCCGCCGCTGAACCCTCCACTGAAACCGCCACTGAAGCCGCCGCTGAACCCCCCGCTGAATCCTCCGCTCATACGATCCTCCTTGTGTTGAAACTATTGAAGTGGCAAACCGAGGGCCTCCATGGCCTTGGCGCCGCGCTTTCGCACCGGACTCTGGCTGCCCGACGCCAGATGCCGGGCCACCGTCAGATTGGGTTGCAGTGTGCGAATCAGGTCGAGTGTCTTGCGCGCTTCCTCGATCCGCCCGAGTTCGTACTGCGCGACCATCAGCGCCCGGATCGTGGGCAGGTGATACCGGTTCTTCTGCAGTGAGGACGAGCAGGTGGACACCGTCAGCTCCAGCTCGCCCACGCCCAGGTAGCTGTTGGCGAGCATCATTTCGAAATAGTATTTTTGCGGGTCCAGCGGCGACAGCTTGAGCGCGGTCTCGGCCTCGGCCACCGAGTCGCTCGGTGCGCCCCACATCGTCGACCACACGCTGTTGTACAGCCAGGCCATGGGATCGTTCGGGTTGCTCTGCGTCGCTTCCTGCAGCAGGCGGCGCGACGCGTCCACGTCTTCGCCCAGGTGGCACAGCGCGTGGCCCTTGATGGCCATGGCGAGCGAACTGCTCGGTTCGAGGTCGAGCGCGCGGTCGGCGGTGTCGATGGCGCGCTGGAAGTCGCGCGTCGGTTCGCCCGAGAGCCCTTGCACCACCTGCATGATGTGCCACTTCGCCATCCAGGCCCAGGGGGTGGCCACGCGCTTGTGGCGTTCCACCACCGCTTCGAGCAGTTGCTGGCTGCGCTGCAGGTCGCGCGGCGTGGAGCGGTGCATGAGCGTGATGCCGCCGAGCATCAGGGCGTTGCTGTCGAGCTGCGGCACGGGCAACACCAGCGTGCGCTGCACCACGTCGTTGAGCAGGGCCTTGGCGCAGGCGGCGCACAGCGCGTCGAGCAGGCTGCTCTGGGCTTCCAGCAGGTCGCGCGTGTCGCCCGTCAGGCGGTCGGCCCAGATCACTTCGCCGCGCTTGCGGTCGGAGAGCTCCGCCATGATGACGACCTTGTCGCCATAGGTCACGTAGCTGCCGCCCAGCACGAAGGTGGCGTCCAGGTGCTGGCCGATTTCGTTCGTGCTGCTCTGGCGGCCCCGGAAGGCCGTGGTGGACAGGCGGGAGATCACGCGCAGGTTCTGGCTGCGTGCGAGCTGCGCGATCACGCCGTCGGCGATCAGTTCGCCGATCACGAACTGCTCGGCCGCGTGGCTGCGCGTTTCAAAGGGCACCACGGCAATGGACGGGCGGAAGTCGGTGGCGGCGCCTTCCGGCACGCGCGGTCGCACGGCGGCCGAGGTGCTGGAGACCGGGTACAGCAGCCAGGTGCGCACCGGCTCGGGCCAGTGCTTGAGGTAGCTCTCGCCGCGGTCCTCGACCTCGGCATCCACGCCCACCACGATGCCGTCGAACACGCTCGTGGTCACCAGGGTCTCGCCGGGGGCGGCAAGGTCGGCCACGCGCGCGGCGAGGTTCACGCCATGGCCGTACACGTCGTTCTCGTCCACGTAGAGGTTCGTGGCATTGAGGCCGGCGCGCAGGTGCAACTGCTGGGAGGCCGGCAGCGTCTGGTTCAGCGGCGCGAAGTACTGGTGCAGCGACAGGGCCGCGCGCACGCCGTCGGTGGGTCGGTCGAACTCCACCAGCAGGCCGTCACCCAGGCTCTTGACCAGACGGCCGTGGCACGCCGGCAGCACCTGCGAGGTGGCGTGGTGCATGAAGCCGCGCCATTGGTTCACGACCGCCGCTTCGTTGGCCGCCATCAGCCGCACCGATTCCACGAGATCGATCACCAGCACCACCTTGTGCCGCTGCTGCGGCAGCGGCGGCATGGTCGATGGATTTTCCTGGCCTTCCTGAAGAGTCGAAGCGGTCACGGGCTGGCGGGCGGTCATGCCTGTTGAGGTGTCAAGAATTGTTGCAGTTTCTCACATGTCGCGCGCGACGCTGAGACGCGTACGCGCAAAAACAGCAAAGCCGGCTGGCGCCGGCTTTGCTGATCTTCGTTGCACCCGCGAGGGTGAAGAAGGAAGGCTTACTTCAGGTGGTCGTTGACCAGCTTGGTCATTTCGAACATCGAGGCCTGGGCCTTCTTGAAGATTTCCTTCAGCTTGGCGTCGGCGTTGATCATGCGACGGTTGACCGAGTCCTGCAGCTTGTTCTTCTTGATGTAGTCCCAGATCTTCTTGGTGACTTCGGTGCGCGGCAGGGGCGAGCTGCCCACGATGGCGGCCAGGGCGGCGCTGGGGGTCAGCGCTTTCATGAACGCGGCGTTCGGGGTGCGCTTCTTGGCCGGGGCGGCCTTCTTCGCAGGAGCTGCCTTCTTGGCCGGAGCGGCCTTCTTCGCAGGGGCTGCCTTCTTGGCCGGAGCGGCCTTCTTCGCAGGAGCTGCTGCCTTCTTGGCCGGAGCGGCCTTCTTCGCAGGAGCTGCGGCCTTCTTGGCCGGTGCCGCTTTTTTAGCGGGCGCTTTTTTCGCAGTTGCCATGGTTGAATTTCCTTCTAGAAGTTGACGATGCGCCAGTGGAAAACGCGCTTTCTCACTGGTGTCTCGGATGCTAATAGAGATGAACCTTCAATCCAAGGTGGAGAACGCGCTTTTTTCAAGCTTTGCGCAGGGGAGACGCGGGTTTTTGGCGGGGAAAACAACACTTCTTCCCACCGGGGCCGCTCTGCGCCTGGGAAGGCGGGCGTTTTCGACCTGCGTGGCTCAGGCCGTGAGGCCCTTGTAGAGCATGTACGAGGCGAGCAAGTACAGCAGTCCGGCGAACACGCGCTTGAGCGATTTGACCGGCAGCGCATGCGCGGCCTTCACGCCCATCGGTGCCATCAGCACGCTGAAGAAAGCGATCACCACCAGCGCGGGCAGGTAGATGTAGCCGAACGAACCGGCCGGCAGATCCTTCAGGCCCTGGCCTGCGATCACATAGCCCACGGCGTTGGCCAGTGCGATGGGAAAACCGAGCGCGGCGCTGGTGGCCACGGCGTTGTGGATGGTCACGTTGCACCAGGTCATGAAGGGCACGCTGACGAAACCGCCGCCGGCACCGACGAGGCCCGAGAGCATGCCGATGACGCTGCCCGCGCCCACGAGGCCCGGTGTGCCGGGGAGAGTGCGCGTGGGCTTGGGCTTCTTGTCGAGCAGCATCTGCGTGGCCGAGAAGCCGACGAAGGCCGCGAAGAACAGCGCCAGCCACGAGCCCTTGAGCAAGGCGAAGATGCCCAGGCTGGCGATGGCGGAGCCGAGCACGATGCCGGGGGCCAGGCCCTTGACGATGTCCCAGCGCACGGCACCGCGCTTGTGGTGCGCGCGCACGCTGGAGATGGAAGTGAAGATGATGGTGGCCATGGAGGTGGCGATGGCCATCTTGACCGCGAGGTCCGCCTCCACGCCGCGTCCCGCGAGGATGAAGGTGATGAAGGGCACCATCAGCATGCCTCCACCGATGCCCAACAAGCCGGCCAGGAAACCGGTACCAAGGCCGAGTGCGGCCAACTCAACGATCAGGAGGGGGTCTAGAGGCATGAAAGGTGTCTGCAAGTGCCGCCGGACCGGCATCCTGAACCGGGGTTCAGGTGGGCGAGGGCAGCGGGGCTTCGGGTTCGTCTGACGCGAGACGCTCGCACCAGCCACGCAATGTACCAAGCCCGGGCTCTATGAGCATTGGTTCAAGGAAATATAAAGCCCGGCGCGCACTGCAGACAGGGCAAATTGTAGGCGCTGCATGAGGCCCTGACGGACCATCGGTCGATATATTCCTGTGCAGTGACCGGCGGCGCGTCAGAGCAGGCGGCCGTCCTTGTCCAGCGTCTGGTCCAGGCGGCGCATCAGCTCTTCCACACGGGCCTGCGTTTGCGGATCGAGCGGCTCGCTGTCGAAGCCGCCGCCGGCTTCGGCGAACGCGCTCTGTTCGGGCTGGCCGAACGACGAGGCCTGGAAGCTCTCGGCTTCCTTCTGCGAGAGTTCGAACGCGAGGTTGAGCGAGGCCAGCACCGCGATGCGGTCGCGCGCCTTCACCTTGCCCGCATCGCGGATGCGGCACATGGCGGTGTCCACGCGCTCCACGGCGTCGAGCAGCGAGGTTTCACCGCCGGGCGGGCACGAGAGCAGGTAGCTCTGGCCCATGATCTGCACTTCAATCTGTTTGCTGCCGGGTTTGCTCATGATCGTTCCTTGCGGGTGTCGGTGGCGGCATCGGTCATGCCGGGGGGCAGGCGATCCAGCAAGGCATCGATGCGCGCGCGGGCGGCCATCAGCCGGGACTTGAGCGAGTCGCGCTCGGCCTGCAGCGCATGCACCTGTTCAACCAGCAGGCTGTTGGTGCGCTGCAGTTCTTCGTGTCGCAGCAACAGGCGCTCGACACGTTCGGTGATCTGGTCAAAGTGCTTGGGATCGGCCATGGTGGGGACTCGAAGTTTTCACATTGTAGGGTTGCCCCGCAAGCGCACCGCTTAGAATGCCGGCTGTTGGTGCTCGCGGTGTGGTTCACATGCCGCAGTTCAACGGGAAGCAGGAGGGTCATTCCCCAGGGATGGGACCTAACCTGCGCTGCCCCCGCAACGGTAAGCAGACGAGTGGCCATGAGCGCGTGCGCGAACGGTCTCTCAGCCTCCATCCAACAGCCACTGGACGACACGCCGTGTCATCTGGGAAGGCGATGGAGGTCGGTCTGTCAGCCCGGATACCGGCCAACGAGGTGGTGGTGCGTCTGGCGACAGGCGCCTCACCGTGATGCCCGTGCACCGTCGGGGAAGATGGTGAGGGCTTCCTGTCCGTTTCTTCATCATGAAAAATCGCAAACTGCGCGCGCCACTGGCCGCGCTTCCGCTGGCGTTGCTGGCGGGCTTCGGCGCGCCTGTCTCCCACGCACAAGATACCCCCCTCAAGGAAACCGTGGTCACGGCCACCCGGGTCGAGCAGCCGCTGACCGATGTCGTGGCCGATGTGTCCATCGTGGACCGCGCGGCCATCGAGCGCAGCGGCGCCACCGGCCTGGCCGACGTGCTGGCCCGTGTGCCGGGCATTTCCATCAGCCGCAACGGCGGGCCCGGCGCCACCACCAGCGTCTACGTGCGCGGCGGCGAGACCCGCTTCACCGCCGTCTACGTGGACGGCGTGCGCATCGAGTCGCAGGGCGGCAGCGGTGGCGCGTCCTGGAGCGCGATCCCGCTGTCGCGCATCGATCGCATCGAGGTGCTGCGCGGTCCGGCGGCGGCGGTCTACGGCTCGGACGCCATGGCGGGCGTGATCCAGATCTTCACGCGCCAGGGCGAGGGCGGTTTCACGCCCTCGATCGAGGTGGGCCTGGGCAACCAGGGCACGGCCAAGCTCGATGCCTCCTTCAGCGGCGCCGCCGGCGACTTCGACTACGCCTTCGGCGTCACGCGCGAAACCAGCCACGGCTTCAACGCGCAGCCCGCGGCCAACCCGGACCACGACGGCTTTCGCAGCACGTCGGCCTCCGCCCGCCTGGGCCTGAAAGTGGCGCCCGGCCACCGCCTGGAAGCCACGCTGCTCTCCAGCGACCTGGACGCGCAGTACGACTCGACCACGCCGCGCCGCGACGATCACGCGCTGAGCAAGGTGAACACGCTGGGCCTGACCTGGTCGGCGCGCTGGAGCGAGGTGTACAGCACCCAGGCCGGCATCACGCAGGGCACAGACCGCTACGCCACGCGGCCCGCGCCCTACGTGTCCGAGACCCGCCTGAGCAACTACCTGTGGCAGAACCGCTGGCAGTTCGGCGCGCACCAGTTGACGGCGACGCTGGAGCGGCGCGAAGACCGCTTCGACAACGCCGAGACCCGGCCCGCCGCGACCAACCGGCACCAGAACGCACTCGCGCTGGGCTACGGCTGGCGCGAGGGCAAGCACACGCTGCAGCTCAACGCGCGCCAGGACGACGACAGCGAGTTCGGCGCCAAGTCCACCGGCAGCGCGGCCTACGCCTATGCCTTCGTGCCGGGCTGGCGCGTCATGACCTCGGCGGGCACCGCCTTCCGGGTGCCCACGCTGTACCAGCGCTTCAGCATCTACGGCGTGCCCTCGCTGCGGCCGGAGACCTCGCGCAACGTCGAGGTGGGCCTCAAGCGCGAAGTCGGCAGCAGCCTCTTCAGCGTGGTGGCCTACCGCAACAAGGTGTCCGATCTGATCACTTACGTGGGCGGGGCCGGTGCCTGCATCAACGGCACGGGTGCGTTCCCCGGTTGCTACGCCAACACCGCGCGCGCCGAGTACTCGGGCATCACGGTGGAAGCCGGCGGCCAGGTCGGCGCGGTGACGCTGCACGGCTCGCTCGACCTGCAGCACCCCAAGGACCTGTCGACCGGCAAGGAGCTGCCGCGCCGGCCGCGTGAGATGGCCAAGCTGAGCGCCGACACGCAAGTGGCCGGTTGGACGCTCGGGTCCGAACTGGAACTGGTGGGCCGCCGCTACAACGACGCCGCCAACCTCCAGCGCCTGGACGGTTACGGGCTGGTGAACGTGTACGCCAGCAAGCGGCTCGGCCCGGACTGGACGCTGCTGGCGCGCGTGGACAACGTGGGCGACAAGGACTACCAGACCGCGCGCGGCTACGCCACCGCCGGTCAGACGTTCTACGTCGGCATGAAATGGGCGCCGCAGCGGTGATGCCGCATGGCCCGGCCATTCTGGTGGCGGCTCCGGCTTCGGGCCAGGGCAAGACCACCGTGGCCGCGGCACTGGCGCGCCTGCACGCGCGCGCCGGCCGGCGGGTGCGGGCCTTCAAGTGCGGGCCCGACTTCCTGGACCCGCACTGGCTCGCGCTGGCCACCGGGCACCCGGTGCACAACCTCGACCTGTGGATGACAGGCGAAGACGATGCGCGCGCGCGCCTTCACGAAGCGGCCACGCAGGCCGACCTGATCGTGGTCGAAGGGGTGATGGGCCTGTTCGATGGCGAGCCCAGCGCGGCCGACCTGGCGCAGCGCTTCGGCCTGCCGGTGCTCGCCGTGATCGACGCCTCGGCCATGGCGGGCACCTTCGGTGCACTGGCTTTCGGTCTGCGCCACTTCCGCCCCGGCCTGCCCTGGGCCGGTGTGCTGGCCAACCGCGTGGGCAGCCAGCGCCATGCGCAGATGCTGCGCGAGGCGCTGGCCGATGACGAGGCCCAGTTCCTGGGCGCCGTCATGCGCGATGCCGCTTTTTCCTTGCCCGAGCGCCACCTGGGCCTGACGGTGGCCGCCGAATTGCCCGACGCGCTGGCCCGGCTCGATGCCGCCGCCGATGCGCTCGCCCGCACACCGCTGGGCCAGATGGATGGCGACGCGCTGGCGCGCTGGACGGTGGCGTTCGACGCGCCCGCCGCCGTGCCCGCCCAGGCCGCTTTGCTGGCCGGCAAGACGATTGCCGTTGCGCGCGACGCGGCCTTCTGTTTCATCTATCCGGCCAACCTCGATGTGCTGCGCGCGCTCGGTGCCGAGTTGGTCTTCTTCTCGCCGCTGGCCAACGAGCCGCTGCCCGCGTGCGACGCGGTCTGGTTGCCCGGCGGTTACCCCGAGCTGCACGCCGACGCGCTGGCAGCGGCCTCCCGCACCCGCGAGGGCCTGCGCGCACACGCCCAGGCCGGTCGGCCGGTGTGGGCCGAATGCGGCGGCATGATGCCGCTGTTCGATCGCATCGTGTCCAGCGACGGCGAAGCCGCCGCCGTGTGGGGCCTGCTGCCGGGCCAGGTGCTCATGCAGAAGCGACTGGCGGCCCTGGGGCTGCAGCAACTCGCGCTGCCGGCGGGCACTTTGCGCGGCCACACCTTCCATTACTCGCGCTGCGAAACCGCGCTGGCGCCGGCCCACCGCACCGAACCGGCGCGCGGCGGTGCCGGCGAAGCCGTGTACCGTGTGGGTCCGGTGCAGGCGAGTTACTTCCATGCCTGGTTCCCGTCCAGCCCGGCGGCCACCGCCTCGCTGTTTCTTGCAGGAGCTGCCCCATGAACACGGCGTCCCTCGGCCCGCAGCGCATCGTCTGCCTGACCGAAGAAACCACCGAGTGGCTGTACCTGCTCGGGCAGGAGCACCGCATCGTCGGCATCTCCGGCTACACCGTGCGGCCGCGCCGCGCGCGCGACGAGAAACCCAAGGTCAGCGCCTTCCTGAACGCCAAGATCGACAAGATCCTCGCGCTGCAACCCGACTGCGTGTTCGGTTTCTCCGACCTGCAGGCCGACATCGCGGCCGAACTCATCCGTGCGGGCGTGCAGGTGACGGTGTTCAACCAGCGCAGCGTGGAAGAGATCCTGTCCATGCTGTACCAAGTGGCGGCGATGGTGGGTCGTGCCAACGAAGGCCTGGCCTGGATCGAGGCCAACAGGGCCCGGCTCGACGGCATCCGCGCCGCCGTGCAAGCCCTGCAGGCCGGCGGCCAGCGCCGCCCACGCGTGTTCTTCGAGGAGTGGGACGAACCCCACATCAGCGGCATCCTCTGGGTCTCCGAGCTGATGGGCATCGCAGGAGGCGACGACGTGTTCCCCGAGCTCGCGCGCATGCCGCTGGGCAAGGACCGCATCATTGCCGACGGTGCCGAGATCGTGCGCCGCAACCCCGACATCGTGATCGGCTCCTGGTGCGGCAAGAAATTCCGCGCTGAAAAAGTGGCCGCGCGCGCCGGCTGGCAGGACGTGAACGCGGTGAAGCACGGCCAGCTGTTCGAGATCAAGTCGGCCGACATCCTGCAGCCCGGTCCGGCCGCGCTCACCGACGGTGTGGCGCAGCTGCACCGCATCGTCACCGATTGGATGCAAAGCCATGGCTGAGATCGCCCGCAGCGAATTCATCCTGGGCGGCCAGCGCAGCGGCAAGTCGCGCCGCGCGGAGCTGCTCGCGCGCCAGTGGCTGGCGACGGACACCGCCCACCGCGCGGTGATGATCGCCACCGGCCAGCCCTGGGACGACGAGATGCGCGAGCGCATCGCGCGCCACCAGCGCGACCGCGCCGAGCGCGTGCCCGGCATGGTCACGGTGGAAGAACCGCGGGCCCTGGCCGAGGCCCTGCGCGAACACAGCGCGCCTCACACCCTGGTGGTGGTGGACTGCCTCACGCTGTGGCTGACCAACCTGCTGATGCCCGCCGAAGGCGCGGCGGCCGACCCCGCCGGGCCCACGCGCCAGCTGTGCCAGGCCATCGAGGCCGCGCGCGGCCCGGTGGTGCTGGTGGGCAACGAGATCGGCCTGGGCGTGATCCCCATGGGCCGCGAGGTGCGCGCCTTCGTGGACGCGCTCGGCGGCCTGAACCAGGCCGTGGCTGCGGCCTGCGAGCGCGCCACGCTGATGGCGGCGGGCCTGCCCCTGACCCTGAAATGAAAGCCCGATCCATGACCCGCTTCTGGCGCCTTCTCACCCTCGGCCTGCTGATCGGCGGCGCGGCGCACGCGGCCGAGGTGACCTTGACCGACGACCGGGGCGTGACGGTGACGCTGGCGCAATCGCCGCAGCGCATCGTCTCCGTGCTGCCCTCGCTCACGGAAACCGTGTGCGAGCTGGGCCAGTGCCACCGCCTCGTGGGGGTGGACCGCTACTCCAACTTCCCGGCCAGCGTGCGCGGCCTGCCGCAAGTGGGCGGCGGCATCGACCCCAACATCGAGGCCATCGTGGCTCTCAAGCCCGACGTGGTGCTCATGGCCACCTCGTCGCGCGGCGTGCAGCGGCTGGAGTCGCTGGGCGTGAAGGTGCTGGCGATGGAGCCACGAAGCTCGGCCGACGCGCAGCGCGTGATGGGCAAGCTGGGCCAGTTGCTGGAGGTGCCCGACGCGCAGCGCATCTGGCGCGCGATCGACGCCGGCGTGTCGGCGGTGGCGCAGTCGCTGCCGCCGGGCGCGCGCAAGCTGCGCGTGTATTACGAGGTGAGCGCCGGGGGCTACGCCGCCGGCACCGGCTCCTTCATCGGCGAGATGATGGCGCGCCTGGGCGTGCAGAACATCGTCGCGCCCGCGCTGGGGCCGTTCCCGCGCGTCAACCCCGAGTACGTGGTGCGCGCCAACCCCGACCTCATCATGATCGGCGCGCGCAACGTGCAGGGCCTGGAAACCCGGCCGGGCTGGCGCGGCATCCGCGCCTTGCGCGAACGCCGCCTCTGCGTCTTCACGGCCGAGGAGTCCGACGTGCTGGTGCGCCCGGGCCCGCGCATGGCCGAGGCCGCGCGCCTCATGGCGCGCTGCATCACCGAAAAGGGCTTGAAGTGAGCGGAGCGCGCCACAGCCTCTGGCTCGGCAGCGCGCTGCTGATCGCGGCCGCGGCGGTGCTGCTGCTCGGCGCAGGCGTGGGCAGCACCGGCTTCGACAGCGTGCTGCACGCCCGGCACGACCCGGTGGCCTGGCAGATCCTGTGGGACATCCGCCTGCCGCGCACGCTCGGCGCCTGGGTGGCCGGGGGCCTGCTCGGCCTGGCCGGCGCTGTCGCGCAAGGCCTGTTCCGCAACCCGCTGGCCGACCCGTAACTGCTGGGCAGCGCCTCGGGCGCGGCGCTCGGCGTGGCCCTGGCGCTGGCCCTGTTCGGCACCACCCCGTTCGCCACCCAATGGGCGGTTCGCCTGGGCCTGACCGGGGCGGCCTTCACCGGTGCGGTGATCGGCGTGGTGCTCACGCTGGCGCTGGCCAAGGGCGTGCAGCACACCCTGCGCCTGCTGCTGGCCGGCGTGATCGTGGGCGTGGTGCTCGGCGCCGCGCGCGACCTCGTCACCATCGCCTCGCCCGACACGCTGCAGGCCATGCAGGGCTTCATGCTGGGCAGCACCGGCTTCGTGGGCTGGGCCGCCTGCGGCGTGATGGCGGCCACGGGGCTGGCTGCGCTGCTGGTGGCTGCCTCGCTCGGCCGCGTGCTCGACGGCCTGGCGCTGGGCGAAGCCACCGCGATCAGCCTGGGCCTGCCGCTGGTGGCCGTGCGCGCCGTGCTGGTGGCCGTGCTGGCGCTGGCCACCGGCGCGGCGGTGGCGCAGACCGGCCTGATCGCTTTCGTGGGCCTGGCCTCGCCGCACCTGGTGCGCTCCATCGTGAAGACCACGCACGGCCGCCTGATCGTGCTGAGCGCCTTGATGGGCGGCCTGCTGCTGATGGCCGCCGACGTGCTCGCGCGCTGGATCATCGCGCCGCAGGAGCTGCCGGTGGGCGTGCTCACCGCCGTGCTGGGCGGCAGCTACCTGCTGTGGCTGATGCACCGGCGGCGCCGGCCGGGGAGCGGCTTGTGACGGCGGCGATGCGGGCCCATGGCATCGGCGTGGCGCTGGGCGGCGCGCCGGTGCTGCACGGCATCGAGGTCAGCCTGCCCGCCGCGCGCTGGACCAGCGTCGTCGGCCCCAACGGCGCGGGCAAGTCCACCTTGTTGAAAACCCTCGCCGGCCTGCTGCCGCACAGCGGCGAGGTGCAGCTGCTGGACCGGCCGCTCGTGCAATGGCGCGGCCGCGAGCGCGCGCGCCGACTGGCCTGGCTGGGGCAGGGCGAGCAGGGCGCCGACGACCTCAGCGTGTGGGACGTGGCCATGCTCGGCCGCCTGCCACACCAGCCCTGGCTGGCCCCGCCGTCCGGGGCCGACCGGGTTGCGGTCGAGCAGGCCCTGCGCGCCACCCAGGCCTGGGACTGGCGCGAGCGCCCGCTGGGCGCGCTCTCCGGCGGCGAGCGCCAGCGCGTGCTGCTGGCGCGCCTGCTGGCGGTGCAGGCCGAGGTGATGCTGATGGACGAGCCGCTGGCCAACCTCGACCCGCCGCACCAGGCCGACTGGCTGCTGCTGGTGCGCGAGCTGGTGGCGCAAGGCAAGACCGTCGTCAGCGTGCTGCACGAAATCGGCATGGCCCTGCACGCCGACCAGATGGTGGTGATGGCCCAGGGCCGCGTGCACCACCAGGGCGCCTGCGACGACCCCGCCACCCACCAGGCCCTTGAACAGGTCTTTGACCACCGCATCGCGATCCATCCGCTGGGCGACCAGTGGGTGGCCTTGCCCCGCTGACCTTTTTTTTACGGAGCCCGAACCATGCAGATCGAAGCCCCTCCCGTCCTGCGCGACACCCCCAAACCCCAAGGCGAACGGCGCGGCCTGGTGCTGGTGCACACCGGCACCGGCAAAGGCAAGAGCACGGCCGCATTCGGCCTGGCGCTGCGCGCCCATGGCCGGGGCAAAGCGGTCAAGGTCTACCAGTTCATGAAGGTGCCCTCGGCGCGCTTCGGGGAACACCGGCTGTTCGAGCAGCTGGGCATTCCCATCGAAGGCCTGGGCGACGGCTTCAGCTGGAAGAGCCGCGACCTGGACCACTCGGCCGAACTCGCACTCGACGGCTGGGCCAAGGCCGAGGCCACCATCCGCGCTGGTGAGCACTTCATGGTGGTGCTGGACGAAATCATGTACCCGCTGCGCTATGGCTGGGTGCCGCTGGAGGCGGTGCTGACCTGCCTGCGCGAGCGACCGCCGCAGGTGCACGTGGTGCTCACCGGGCGCGGCGCACCGGCCGAACTCATCGAACTGGCCGACACGGTGACCGAGATGACGCTGATCAAGCACCACTTCAAGGCCGGCGTTCCCGCACAGCGAGGCATTGAAGACTGATGGGCGCGATGCTGCCCGTGCCGACGCTGGCGATGCTGGGGCTGCTCGGCGGCATGACCGTCCCCGCGCTCGCGCAGCACCGCATCGTCACCCTCTCGCCCTCGCTCACCGAGGCCGTGTGCGCGCTCGGCCATTGCGCCGAGCTGGTCGGCACCGACCGTTATTCCAGCTGGCCTGGCAGCGTGTCGAAACTGCCCAAGGTCGGCGGCCTGGCCGACGCGCAGATCGAACACATCGTGGCGCTGCGGCCCGACATGGTGCTGCTCGGGCCGCGCAGCCGCGCCGGGGAGCGCCTGACCGAGCTCGGCGTGCCGGTGCAGACCTTCGACGCCCGCACCCACGCCGACCTCAAGCGCATGCTGCTCGCGCTCGGCCAGTCGCTGGGCGAGACGGCGCGCGCCCTCGAACTGGTGCGGCGCATCGACCAGGAGCTCGACGCCGCCGCGCGCCGCGTGCCGGCGTCGCTGCGCGGTCGCACGGTGTACGTGGAGGTTGGCATCGGCCCCACCGCCGCCAGCGCCAAGAGCTTCATCGGCGAAACCGTGGCGCGCCTGGGCCTCGTCAACATCGTGAGCGGTGACGCCGGCCTGTTCCCGCGCGTCAACCCCGAGATGGTGGTGCGCCGCTCGCCCGATCTGATCATCGGCCCCCAGTCCACGCTCTCGGGCATGGCCGACCGCCCCGGCTGGGCCGGCCTGCAGGCGCTGCGCCGCCAGCAGGTCTGTCAGCTCGATGCCGACCGCATGGACCTGCTCTCGCGCCCCGGCCCCCGGCTGGGCGAGGCCGCGCAGATGCTGGTCGATTGCCTGCTCGCCTTGCCCCCCCGCCCCCAATAGGAG
>Ga0247823_10001295_pt1 | contig 20850 bp, 23 predicted proteins | sample 13C_PalmiticAcid_2_FD_192426 | JGI IMG/M metagenome (GOLD analysis project Ga0247823, IMG submission 192426) | Soil microbial communities from agricultural site in Penn Yan, New York, United States - 13C_PalmiticAcid_Day30 | ecosystem: Environmental > Terrestrial > Soil > Agricultural land... | reverse complement strand
GTTCGGCGGCATCGCGCGCCGCGTCCTTGCCGCCGAACAGGTCGAACTCCCAGCTTGCGCCGAGGTTCAGCTCATAACCCTGCGCCTCCCGCTCGAAGCCCGGCAAGGCGGAAGCGATCCTGCCCTGCGGCGTCTCGAGCGACTGCCAGGCCTCGCTCGCCTGACCGCTGACCTGGCCGGCGGGAAGCAGGTCGGCATCGGCGTGGCGCAGCGCGGTGCGCGCCTGCACGACCCGGGCACGCGCCTGCTGCAGGTCGAGATTCTGGGCCAGCGCCCGCTCCACGAGGCTCGCCAGCAGGGGGTCATCGAACGACCGCCACCAATGGACCAGATCGACCGCCGCCGCTGCGTCCGCCTTCGCATCCAAGGCGGCCCCGCTTATGAACACCGGCGGCGCCGTCATCTGCGGCGCGATATAAGTCGGGCCGACTGCACAGCCTCCGAGCAGGGCCGCGGTCGAGATCGCAATCAGGGACAAAGGTGAAATTCGCATATGGGGTCCGCCCAGGATCAAATGTGACCATTGACAGCATTAGTCATAATTTGTCAATCGGGCCCATTCGCGCTAGGATTGAATCATGAGTACGCAGAACGCACGCAAGACCACCGCACGCGGACCGGCGGAACATTCGGTCCGCGACCAGATCGTCAAGGCGGCGCACGACTATTTCGCGCATTACGGCTATGCCAAGACGACGGTGGCAGACCTCGCCCGGGAGATCGGCTTCTCGAAAGCCTATATCTACCGCTTCTTCGAATCGAAGCAGGCCATCGGCGAAGCGATCTGCGCCGATTGCCTCGACCAATTGTTCGGCCAGGTCCGCGAGGCAGTGGAACAGGGGCAGGACGCAACCGACAAGCTGCGCCGATTCGCGAAGACGGTGACAAATGCCGGGGTCGAATTGTTCTTCGCCGATCGCAAACTCTACGAGATCGCCGCGCACGCCTCCTCGGAGAAATGGGCGGCGGCACAGGCCTATACCGAGCGCCTGCAGCACCTCATCGAGGAGATTCTGAAGGAAGGCCGGGGAAGCGGCGAGTTCGAGCGCAAGACTCCGCTCGACGAGACCCGCCGATCGATCTTCTACGCGCTGCTGCCCTTCATCGACCCCGTCTTTCTCGAGCGCAGCCTCGACCTTCTGCCCGATGCGCAGGTGGAAGTGACCGGCCTCATCCTGCGCAGCCTCGCACCCTAGTTCGATCTAGTTCGCTGTGACTAGTTGACATATTAGTCACTAGGTGACATTCGGTTCCGCCTGAACAGGAGGAACCTGCGTGTCGATATCGTCTTGCGCACGAACGGTCGGAACCCTTGGCTTGGCGGCGGCCGCACTGGCCGGATGCGGGCGATCGGACGCCGATCCCCGTACCCAGCCGCCGCTGGTGCGGATCGCCGCCGCCGGCGCGGCTGAAGGAAGCGCACGCGAGTTCACCGGTATTGTCGGCGCGCGCGTGCAGAGCGACCTCGCCTTCCGTGTCGGCGGCAAAGTGGTGGCGCGACTGGTCGACGCCGGGCAACCGGTTCGCCGGGGCCAAGCGCTGATGCGGATCGACTCGACCGATTATTCGCTTGCGGCGCAGGCGGCGGCCGGCACGGTCGCGGCGGCGCGCGCCCGCGCGGTCCAGACCGGCGCCGACGAACAGCGTTACCGCGATCTGGTCTCGGCGGGCGCGGTCTCTGCTTCCGCTTATGACCAGGCCAAAGCCGCCGCCCTTGCCGCCCGTGCGCAACTCTCCGCAGCCGAGGCGCAGGCGCGCGTGAGCCGGAACGATGCAGGCTATACCGTGCTAGTCGCAGACGCGGACGGCATCGTCGCCGCGACGCTTGCCGAACCGGGCCAGGTGATCGGCGCTGGCCAGACCGTCATCCGGCTCGCGCGGTCCGGTCCGCGCGAGGCGATCGTCGCGCTGCCCGAAACGCTTCGTCCCGCGCTCGGCACGGTGGCGGAAGCGCGGACCTATGGCGGGCTGGCCGGCAAAGCGCAGCTGCGACAGCTGAGCGATGCCGCCGATCCGGCGACCCGGACGTTCGAGGCCAGGTTCGTCCTTGCCGGCGCGCCCGCGAACGCGCCACTGGGTTCGACCGTCACCGTCCGGCTCGATGCTCCCGGGCAGCAGGCCGCGATCTCAGTCCCGCTCGGCGCGATTTACGATCGCGGGCACGGACCGGGCGTGTGGGTCGTCGCCGACCAAGCGAGCCCCAAGGTCGGCTGGCGCCCGGTACGCCTCGCCATGATCACCGACGAGACGGCGATCGTGACAGCGGGCTTGCGCCCCGGCGAGCGCTTCGTGGCGCTGGGGGCGCACATGCTCCATCAGGGTCAGGCTGTCCGGATCGGCGCGGGAGCGGTCCGTTGAGCGACCTTTCCGAGCAGAAGAGCCGGTTCAATCTCTCCGCGCTGGCGGTGCGCGAGCGGGCGGTCACATTGTTCTTCATCGTCGCCATCACCCTCGCCGGGATTGTCGCGTTCCTCAACCTCGGCCGCGCCGAGGATCCGAGCTTCACCATCAAGGTGATGACCGTCGTGACGGCCTGGCCCGGCGCCACCGCGCAGGAGATGCAGGATCAGGTCGCCGAACCGCTCGAAAAGCGCCTGCAGGAGCTGCGCTGGTACGATCGCAGCGAAACGTTCACTCGCCCCGGTCTTGCCTTCACCACGCTGACCTTGCGCGACAATACGCCCCCGGCCGAGGTTCAGGCGGAATTCTACCAGGCCCGCAAGAAGATCGAAGACGAAGCGCCGAAGCTGCCCCGCGGCGTCGCCGGCCCTTTCGTCAATGACGAATATGGCGACGTGACCTTCGCGCTCTATGCGCTGAAGGCGAAGGGCGAGGCGCCGCGGGACCTGGCCCGACAGGCCGAGACGCTGCGCCAGCGGCTGCTGCACGTGCCCGGCGTCAAGAAGATCAACATCGTCGGCGAACGGCCCGAGCGCATCTTCGTCGAGTTCGCGCAGGACCGGCTGGCGACGCTGGGCATCGCACCGCGCGCGATATTCGCCGCGCTGGCGCAGCAGAATCTGATCACGCCGGCGGGCGCGATCGAGGCGAACGGACCACAGGTTCTGGTCCGGATCGACGGTGCCTTCGACGATCTCGAAAAGATCCGCGCGCTGCCGATCGTCGCCGACGGCAAAACCCTGCGCCTTTCCGACATCGCCGAAATCCGGCGCGGTTATGAGGATCCTGCCAATTTCCTGATCCGCAGCCAAGGCGAGCCCGCCCTGCTGCTGGGCGTCGTGATGCGCGAAGGCTGGAACGGGCTCGACCTCGGCAAGTCGCTGAAAGCCGAAGTCTCAGCGATCGCGTCGGAGCTGCCGCTGGGCATGTCCTTCACGCCCGTGACCGACCAGTCAGTGAACATCTCCGAGGCCGTCGACCAGTTCATGCGGACCTTTCTGGAGGCGCTGGCGATCGTGATGGTGGTCAGCTTCATCGCGCTTGGCTGGCGCGTCGGCTTCGTCGTCGCGGGCGCGGTGCCGCTGACGCTCGCAATCGTCCTGATCATCATGTGGGCGACCGGGCGCGTGCTGGACCGCATCACGCTCGGATCGCTGATCCTTGCCCTCGGACTGCTCGTCGACGACGCGATCATCGCGATCGAGATGATGGTCGTGAAGATGGAAGAGGGCTTCGATCGCATCAAGGCGTCGGCCTATGCGTGGAGCCACACCGCGGCACCGATGCTGGCGGGTACGCTGGTGACGGTGATCGGCCTGATGCCGGTCGGCTTCGCCCGTTCGACCGCGGGGGAATATGCCGGCAACATCTTCTGGGTCGTCGGCTTCGCCCTGCTCGCCTCGTGGGTCGTCGCGGTCGTCTTCACTCCGTATATGGGCGTGAAGCTGCTGCCGGCGATCAAGCCGGTCGCGGGCGGCCACGACGCGATCTACCGGACGCCACGCTACCAAAGGCTGCGCGGGCTGATCCGCTGGGCCGCGATGCGCAACCGGCTGGTGACGCTCGCGACGCTGGCGGCATTCCTTGTCGCCGGCGCCGGCATGGTGCTGGTGAAGAAGCAGTTCTTCCCCACCTCCGATCGGCCCGAGGCCCTGGTCGAAGTCCAGATGCCCAAGGGCACATCGATCGAGCGGACCAGTGCCGCCACGGAACAGGTCGAGGCCTGGTTGCGCAAGCAGCCCGAGGCGGAAGTCATCACTGCCTATGTCGGGCAGGGCGCGCCGCGTTTCTACATGGCGCTTTCGCCCGAACTGCCCGATCCCTCCTTCGCCAAGATCGTCGTGCGCACGCCATCGGAAGAGGCGCGCGACGCGCTGAAGGAGCGCCTGCGCGGCGCCGTGGCCGGGGGCCTTGCTCCCGCGGCGCGGGTGCGTGTGACCCAGCTCGTCTTCGGCCCTCCCTCACCCTATCCGGTGGCGTTCCGCGTCAGCGGTCCGGATGTCGACAAGGTGCGCACCATCGCGGACCGGGCCCAGGCGATCATGATCGCGGATCCGATGATGCGCACCGTCAACACCGATTGGGGCGAGCGTGTGCCGACGCTTCACTTCGTGCTCGATCAGGATCGGCTTCGCGCCATGGGCCTGACCTCGGGCGACGTCGGCGAGCAGCTTCAGTTCCTGCTCTCCGGCGTGACGGTCAGCCAAGTCCGCGAGGATATCCGCACCGTCGACGTGGTCGCACGCTCGGCCGGGAAGGCACGGCTCGATCCCGCGCGTATCGGCGATTTCACGCTGACCGCAGCGAACGGCCAGCGCATTTCGATCAGCCAGATCGGCAAGCTGGAGCTGCGCATGGAGGATCCGATCCTGCTGCGCCGGGACCGCGTGCCGACCGTCACCGTGCGCGGCGACATCGCCAACGATCTGCAGCCCCCTGACGTCTCGACCGCCATGTTCAGGAAGCTCCAGCCGGTCATCGATACGCTGCCGCCGGAATATCGCATCGTCATGGGAGGCTCGATCGAGGAAGCGGGCAAGGCCAATGGCGCGCTGGCGCCGATCTTCCCGATCATGATCCTGCTGATGATGATCGTCATCATGCTGCAGGTGCGCAGCTTCTCGGCCATGTCGATCGTGCTGCTGACTGCGCCTCTGGGGCTGATCGGCGTGGTGCCGACGCTGCTGGCGACGGGCCAGCCCTTCGGCTTCAACGCCATATTGGGGCTGATCGCGCTGGCGGGCATATTGATGCGCAACACGCTGATCCTGATCGGCCAGATCGAGGAGAACCGACAGCACGGCCGGACGCCCTTCGATGCGGTGGTCGAGGCGACCGTGCAGCGGTCCCGCCCCGTGATCCTGACGGCGCTGGCCGCGGTCCTCGCCTTCGTCCCCCTCACCCATTCGGTATTCTGGGGCGCGATGGCCTTCACGCTGATCGGCGGCACGCTGGTCGGAACGATCCTGACCCTCGGCTTCCTGCCGGCGCTCTACACGCTCTGGTACCGGATCAAGCCCGACGCGCAGAGCCCGGCAGCGGTGGCGGCGGCATGAGCGTGCCCGAATCCGACGAGCCGATTGCGACGTCCTGCCAGGAGAGCGGATCATGGGCGGCCCGGCGCTCGAGCAGCCCGACAATCTCCGACGACCGCACCGTCACGAGAGAGGATCCGCTCGAAAAGATCGAAGGACGCTGGACATTGCAGATCCTGCTGCGTCTCAACACCGGTGAGCACCGCTTCTCGGACCTGAGATCGGCGATTCCGCGAGTCAGCGCGAACATCCTGACCGATCGGCTTCGCGCCCTGGAACGCGCGGGGCTCGTCGAGCGGCACCATTTGCCCCCACCGCACGCCTGCCAGATCTACATGCTCGCCGATCTGGCCGCAGGCCTGAGGCCGGCGCTGGATGCCCTTTCGCGCTGGTGTGCGGAAACGCGCGCGGCGCCCCTTCCGGCACGGAGTGCTGGCTGATCATGCATCTGGACATGGAGCAATCGCAATGAAGCTGCAGGACACCGCGCGTGCGATCTGGCGCAAGTTCGAAGCGCTCTCCTTCGCATTGGACTACCACCCCTATGCCGACATCGCCTCGCGCTTCGAGCGGCTGGAACGTGACGGCCAGTCTCGACAAGCGGAATTGACGGCCCTGTCAGCGGAAGTGCTGAACCTTTCGGAACAAGTGCGCCGGGAGTCTCGCCCGCCGCATTGATGGCACGAGAGATGCAGTCCGTTCCGGCTCCGGCGGGCGCATGAGCCCCCATTTGGATATTCGAGCCGTCCCATTATTCATGACGGAACGGTCCCGCGGAGTGGAAATGAAAATCACCGTCGCATTGTCGGTTCTGGTCACGATGCTCGTCGCGGTTCCGGTTTCGCCGATCCATGCTCAGGACAATTCGTCGAACGCGCAGCCGCGATCACTGGACGACATGCCATCTTCCAGCGCTCGCCCGACACGGTCCCGGGTCCGCATATCGTCTGGCTCAACCGCTGGCTGCAGGATTATGCCACGAAGAACGACCTGATCTACGTCGATTACCATAGCCCGCTTGTGGACGGGGAACTCGGGATAAGGGACGGACTGTCCAATGACGGCCTGCATCCCAATCGGTTGGGCTACGAGATCATGTCCCCTCTCGCGCAGGTCGCTATTGATCGCGCGCTCAAGCGTCGGGCGGCAGGCTCTCCTCGACCATGAAATGAGGTCCGACGCGCCGGGTCCGCCCCTGCGCCGGAGGCCAGCGCCCTCCGACGACGTCCTTCCAATCGTTAAGTCTCCACCTAACGGCCGCTTTCACGATCGGCCGCAGCGATGCCCAATGGCAAAATCGGGGCGCGAAACTGACTTCCGCCACGGCACCCGCGGATCCTCACCGATCTCGATACGCGCGGCGTATGCGGGCTGCATCAGGCCCATCGTCTCGGCGCGGCTGGTAGCGGCGACACGCGGTGCCGCCCTCCGTCAGGCTCCCTCGTCGTGCGGCATAGACCCAAAGCACTCGATCAGCATCTCGGTCAGCACTCGTATCTTACGCGAGGGATGCTGTCCTGGCGGGCGGATGACGAAGATACCTGCTTCAGGCAGTGGGTAGCGCGGCATGATCCGCACCAGTTCGCCGGCCCTCACATGGGTCTCGATGACTCCGTCAGGAAGACAGGCGATGCCCAGCCCCGCCACGGCGGCGGAAACAAGGGCGGTGCCGTTATCCGCCCGGAAACGACCCTGCGGGCGGATGGTGATCTTCTTGCTGTCGTCCATGAACTGCCAGCTCTCGTTCACTTGCATGACAGCCTCATGCGCGAGGATCTCGTCCGGCGCCTCCGGTGCTCCATGCGCGCGGATGTAGGCTGGGCTCGCCACGAGGCTTCCACGAACAGGCCCGACACGGCGGGCGATCAGGTTGGAATCCGGTAGAAATCCAATCCGTATCGCGCAGTCATACCCTTCAGAGATGAGATCGACGAAGCGATCAGCGTAACAGGTATGGATTTCAAGCCTGGGATGGCGTCGCCCCATGTCTGCGATCACGGGCGCCAGATGGGTCGGGCCGAAGGTGAGCGGCGCGGCGATCCGAAGCCGGCCGCGAAGTTCGCCGGCAGGCAGGATCATCTCCTTCGCGTTGTCGATTTCGGCACAGACTCGTGCGGCATAGTCCCGGAACGTGGTCCCGGCCTCCGTGAGCGCAGCGCCCCGTGTCGTTCGTGCGAGCAGCTGGACGCCGAGGTCCGCTTCGAGCCGGGCGAGCCGGCGGCTGACGATCGATTTCGACACGCCCAAGCGGCGCGCGGCAGGCGAAACGCCCCCGGCATCGGCAACCTCCACGAAGGTTCGCAACTCTTCGATATCCATCCGGCGTTCCCCGATGCGCGACACTGTGTGTCGCGAAGGCGCACTACCGTGTCGAAAGAGGGAATGGCAATGCCCTGCCCGGGCAACGCACCTCCCCGGGGCTTGTCAGCGAACCCTCCCTTTCAAACGGCACAGAGGATTATCATGAGCTTTCGCAACGGCCTCGACTCGCTTCTTCGTCCCGAGGACTCAGTCCTCGTCCTGATCGATCATCAGGCCTTCCAGCTTGCGGGACTGGGAAGTCATGATCCTCAGACGGTGGTCAACAACACGACCGCGCTGACGAAGCTGGCGAAAGCTTTCAATGTTCCGACCATTCTCACCAGCGTGCTCGCAGCCCGGGGTGGCCTTCTTTTCAAGCAGATCACTGACGTTTTCCCAGACCAGGAAGTGATCGATCGGACCTGGGTGAACACTTGGGAGGACAAGAAGGTGGTGGACCTGGTCAAGGCGACCGGCCGCAAGCAACTTATCATCGCAGGCCTGTGGACCGAAGTCTGCGTCGCGATGCCCGCAATCCAGGCCGCCGGTGAAGGCTGGGACGTGACCGTGATCACCGACGCGTCGGGCGGGGTTTCGCTCGAGTCTCACCAGGTCGCCATCCAGCGCATGATCGCGGCCGGCGTGAACATGATGACCTGGATGGCTCTTGCGGGCGAGTGGCAGCGGGACTGGGCGCGCACCGAGCACGTCGAAGCGCTGACTGAAATCCTGATCTCGCACCTCGGCGGCAGCGGAATCGCCTACCTCTGGGAACAGCAGCTCCTGAACACGCCCGTGGAGGCGCAGGAGAGTTCGGGCCTCTGATCCGGACACGATAACGGCGGTTCCGCGCGCCGCGTCGCCGAACAGCGGCGCGGCGCCAGTGCCTTGCCAGCCGAAACCCCCGCAAGGACATCTCATGGAAATCGGCATCGACAGTTTCGCCGCCATCCTCCCCGACCCCGCAACGGGTGCACTGGCGATCTCGATCCATGCTTCCTGCACGGCATCGCGCGCCCATTCGCCACGGTCGGCGAGCCGCGACGCGTGCGCGATCAGGCGCGGGTGCCAGCGCTCGACGAGAAGCTCGAAAGCACGCTTTTCACCGGTCCGCACAGCGGCGACGAGATACTCGTGGATAATCCTTTCCCGCCGCATGAATCCCGCCTCGCAAGTTTACGGACCAAGGTGTGTCGCGGACGCGGATCGGTTCAAAGCACGGTCGATTTTTTATCGCCGCCGCCTGATTCGCCTCTGCGCGCCGCTACGCGCAGCGCGCGCGCAATCGTCCCGCCCTGCACGATCACCGAGAACAGCACGGCGTTCAATATGTCGTCGATCACCGATCAGAATTGAGCAGATAATCGCGCGTGGTATCGCTCATTGCATAGGCCACGCCGGCGTTGCCGATCAGCAGCCCGGCGACCGCCATCGCGACCGGACCGCTCACGTGCAGCTGGCGCGCGAGCGCATAGCCGCCCATCACCACCGCAAGGCTGATCATCACCTCGGTCTTGTATTCGTCGATCGAGCGCATCGCGCGGAACGCCACCCAGCCGATCGCGAGGCCCAGCAGCACTCCGCCGCCCGCCTCTACCAGGAACAGCTGGCCGGCGTGGGCCAGCGTGAACGGCTCGGTTCCGAGTGCGGCAGCGAGCAGGATCGTGAAGACGACCACCCCGACCCCGTCGTTGAACAGGCTCTCGCCCGCGACCGTTGCTTCGAGCGTCGGCGACACCGTCGCGCGCTTGAGCACGCCCATCACCGCCACCGGATCGGTCGGGCTGATCAACGCGCCGAACACCAGGCACCACAGGATCGGCAGCGGATGGCCGAGCGCTCCGGCGAGCAGATAGAAGCCGCCGCCCACCAGAACCGTCGAGATCAGCACGCCGATCGTGCTGAGGATAAGGATCGGCCAGCGGCCGCGCCGCATCTCGGCCCAGTCGACGTGAAGCGCACCGGCGAACAGCAGGAACGACAGCATGCCGTCCATCAGCGTCGCATGGAAATCGATCCCGGCGAGGAAGCCGACGACCTGCTCGCCCATGCGGCTCGCCGGCAGCACCGGTCGATGCCGATCACGATCAGCGAGGCGACGGCGCCCATCACGGTCAGACCGATCGACGGGGGCAGCTTGAGCAGCCGGTGGTTGATATAGCCGAGCACTGCGGCCAGCACGATCAGGATAGCGGCGGCGTCGAACGGAGTGATTGCGACGTCGTGGATCATCCACCGGCCTTCGGATCGGGTGCAATTGCACGTCGCAGCCGGCCTAATTGGGTTGATCACCGGAAGGAAGCCGGTTCGCCGATATTGCGATATCCCCCTCGGCTAAGCGGCCGTCTTCGGAAATGGCACTCGGACCCTGAACGGCGAATATGAGGGACATAATTGCGGGCCGGTGGATTTGGTCGGCAGCCGGGCACTATCGAACCGTCACCTACGAGATTGGACGCCGCTGACCGCGACAATCAGCCCATCGGCGATCCATTGGCCGAGCAAACTGCCGGCACGCGCGATGCCTTCCTGCTCACCCCAGGCATCCACCATCGCCTCGCAGAGCTGCGCGAAGGGCATGCCGGCACGTGCCCATAGCAGCGCCTGGCGCTCGACCGGATCGATCGCGCGAAAGTGCGACGCCTGATCGCGACGCCAGACGAGGATTGCGCCGGTCTCCTCCAGCATCTCGGCGGCCGGCGGCACTTCCTCCTGCGCCAGCGCCGACCAGATCGCCGGGGCGTTGGTGGTCAATTCGGCGAGATCGAGCGTCGGCGTGAACCCCAGCACCGTGCTGTCCCAATCCACGTCGGAGAGCACGTCGGCCGCCAGCGGCGTGGCGTCCGGACCAACGAAAGCTTCGCCCAGCGCGCATTCGATCCAGCCGAGCTCGGCGACTTCCGGATCGGCCGGATAGAGCGCCGCCAGCGTCGCGGGAAAGTCGCGCACATAGGCGTCGAGCGTCCAGCTGCTCGGCGGCACCCTGTCGATATGCTCCGCGGCGACCCGCTCGAAGGCGTCGCCGCCGATCCATTCGCGCGTGCAGGCGAAGCTCCCGGCGAGGCAGGCGACGAGCTGGCTGCGATAATTGTTCTGATGGACGCGCAACCCAGGCGCGGCATCGGCGCCGAGCCGCGCGGCCGCGGACTGGTCCTCGCGCGCGAGCCATGCGCGCATGTCGCGCTGCAAGGCGAGCAGGCTCATGCCGCGGCCCGCACCGTCTGCGCGGCGATGCCGCGGGCGACTGCCAGCTCGGCAAGCAGATCGACGAGCGGCGGGATTGCGTCATCGCGCTCGATCATCGTCGCCACCGCGCCCAGCCGCGGCAGGACATGCGCGTAGAGATCCCAGACTGAGGGCGGCACCGGCTGGTCGTGCGTGTCGATCAGCAGCTCGGCGCCCTGGCTATGGCCGGCGAGATGAATCTGGCGAACGCGGTCGGCGGGGACGCCGTCGAGATATTCGAACGCGTCGAAACCGTGATTGGCGGCGCTGACGAAGACGTTGTTGACGTCGAGCAGCAGGCCGCAGCCTGTCCGGGCCGACAGCGCGTCTAGGAACTGCCACTCGGTCATGTCGGCCTGCGCGAAATCGATATAGGTCGAAGGATTCTCGACCAGCATCTCGCGGCCCAGCACATCCTGCGCGCGGGCGACGTTGGTCGCGACGCAGTCGAGCGCTTCCCTCGTATAGGGCAAGGGCAGCAGGTCGTGCGAATTGAAGCCTTCGATCCGCGACCAGCTGAGATGATCGGAGACGAAGAGCGGCTCGATCTCGTCGACCAGCGCCCGCAGCCGCGCGAGATAGGCGCCGTCGAGTCCGTCGGCCGATCCCAGCGACATCGACACGCCGTGGAGCGCGACCGGATAGCGCGCGCGGACGTCGCACAGGATCTGGCGCGGCCTGCCGCCGTCCACCATGAAATTCTCCGAGATCACCTCGACGAAATCGACGCTGACACGGGTGGAGAGGAAATCGGCATAATGCGGCTTGCGCAGACCGAGGCCGAAGCCGGCAAAAGAGGGGATCATAAGACGAGGCTCCGCAAAGGACCGGCCCGGCCGCCGGGGCGGCCGGACCGGATCGGGATCACTTCGGCTCGGTCAGGCTCCCGCCGGCCTTGGTGCACTGCTTCGCCGTCATCGCCTTGAAGCCCTGGCCTTTGCAGTCGTTCTGGCCCTTGCAGTCGTTCTTTGCGGTCTTGCAGTCGGACGTGCCCTTGCAGGTGTTGATGCCGTAGCAATGAACCTTGGCGGCGGCGCCCTTGGCGACGGCGGCGGTGGTGGGCGCGGCGGCCGTAATGGCGACGACGGCGGCGGCTGCGGCGAAGCTGACGCCGGTGCGAAGGATGGTCATGATGGGTCTCCAGATCGGAAATTCTGCCGGATTGGCCTCCGCAATTCGCGCTGGCGCCCAAGCGGGTTACAGCGCGGCGGAAAATTACCAGCGCATCAGCCGCGGCCCAAGCAGCGCGCCGACGCCGGTCGCCAGCAGGATGCCGAGCGAATACCAGGTGAGCACGAAGATCGCCGAGACCTCGGGACAGTGGAGGCAATAGACCGTCGCAGCGAACGCGCCCGCCGCCAGTCCGGCCGCCGCGCCTGCTGCCCGCAGCCGCGTCGGCGCCAGCCGGCGGAACGACCAGAGCAAACCGGCGAAGATCGGCATGGCAAGCGTCAGCACGCGCCACGGACACTGCATCCAGCTATGGCCGAGCCACATGCGGAGCCATTCGCCGGGAGGCGTCTGGATCAGCTCCATCGCACCAAGCCCCGCGAGCAGCACCGTGGGGATCGCGATGAGCCACAGGCCGCGCAGCCGCCCGGTCTCGGGCCGGGCGAGCTGGGCCGCCATGACCAGCGCGCCGATGGAAAGCGAGATCGTGTAGCCCCACTTCATCCAGAACGGAAAGCCGTGCATCGCCGCGGCGAGATCGGGGCGCACGCCCATCCTCGCGACGACATAGACGATCGAGACCAGCACGCCGGCGGCGAGGCCGAGCAGTATCCGCCGGCCGACCGCGCCGCGGCGGACCGGCGGGACGTCGCGCGACAGCGAAGTGATGAGGTCGTCGGTATTCATCGCCGGCCTCCCTGGATGCGCGCGATCAGCGTCTTCAGCCCGCGATGGACCGAGACCTTTACATCGGATTCGCCGATCCCGTCGGCCGCGGCGGCCTCGGCGACGCTGAGCCCGTCGAGCCGGGTCGCGCGGATCATTCGCGCCTGCTTGGGCGGCAGGATCTCGAGCAGGTCGTCGACATCCATCCGCGCGCTCGTCGCATCTTCGAAGCCTTCGATGGTCAGTATCTCTTCCAGACCCTCGATTGGCTGGTGCCGGCGGGTCCGGCGGAAATGATCGATCATCTTGTAGCGCGCGATCGCGAAGAGCCAGGCGGTGAAGGTGCGGTCGCGATCATAGGTGCCGCGGCGGGTGTGCACCGCGATCAGTGTCTCCTGGACCAGATCCTCGATATCGTCCTGGCCGCTATCCGCCCGGTACCGGTAAAAGGCACGCAGCAGCGGCGCGAGGAGGCGCAGCAGCGCGGCGTGATCGCCGGCATTGCCGTCGAGCCCGCTGATCATCAATCCGCGCAATTCGTCCTCGCTTGCTCGCATTCGCGCTCCCTTGGGACGAGTTCGCTGCAGCCGCGCGGCCGGTTACAGCATGGCCAGACGATTTTTCGAAGCGCGCTTTTTGTAACCGTCCGCGCATCGCCGCCGAACTGACAGTGTGATCCGGGCAACCAGCCTCCCCAACGGGTCACCGCGCGGCCTCGCCCCCCTGTCGGGGCCGCGCGCCGGAGGCCTCGAAATCGAAGGAGACCACCATGCGTACGACTCACGCCACCCTCGCCGCCACCCTCGCACTCGGCGTCGCCGGCGCTGCCCTCGTTTCTCCTGCCGCGGCGCAAACCAAACCGGCGATGGAGAAATGCTATGGCGTTTCGCTCGCCGGCAAAAACGACTGCAAGGCCGGCGCCGGCACCAGCTGCGCGGGCACTTCCAGGGTCAACTACCAGGGCAATGCCTGGAAGCTCGTCAAGGCCGGCACCTGCACTTCGATCAACACGCCCAAGGGCAAGGGATCGCTGGCTCCCAAGGCCTGACCTCGTCGCCGGGGGCACGGACCGATCGGCCCCCGGCTTTCTCCCGAATGGAGCTTGCCATGACCCCGATTGCCCTGCCGTACCGGTGCCTTGTCCTGCGCGTATCCGCGCTGGTGCCCGATGCCTTGCTGCAGCTCGTCGCGCGGCTGGGTATAGCCAGCGTGTTTTTCTTGTCGGGTCGGACGAAGGTGGACGGTGTGCTGCACATCACTGACGGCACCTATGAACTGTTCCGCACCGAATATGCACTGCCGCTGGTGCCGCCGGAGATCGCTGCGGTCGCGGCAACCGGATCGGAGCATATCTTCCCGATCCTGCTCGCGTTGGGTCTGGCGACGCGTTTCTCGGCGCTGGCGCTGTTCCTGATGACGCTGACGATCCAGATCTTCGTCTATCCCGATGCCTGGTCGACCCATCTGAGCTGGACCGCGATCCTGCTCCCGTTGATGTTCCGCGGCGGCGGAACCTGGTCGCTCGATCATTGGATAGCGGTTCGCGCTGGGTGACGTGTTTGAGGCTTCACTGCTGCAGGAGGACGCCATTTTGCCAATGGGACTCCCCGGGTTCAGGGGGGAAACGCCAGCCTACGTCGTTGTGATCACGATCAACGGGTTCCGTAGCGGTGCTATGGGGCCAATTACCAAGGGGCTCAACCTCTCTGCTGAGCGCAAGGCTCAACCGGTGTGGTTTTGGACTGCCGCGATTTGGAACGCCCTACTCGTTGGCCTCTGTCTGTGGGGTGCGGTGGGCTCGGCGGCCAGTCGATAGCCCATCGCGAACTCAAGCAAGCGATCCTGAGGTAGGGTCGTTCTTGAAGTGAGCCACCTCGGCCGGCACGAAGCTGTAGACTTGGCCTGGGGGTCCCACCACGTCGGAGAAGAGACGCGTCCAGTCGCCCTCCCCGGGTATACGTCGATGACGGTGGAGCCGACATCAACTCGTGCGAAAGCAATCAACTGGGATAGCGTGGATTGATCGTACATCGGAAAATCCCCTTACGCTTTGCGATCAGTCGAACTTGACCAGGTCCTTGAAAATCAGGCGCCCCCAGCTGTTTCCGTGCGCCTGGACAAGCAGTCCGCCCTCGGACAGCCCGCCAAGCTTGATCGGTGCGAAGCCGAGATTTTCCGCAAGCGTGCCGACTTCCGTTGCCGCAGCGTCGTCGTCGCTCGCCAGGAACACGACCCTCCTGCCACCATGTACGGCCGGATCCTGATCGAGGACGGCCGCGACCAGATGGTTGAAGCCCTTGACCACGGTGGCACCTGCAAAGGCCTTCGCAACGACCTTGGCCGAAGGCTGTCCGCCGAGTTCTTCGTCGGGCACGCCGTAGGCGTTGGTCACATCGACGATGATCTTCCCTTGCCAGCTCGGCAGCGCCTTTGCGACATCCGGGTGCGACTGGAATCGCACGGCCAGGAAGATGATGTCCGCCTTGGCCGCTTCCGCCATTGTCTTGGGAATGACCCCGGGTCCGATCGCGGCGGCAGTGGACGCGAAGCTTTCCGGGTCGCGCGTGGTTGCCACGGATATTTCGATGCCACTTCGGGCAAATGTTCTGGCGAGGGTCTGGCCGATTTCGCCGAAGCCGATGATCGCGTAGCTCATGATTAATCTCCGATCTTGCGTTCAGGTTGAGGTTGAGAAGCGAGGTTCATGACCGACGGACCCTGAGAGCCCGTCACGGAACTGCGGCGCAGGTCAGACCTGCGCCATGCCTCCATCGACGGCGAGGTCCACGCCGGTGATGAAAGAGCTCTCGTCGGAGGCGAGGAACACGACCGCAGCCGCGATCTCCTCTGGCTTGCCGCGACGACCCATCGGAATTTGCGAAGCAAATTGGCCGGCCGCTTGCTCGGCTTGCTCGGCGGTAAGGCCCGTCGTGGTCTCCAAGGCCGGGGTCTCGGTGGGTCCGGGGCTCACCGAATTCACGCGGATCTTGCGGTCCTTCAGCTCCAGCGTCCAGGCGCGCGCGAAGTTGCGCACGGCCGCCTTGCTCGCGGCGTAGGTGCTAAACCCCGGCAACCCCAAGACGTTCGAGACCGAAGAATTCAGGATAATCGACCCACCGTCCTTGAAGAGGGGGAGGGCCTTCTGCACCGTGAAGAACAGTCCCTTCACGTTGACGTCGAAAGTATGATCGAAATGGCTCTCGGTTGCCGCTGCGAGCGGCGCGATGGTTCCCGCGCCCGCATTCGCGAACAGAACGTCGATGTGACCGTGCTTCTCTTTTACGGCGGCATAGAGCCGGTCGAGATCTTCCAGGCGCGACACGTCGCTCACGACTGTCGTAACGTTCGTCCCAATCGCGGCTGCGGCCGCTTTCAGCTCTTCCTCGCGTCGCCCGGTGATCACGACATGGGCACCTTCGTCTACGAAGCGCCTGGCTGTCGCCAAGCCGATTCCGCTGCTGCCGCCGGTGATAACGGCCACCCTGCCGTCCAGTTTTTTCATGACCTCATCCTTCTTTCTGTCTTTGCTTTCAGAGTTGAGCGAGGCCGCCATCGACGGCGAGTTCGCTGGCGGTCATGAAGCTGCTGTCCGACGATGCGAGAAAGGCAGCGGCCGCGCCGATCTCCGACGGATCGGCCATGCGCAGGAGTGGCGTCATGGCGGCAAAGGCCTTCTGGCCTTCCGCGCCCAGCGCTTCCTTGGCGAGCTCGGTCGCCGTCGCCCCGGGCGAGAGCACGTTCACGCGGATGCCCGAGCCCTTCAGATCCTCCGCCCAGCTCCGCGCGAGGTTGCGCACTGCCGCCTTGCTCGCACTGTAGACGCTGAATGCCGGTGCGCCGGTAGTGCCGGCGCTCGATCCGGTCAGGATGATCGAACCGCCATCGCCCATCAGCGGCAGCGCCTTCTGGACCGTGAAGATTGTGCCCTTCACATTCGTGCCGAAGGTTTCGTCGACATGTTCGGCGGTGATCTTACCGAGTTCGAGCGGGCTTCCCGTCCCGGCATTGGCGAAGACCACGTCGAGGGTTCCGCGCTCGGCCTTGACCGCCGCGTAGAGCCGGTCGAGGTCGGCCTCGTCGGAGATCGAGCCCTGCACCGCGCGGGCATTGGGGCCTAGTTCGGCCACAGCGCCGTCGAGCGCTTCCTGCCGACGGCCGAAGATGAAGACGAAGGCACCCTCGTCGACAAAGCGCTTTGCAGCAGCAAAGCCGATGCCGGTGGCGCCGCCGGTGATTACGGCAGTCTTTTCCTTCAGTCTGGTCATATCTTTCATCCTGGTTCGCCTTTCAGCCTCAGCCCGTGCAGGGAGTCCGCCCGAGAGCTTCAAGATGGGGTGGCCGCGCCATGCGGTGAGTGCGAGATCACGCACATCGGTGGTGCGAAAACGATCCAGCGCGACCGTATCGCTAGAGCGCGTCGCCGATCCACACCCTAAAAATACCTTGGAAAAACGGCATCGATCGGCGCAGGATTGCACCATGATTGATTGGGACGACGTTCGCTATTTCCTTGCCGCTGCGCGGGAAGGCTCAGTGCGAGCTGCGGCCAAACGCCTCGGCGTCAACCACGCTACCGTGCTGCGACGCATCGCTCAGCTCGAGCAACGTCTCGGCGCGCAGATGTTCGAAAAGCTGCCTTCCGGCTACCGCCTCACGGCTGCGGGCGAGGAGGTTCTCGATCTCGCCAACCAGATGGAAATAACGTCGCTCCAGCTGGAAACGCGCGTGCTCGGGCGCGATCAGAACGTGCGCGGCCTTTTGCGGATAACGTTGACACCGATCCTTGCGACACACCTGCTCATGCCGGAGTTGGCTGATTTCGCGCGTCTTCATCCGGACATCGAGATGGAAATCCTGTCATCCGGCGAGTTGGCGAACCTTACCAACCGCGACGCCGACGTGGCAATCCGCGTCGTTTACGACCGAAAAACCCTGCCGCTCAATCTTCACGGCCTGAAGGGACCGGAGCTGTTCGGCGGTGTCTACATATCTCGCGATCGACTGACCGCATGGCGCACGGGCACGCCCGATCCAATCAGATGGATCGTCATCAGCGCGCATGGTATCCCGGATTGGGCTAGCGAGGGTGAGGTTCGTACCGCTGGGGCTCCATTAAGGGTAACGGACGCCGCGGCGGAGATCGCGGCAGTACGGCAAGGACTCGGGATCACGACATTGCCATGCTTTGTCGGAGATCCCGACCCCCTGCTGGTAAGGGTGCCGGGCACCGACCTGCACATGTACGGAACGCTCTGGGTTCTTACACAGGGGGAGACACGCAAGACGAAGCGCGTACGGCTCTTCACTGAGTTCGTATTCCACAGGCTTGCCGCCCACGCTTCGCTTCTCGCGGGGCTGTCCATATCGCGCGACTGATGCCCGGCTAGTGCGGCGGCGGCGCTAGCCGTCAGGGGATGGATGCCCAACTGCGAGGCTGGGCCATGGCGGCTTTTCAGCTTTGGCATCGGCACACCGGATGTCTGCAATCGGGCGCATACCAGCCGTCCGGCTCGAACGGCCGACAGTGGCCCGTTAGCCGACCGGCGGCATGCACAGCGTTGCCAGCATGGAACGCAGAGGTGACGCGGCAAATCCGACGCGCAGCGGTTTTCGATGACATCGTACCGCGAGAGATTCTCCAGAGCGCTTTCCGGGCCCGCCATCGAGTGCATGGCGCTGCCGGGCAGCGATGGCCGGCGATTACTTCTCAAAAAAATCAATCCCGGTCGGGGCAGCGACGTTGATCAGCGACCCAAATGCCTGGCTGACCGAGGCCGGCGAACGCCTCTATACCCAGATTGCTCCGGCGGTTGCCGAAATGCGGAGCGCCATTGAGACCACGGCAATGTGGGCGATCGCCCGCGTGGTCAATTGCGGCTGGCGGTCTCGTCGATCGCCGAAGCTTTTCTGTCAGGGCCGTTACTGATGCGCTTCGCCGAAGCCTGTCCGGAGGTTCAGATCGACATCAATGTGACGGACGAGGAGTTCGACATCGTCGCCGAAGGCTATGACGCCGGCGTGCGGCTGGGCGAAGTGATCGAGCAGGACATGATCGCGGTGCCGATCGCCGGAGACGAGCGGCAGCTAACTCCCGATCCGCCTTTCGGACGGTCATCGAAAGCTGTGGCTATGGCAGTAACTGGGCCGTTTGCGGACAGGCACCTAATAGGCGCTCGACACAGGAAAGCTGCCGTCCCCGGCTGATCACAGTCCACGGCCGCCGGCCCGTCGGCAATGCGCCACACGTTCGGTCGTTCACTGACGGCGCCGCCAATCCTGAAAGCCGCCGTTCGCGAACGCTGCGGATCGATGTCTGCAATTCGGGGGTGCGAGGTTAACCCAGCCCCTGCGGTCTCGATCGCTGGAACTGGCGCTAGCTCACGCTCCTTGTCTCGAAGAGATGCCGGAGCAGCCATTGCGCGGCCGGCCCCAGCTCAAGACCAGGTGCACGTGTTGTTGAAGGATGGATGCGCGACCTGGTTCAGCTGCTCGACCCCGACTCACCCTATGTCTCACGCTTCAGGAAATGGGCGAGCGAGGTCAAATAGCTTGCGCCATAGCGCAACAATTGCCGGTGCCGGGAGGGTCGAGCAGGTCATGAACAGAAGCCGACAGCTGAGTGATCGGCAGCTTTCTGTCTGATCGCGTTCCTCACCGACGGGTGAGGGGCACAAAGCCGACGCTCTTCACCGCCCGGGCCCCACAGGGCATGCACGCGAAAGATCGATCAAGCGGGCAACCCTGATGCGCATCAATGCGTGAATCGCAGATAGAGGAAGCCGGTGCGGCCCATCACGTCGTAGACACCGGCCTGCCAGCCCTCGTCGCCAAAATAGGCACCACCCGCCTCGGCTCCCGGATAGCGCGGCGGCTGCTTGTTGAAGAGGTTGGAAAAGCCGGCACCGAGCGTGAGATTGGGCCTGAGCTGATAGGAAGCGTTGACGTCGTGATAGGTGACCGACGGAGTCCTGTAGGGCGTGTAGGTCTCGGGCGTGATCGTGGTCGTCTGACGCATTCCCGAAAAGTATCGCGCCGTCCAGCCGACCCACAATTTGTCCTTGCTGTAATTGATCGATGCACGGCCCTTGAGCTCGGGGAAACCGAATACGCCGAACGTGTCGGTGATGGTGTCCGGCTTGTCCGGATCGGGTGTGTATTTGTTCTCGATCAGGCGCGTGAAGACACTGTTGATACCGATACGTCCGCCGCCAAGATCCAGATCGGCCAGATCGAACCAGTAATCGACTTCGAAATCGACGCCGCTCGTCCTGCGGCGTGACAGGTTGATGTTCTGCTTGAGGACCGAGACCAAATTATTGGTCACCGGATCGCGCACCACCAAGGCGCAATAAGCGTTGTCGAGCGTCGCACCGTCCATGCACTTGTTGATTATCGTCTGCGGCTCGACCGAGGATATCACGTCACGCATGTTGATTCTGTAGTAATCTACAGTCGCGGTGAAGTTCTTCAGAAAACTCGGCTGAAATACCAGGCCCAAGGTCAGCGTCCTGGCCGTTTCCACCTTCAGCTCGGGATTGCCCTGCTTGATGACGTCCAGCCACAGCCAGAAATCGTTTTTGTTGGTGGGCATGACCGCAGCACAATTGGCCGCCGTGAACTCCGTCCGGTCCGGCCGGTTCGGCAGATTGTAATAGTTGCAAGGATCGCTGAGCCATTGGCCGCTCACCGACGAAGCCGTGAAGACCTCGCTGATGTTCGGCGCGCGAACTGCCTTGCCATAGGTGGCCCGGAAGCGCAGGTCTTTAACCGGCGCCCATTGAACCCCGTATTTCTCCGCCGTGGTCCTGCCCGCGGTCGAATAATTGGCGATTCGAATGGCGCTTTCCAGCGACAGGCGATGAATGAGCGGCAAGTCCTTGAGGAGCGGAACGCTCAGCTCGCCGAATATCTCGCTGACATCGATGCGGCCCTTCAGCGGATTTTCGATCACGCCGTAATCCGCCACGAACGCCGGATTGTTGGGATCATATTCGGCGCGCGCGCCGATATTGTTGGATTCGCTGCGGAACTCCCCACCCAGCACAATCTGGAC
>Ga0247823_10001294_pt1 | contig 20852 bp, 13 predicted proteins | sample 13C_PalmiticAcid_2_FD_192426 | JGI IMG/M metagenome (GOLD analysis project Ga0247823, IMG submission 192426) | Soil microbial communities from agricultural site in Penn Yan, New York, United States - 13C_PalmiticAcid_Day30 | ecosystem: Environmental > Terrestrial > Soil > Agricultural land... | reverse complement strand
ATCACCGCTAGCGTGCGTACTTGCTTGGACAGCGGCAGCACGGCGCCTTTGTTCTTCAGCAACACCATGGATTCGCGCGCCATGGTGCGCGCAGCGTCGCGATGGTCGGCGGTAAGCGTCTGGCTTTTTTCCAGCGACTCGTCGCAGTTCCGGTACGGATTATCGAACAAACCCAGCCGGTACTTGGCGCGCAACACACGGCGCACCGCGTCATCGACCGTAGCTACAGGAAGTTTCCCGGCCCGCACCGCCTTGGGCATGTCCTTGCGGTAGATGTCGCTGACCATGTCTATATCCACGCCGGCCTCCAGCGCGCGCCTACCGGCCTCGGTGCGATCGGCGGCGATGCGGTGGTTCATCAGTTCCATCACGCCGGTGTAGTCGCTGACCAGCACGCCGTCGAAGCCCCATTCGCCGCGCAGCACGCCGTTGATCAACGGGCCATTGGCGTGCATCGGTACGCCGGCGATCTCGTTGAAGGAGGCCATTATCGATCCCACGCCCGCGTTGACCGCTGCGTGGAAGGGGGGCAGATAGACCTCGCGCAGGGTGCGTTCGGAAATATCCACCGTGTTGTAGTCGCGGCCGGCTTCGGCGCCGCCATAGGCGACGAAATGCTTGGCGGTGGCCAGGACGCTGTCGGCAGCGCGCAAGTCGTTGCCCTGGAAGCCGCGCACTCGCGCTACCGCCATCACTTGACCCAGATAAGTGTCTTCGCCCGATCCCTCGACCACCCTACCCCAGCGCGGATCGCGCGCTACGTCCACCATCGGCGCATAGGTCCAGTTGATACCGTGCGCGGTGGCCTCTACCGCACCCACCCGGGCAGCCTTCTCCACGGCGACCGGGTTGAAGCTGGCCGCTTCGCCCAACGGCACCGGGAATACGGTGCGATAGCCGTGGATCACGTCGAAGCCGAACAGGAGGGGGATGCCTAACCTGGATTCCTTGACCGCGATGCGCTGCATATCGCAGGTCAGCTTTACGCCCTGCATGCCCAGGAACGAACCCACCTGGCCTTTGCGCACCTGGTCGGTACCGGCGGCCTTGGCCTTGGGTCCGGTGTCGTTGCCGATGCCGGGCGGCTGGTTCAACTGGCCCAGCTTTTCCTCCAGGGTCATCCGCGCGAGCAGGGAGTCGATGAAAGCCTTTTCCGCGCCATCGGAGGGTTTTGCCGCTTCGGCGGCCAGCACTCCCAAGGGCGCCAAGGCCATCATCCACAGTGCCAGGGAACTCCGGGCACGTCCTCCACGATTCCTCTTCCGATGCGTCGCTTTCATTTCCCGGCTCCTCCTTCCAGATTTTCAGGCGGGCAAATGTAAACGTTTTCAGGGAAGGGTGTAAGTCGCACCGCAGCAGTTTTGGAAAGTCAGCCTGACTCGCCCGGCGCCCGCGCGTGGATCTGCAGCGCGTGGATGTCTGTGGTCATCATTTCCCCCAGTGCCGCGTACACGGACCTGTGCCGGGACAGAGAACTCTTGCCGGCGAAGGCTTCGCTGACTATTTCAACGCTGTAATGGCCCCTGCCATCCCGCGCACCGGCATGGCCGGCATGCAGATGGCTGTCGTCGTTGACTACCAGATGGGTAGGCACGAAAGCAGCCTCCAGCGCTTCGCGGATGCGGGCGAGCCGGCTGTTCGGCGCCTGGCTGCTCAAGGGAGTACCTTGCGGAAGGGACGCACCTCGGTCCGCGCATAGGCGCCCGCTTCCACATAAGGGTCGGCATCGGCCCAGGCGCGCGCGGCCTCCAGCGAGTCGAATTCGGCGATCACGATGCTGCCGCTGAAGCCGGCCGGGCCCGGATCCTCCGCATCGATCGCCGGGCACGGCCCCGCCAGCAAAAGCCGGCCTTGATCGCGCAACGCGGTCAGTCGTGCCAGATGCGCGGGGCGTGCAGCCATCCGCTTGGGCAGGGCGTCGACCGCGTCGTATCCTTCAATGGCGTACCACATCCGATCTCTCCAGGATCCGTTCCAGCCTGAATTGTACGGTGGCGCGGCAAGCCAGACGCTGGACACCCGCCCCGTCACCGCTTACTCTTGATCCATTGCACGGCCGGAAGCAGCGGCCCGCCCGGACCCGGCTCATTCGCCTTCAGGCTCATTTGCCAGCAGTCCCGTCGACCGATTCGCTGCCCCCACCCGCCCGGGCCCAACGACCTCTCGCTGTCTGCCGCCACGTGCCTTGGCGTGCATTGCCTGCTTGATGTGTGGGAATGCGATCGCACTGCGACGCACTGTTCAGCCGCAACACCCAAGCGCGTCGGCCCCAGCCGCGCGATGCCTGCAATTCATGGCTTATTAGATGACTTCCGACCTCGCGCAAGACGCGAATCCGCAAATCGATACGCACAAGCAACAGCAGCCGGCCCCTCAGCAACATGAGATGCCGCTGGCGATGGTGCATGGGCAGGCCGTGCTGCAGATTCCGCAGGACCTCTACATTCCGCCCGACGCGCTGGAAGTGATCCTGGACGCGTTCGAAGGCCCGCTGGACCTGCTGCTGTACCTGATCCGCCGGCAGAACCTGGACATCCTGGACATACCGGTGGCCGAGATCACCCGCCAGTACGTCCAGTACATCGGCGTGATGCAAGACCTGCGCTTCGAACTGGCCGCCGAATACCTGGTCATGGCCGCGATCCTGGCCGAGATCAAATCGCGCATGCTGCTGCCGCGCCCGGTCAGCGAGGAAGGCGAAGAAGGCGACCCGCGCGCCGACCTGGTGCGCCGCCTGCAGGAGTACGAACGCTTCAAGCAGGCCGCAGAAGACCTCGACGCCCTGCCCCGCCAGGACCGCGACACCACCCCGGTGCAGGCGCATGTGCCGGAACGCGCGGCGGTCCGCCTGCCGCCGCCGGTGGACCTGCGCGAGATGCTGCTGGCCCTGCACGACGTGCTCAAGCGCGCCGACCTGTTCACCGGCCACGCCATCAAGCGCGACGCGCTGAGCGTGCGCCAGCGCATGGGCGATGTGCTGACGCGGCTGGAGGACGGCAAGTTCCACCGCTTCGAATCCATGTTCACGCCCGAAGAAGGCCGGCAGGGCGTGCTGGTCACGTTCCTGGCCATGCTGGAACTGGCCAAAGAACAGCTGCTCGACTTCGTGCAGGAAGCGCCGCTGGCGCCGATCTACCTGAAGTCGCTGGCCCTGAACAACACCAACGAACCGCTGGCGTTCTCCAGCGAATTCGATGACGGCGACGCCGCCAACGACAACTGACCGACACCCAGAAGCCAAGCACCGCATGGATCAAGCGCTCATCACCCGTATCGTCGAAGCCGCCCTGCTGGCCGCCAATCAGCCGCTGACGCTGGCGCAGCTGCACGGCCTGTTCCCCGAAGAACAACCGGCCCCGCCCGGCAGCGTCGAACAGGCGCTGGAACAACTGCGCGAAGCCTGCGCCGAGCGCGGCGTGGAACTGGTGGAAGTCGCTTCCGGCTTCCGCTACCAGGTGAAGGAAGAAGTGCACGGCTGGGTTTCGCGCATGTGGACCGAGCGCAAGACCAAGTACACCCGCGCCACCCTGGAAACCCTGGCCCTGATCGCCTATCGCCAGCCGATCACCCGCGGCGAGATCGAACAGGTGCGCGGCGTCGCGGTCAGCAGCAACACCATCCAGGCGCTGGAAGAGCGCGAATGGATCCGCGTGGTCGGCCACCGCGACGTGCCCGGCAAGCCGGCGCTGTTCGGCACCACCAAGATCTTCCTGGACTATTTCGGCCTGAAGCGGCTGGATGAATTGCCGCCGTTGTCGGAACTGAAGGACATCGGCGAACTGGAGCCCCAGCTGTTCATGGACGACGCGCCGGTGCCGGCCGGCCTGCCCAGCCAGGAAGCGGCGGAGGAAAACGACGCAGCCGAGGACGGCGAAGAATTGCAGGCCGCCAACGATGAACCGTCCGGCGCGGACTACGCGACGGACGATGACGAACAAGACATCCCTTCCGAAGACGATGCTTTCGAAGAAGTTTCTTCCGAAGCGATCGCCGATGAAGAACATTCCTTAGAGAACCAGGACGAAACCGAAGGCGCCGATACGGTCAGCCAGGATTCGTCGGAGCAGAAACAATGAGCGACACCCCCCGCAACAAGCCCTCCCTGGGCAAACTTTCGCTGAAGCGCGGCGACGCCGCTGCCGAAACCGGCGAAACCACCAAACTTTCCGAGCGCCTGCACAAGGTACTGGCCCAGGCCGGCCTGGGCTCGCGCCGTGCGCTGGAGCAGCGCATCGCCGACGGCCTGGTCAAGGTCAACGGCGAAGTCGCCCAGACCGGCATGTCGGTCAAGGGCGGCGACCGCATCGAACTGGACGGCAAGACCTTCGTCGCCAGCGCCCTGACCGAACCGGCCCGCGTGCTGCTGTACAACAAGCCCGAAGGCGAAGTGACCACGCGCGAAGACCCAGAAGGCCGCCCCACCATCTTCGAAGCCTTGCCCGCCTTGAAGGGCGCGCGCTGGATCGCCATCGGCCGCCTGGACATCAACACCACCGGCCTGCTGCTGCTCACCACCGACGGCGAGCTGGCCAACGCGATGATGCACCCCTCCTACGAAGTGGAACGCGAATATGTCTGCCGCGTGCGCGCGCCGGAAGGCATGGAGACCGTTCCCGACAACCTGGTCGATCGGCTCGCCCGCGGCGTCGCACTGGAAGACGGCCCGGCCAAGTTCGATGTGATCGAACGCATCGGCGGCACCGACTCGCACGACTGGTTCCGCGTGGTGGTGAAGGAGGGCCGCAATCGCGAAGTCCGCCGCCTGTGGGAATCGCAGGGCTGCCAGGTCAGTCGCCTCAAGCGCACGCGCTACGGCAAGATTTCCCTGCCGCAACCGCTGCTGCGCGGCCAGTCGCAGGAACTGCCCGACGTGCAGGTGGAAAAGCTCCGCGCCGAGCTGGGCCTGGAAACCGGCGCCCCGCCCGCACTCACGCTGCAGCCGGTGATCGGCCAGCGCAAGGCGGCCAAGTCCACCGTGCACATCGGCGCCGGCCGCAGCACCGGCCAGGCTTACGTCAACGGCCACAACACCGCCGATGAAGGGCGCGAGTTGCGCCGCTTCGACCATGTGCGCGAAGACCGCGGCCGTGGCCGTTTCGGCAGCAAGAAACCGCACGGCGGCCTGACCGTCAGTGGCGAAGCGGCGGCCAAGCAATCGCAGAAACCGTTCAAGTCGCGCCCTACCAAAGGCCCGAAGCCCCTGCCCGACGGCAATCCCGCCGCGTTCCGTAGCTGGTACGTGCCTGAAGGCGTAGACACCGGTCCGACCGGTCACCGCAACGCGGGTCCGCCGAAGCCTTATGGCAAGAAGCCAGGTGGTCCGCGTCCTGCGGGCGCCGGTCGCCCGGGCCCGGGTGGCGGCCGTCCCTATGCGGCGCGCAGCGAAGGCAACTTCGGCAACGAATCGCGCGGTCCGCGCGGCGCCGGCCCCAAGGGTCCGCGTCCTGCCGGCCAGGGCGAAGGGCAGCAGCGCGCACCGCGTCCTTACGGACACCCGGGCAATGCGCCGAGCTTTCCTTCCGATCACGCCAATCCCGGTGCTTACAACCCGTATGGCCAACAGCCGCGCGCTCCGCGTCCGCAGGGCGCGCGTCCGGGCGGCAACCGGCCGCACAACAACGCGGGGCCGCGTCCGAACGGTCCACGTCCCGGTGGCCCGCGCGGCGCCGGACGCCCGCCGGGCGGCAATCGCGGTCCGCGCGGAGGCGGCCACGCCTGAATCGCGAGGGTCATCGCTAAATGAATAAAGGGCGCTCAGGCGCCCTTTTTCTTTACTTCACTTCATGCCCGCCTCACATTGCGCCGGCAGTGTGCGCCTATCCGACAACCGGCACGGCGCATCGATGGCAAACAACAGTACTCCGCATTACGACGCGATAATCGTGGGCAGCAGTTTCGGTGGCGCCGCCTGTGCGCTGGCGGCGCGCGAAGCCGGCCTGCGCGTGTGCGTGCTGGAACGCAAGCACGACCCGGGCGAACGCCTCCACACCACCGGCATCATCGTCAAGGAGGCCGCCGAGGACACCGCGCTCAAAGACCTGCCCGCCAACCTGGTCCGCAGGATCGACAAGGTGCGGCTGTACTCGCCCAATCTTCGCAGCGCGCTGCTGTCGGCGCCCGGCTATTTCTTCCTGACCACCGACACGCCCAACGTCATGCGCTGGCTGGCCCAGCGACAGCGCGACGCAGGGGTGGAACTGCGATTGGGTCATTCCTTCCAGGCCGCGCAACGTACCGATGCCGGATGGCATGTGGATGGCGTGGGCACGGCGCGCTATCTGATCGGCGCGGACGGCGCGCATTCGCGCGTGGCCGAACGCTTCGGCCTGGGCAGGCCCAGACGTTTTCTTTACGGCATCGAGTACGAGTTCGACGGGATCGCGTTGCACGAGCCCGACACCCTGCATTGCTTCATCACCCGCCAGTTTGCGCCCGGCTATATCGGCTGGGTCGCGCAGACTCCGACGGGCGTGCAGGCCGGTCTGGCGATGCGCTACGATCCGGCGGCCGCGCGCGCGCCGGACATCGTCGGCTTCCTGGATCGCGTCGGCGGTCTGGTAGGTCTGCCGGCACGGCGCCGAGCCGACGCGGTACGCGCAGGACTCATTCCCTGCGGAGGTCCGGTGGCGCCCTTGGCGTGCGATGGAGTCATCCTGACGGGAGACGCCGCGGGCATCGTTTCCCCGGTCACCGCTGGCGGAATCCATTCGGCCTGGCGCCACGGCTGGCTGGTCGGTCGCGCACTGGCGGGCGCTGCCGGAGACGGCGCTGCCGAGGAAATCGCGATCGGCCAGGCGCCGCGGTTCCGCGGCAAACGGCTGTTGCGCTGGGCCTTCGATCACGCGCAGATGGATTGGCCCTTCGACCTGCTGTTGAGGACCGCGCCGCTGCGTTGGGCCGCCGAACGGATCTACTTCCACAAGCGCGGCACGGCCAGGACAATGCGCGCTGAAAGCAACGCGGCCTGAAAACCCGTGCCTGCCGGCGCGGCACGATGAGAACCGCTCTCATCCACTCGGTTACAATAAGCCACCGAACCCCCTTCACCTCCGACGTTCCCCATGTCTTCCGCTTTCGGCACCGAGACGGTGCTCGACGTCCGTCACTGGACCGACGACTACTTCAGCTTCACCACCACGCGCGACGATGGTTTCCGTTTCGACAACGGCCAGTTCGTGATGATCGGCCTGCAGGGCGCCGATGGGTCGAAGCCGCTCATGCGCGCCTATTCCATTGCCAGCGCCAACTGGGAAGAGCAGCTGGAATTCTTCAGCATCAAGGTGCCCAACGGTCCGTTGACCTCGCGCCTGCAGCACATCAAGACCGGCGACACGATACTGGTCGGCAAGAAACCCACCGGCACGCTGCTGATCAGCGACCTGCACCCCGGACGCAACCTCTATCTGCTGGGCACCGGTACCGGGCTTGCGCCCTGGTTGTCGATCATCAAGGATCCGGAAACCTACGAACGTTTCGAGCGCGTGGTCCTGACCCACGGCGTGCGCCACGTGCATGACCTCGCCTATCGCGACTACTTCGAAAAGGAACTGCCGCACCACGAGTTCCTGGGCGAACAAATCCGCGAGAAGCTGCTCTACTACCCGGCCGTCACCCGCGAGGATTTCGTCAACAAGGGACGGCTGACCGAACTGCTGGAAAGCGGCCGCATGGCCGAGTCGCTGGGACTCCCACCGCTGGACCCGGAACACGACCGCGCCATGATCTGCGGCAGCCCGCAGATGCTGGCAGACCTGCGCGGCATCCTGGATGCGCGCGGCTTCGTTCCCGCACCCCGCATCGGCACCGCTGGCCAGTACGTCTTCGAGCGCGCCTTCGTCGAAAAGTAAGCGCGGCCCGCCGTAGGTCGGGGCTACGCCCCCGACGCACGTAGAGGCGAAGTATCCGTACGTCGGGGGCGTAGCCCCGACCTACTCAGCTCAATGCGGATTCGATGTCGCCCGCGATGGATTCCGGCTTGTCGGTCGGCGCATAGCGTTTGACCGGCTTGCCGTCGCGGCCGACCAGGAACTTGGTGAAGTTCCATTTGATCGCATCGATGCCCAGCAGTCCGCCTTTTTCCTTCTTCAGCCACTTCCATAGCGGATGGGTGTTGGCGCCGTTGACCTCGATCTTGGCGAACATGGGGAAATCCACCTCATAGGTCAGCGAACAGAAGCTCTTGATCTCCTCCTCGTTGCCGGGCTCCTGGTTGCCGAACTGGTCGCAGGGGAAGCCCAGCACCACCAGTCCGCGCTCGCGATAATCCTGCCAGAGCTTTTCCAGACCGGTGTATTGCGGGGTGAAACCGCACTTGGAGGCCACGTTGACGATCAGCAGCGCCTTGCCGCGATAGTCGGCCAGAGACACGTTGTTGCCATCGATGTCGATGGCTTCGAATTCATAGGCGGTAGTCATGATTGCGCTCCGGACAATAGCCTATGAGACACCCGATACGGGCAATGGGCAAGTCCGCGCAAGTGCGGCCCTGTGCGTCCGGTGCGAGGATCGAATAGCCTATGCCGTACGAGCGCAGAACGGTCCCCGCCCATGCAGGCAGCTTCCGACCCTAACTCCCTGGCCACCCTATATATCCACGTGCGGATATTGCTGGGCATGATCGTGGGCCTGGGACTGACCCACCTGCTGCGGCACCTGGCGCGCATCGTCGAACGCCCCAAGGTGCGGCGGATCTACTGGGTGCACCTGGTGTGGGCGCTCTTCATGTTCATCTACCTGCTGCATTTCTGGTGGTGGGAGTTCTACCTGTCGCACCAGACGCGCTGGAATTTCAATCTCTATCTCTTCGTCACCGTCTATGCGCTGCTGCTGTATCTGCTCTGCGCGCTGATCTTTCCGGAAAGCGTGGACGACTACCAGGACTACCGCGATTATTTCTATTCCCGCGGGCATTGGTTCTTCGGGTTGCTGGCGGTGATGTTCGCGGTGGATGTGGTCGATACCGCCATCAAAGGCGCCGACTACTTCCGCCACTTCGGTCCTGAATACCTCATGCGCAACACCGGCTACATCCTTGCCAGCCTGGTCGCCATGAAGACCCGCAACCGGTATTACCACGGCGCTTTCGCCGTGGTGGCCCTGCTCTACGAATTGTCCTGGATCCTGCGCCGCTACGAAGCCCTGCAGTTCTGAGCGCGTCCGGCGCGATCAACGCGCCGTCTGCGCCCGCACCGGTTCGGCGAAGGGCTTGATGCCCAGCGCTTCATCGATCTCGCTGGGGTAATAGGCTTTGCCCTGGTGGATGACCAGGGCCACCTTGCGGATATCGGCGATATCGACGGTCGGATCGCCGTCCACCAGCACCAGGTCGGCGCGCTTGCCCACCGTCACCGAACCGCGATCGGCCGTGGTGCGCGTGTACTTGGCGCCGTTCCAAGTGGCGATCTGCAGCACTTGTGCGGGGGTAATGCCGGCCTTCACGTAAAGCTCAAGCTCGCGCTGCAGAGTGAAGCCGGAGATCTCGTCGGTGCCGGCCACGATGGGCACGCCAGCCTTGTATAGGCGGCCGACGAACTCGACCAGCTTGTCGAACGACTTCCCGTACAGCGCCTCGGTGGCGTCGTCGGGAATATCCATCTCGCCGACCCGGCGGCTGCGCTGGATGTCAGGCGGCAGATGGTCGGCCACATCGGCCACGATCGGCGACAGCTCGCCTTCGCGCTGATGGATGAATTCGAAGGTGGCCAGCGTGGGATCGATCACGATCTGCTTCTTCGCCAGCAGGGCAATGAAGTCCTGTACGGGCTTGGAGTCGAAATCCAGTCCCGCGGTCTTCTTAGCCACCAAGTAGAAACGCTCCAGCGTGCGGGTGTCGGTCTCCGGGGTAACGAAGAAGTTCAGCATCACCTGGTTGATGTGCTGGATCTCGTCGTAACCCTGATCCACCGCGTCCTGCGCGCGCATGAAGGCGGGAATGTGGCCGCTGACCCGCAGGCCGCGTTGGTGCGCGTAGGCGGCGGTGTCGCGCAGGATGTCCTTGGGGAAAGAGTTGTAGATCTTGACCTGCGGGTAACCGTGGTCGGCGTACCAGTCGACCGCTTTCTTGGCTTCGTCCAGGTTCTTGATGACGAAGCCGTTGCGCGCCGACATCTTGCTTTCGCCTTCGATGAAACCGGCCGGCACCACGCTGGGGCCCAGCAGCTTGCCCTCGCTCAACTGGGCCATCAGCTGTTGCAGAGTGGTGTTGTCGTTGCCCATGTCGCGGATGGTGGTGATGCCGGCCGCCAGGTGCAGGCCGCCATCCCAGGGACCGAAATGCGCATGCATGTCGAACAAACCTGGCAGCAGCACTTTGCCGTTCGCATCGATGACGTTGTCGGCCTTGGCTTTCTCATCGCCACTGTTGGAAAGCGACACTATCTTCCCATCGCGGATAAGCACGTCCGAAGCCGTGCCCAACGTCGCTTTCTCGCTGTCGAATATGCGCGCATTGCGGATCAGCGTGGTACCCGCAAGAGAATGGGCCAGGCGTTGTTCCATGCCTATCAGCACTTCGCCCTCGGCCTGCTTCTGGCGCGTTTCCAGCGCCATGGCGTTGGATTCCCAGCCCTCTTCTATCAGCTGCAGGAAACCGGGATAGATGAAGGCGAACAGGCGCGGATCGGCGTCTGTGGTGGCCCAGGCGAAGGTCGGGGTCAGGCCCACGCCGGTCATCGCCACCAGCTGCACCGTGCGCTTATCGTTGCCGTGCGCGACTTCGGCCTCGGCGATCTTGCGCACTGTCAGCGTGCCGCTGGGAATCAGCGGCAGCTTGCCGTCGCCGCGCTTGGCCAGCGCCGACATCGCCACCGAGAAACCGGCCGGCGTACCGCCCAGGGCAGAGTACAAGGCCGTACCGGACACCGACTGTTTGCCTTGATCGGAGGTCGACTTCCACTGCGCGTTGTCGCCCACACGAGAGAACGTTTCGTCCACCTTGGCCCCGAACGTAGAGGTGCCGGTGACCTTGTACTGGCTGTAGGTGCCGTCGGCGGCCAGTTTGTATTCCTCTTTCAGTTCCGGACCACGGCCGTTGTCCTTGAAGATGAAATCGACGTGGGTGGTGCCGTCGTCGTCCTTGCGCACGACCTGTTCGCCTGCCTTGGTGCCGCCATCGACCAAGGCCACGTAACGGAGGGTTTCGGCCGCCGCCGCCGGGCCGGCAAGGAACAGCGCAAGGGACAGGCACAGGACATGCTTCATCCGGAGATCTCCAAGGGGAAGTAAAGAGTGGGCCAGAACGGCTGCCCTTGAGCTTATCCCAGCCCCGCACCGGCCACCCCTGTCTTTCGTCACAGGTGCGGCATGGGGGCCATCGGTTAGCCTGTAAAGTCCAACTCTGTAAGGAAGCTGCAGAATGACCACCCGTCTTGCCCTGGCGCTTGCCGCCTCCCTTGGACTTGCCATGCCCGCTTATTCCCAGGCCGCAGCACCGGCCGCCGCCGAAGCCGCCAAGGCTTCAAACCCCTTCTTTTCCGAAAGCCCCCTGCCGCTGCACTATCCGCAGTTCGACAAGATCAAGGATTCCGATTTCGCGCCCGCCTTCGACGCCGGCATGGCCGAGCAGTTGAAGGAAGTGGACGCGATCGCCAACAACCCTGCCGCGCCGACCTTCGACAACACCATCCTGGCGATGGAGAAAAGCGGCCAGGTGCTGAACCGCGCGCAGACCGTGTTCTTCAGCCTGGTCGGCGCCGACACCAACGACGCGCGCAACAAGCTGCGTGCAGACTATGCGGCCAAGTTCGCCGCCCACGGCGACGCCATCGCCTTGAATCCTAAGCTGTTCGCCCGTATCGATACGCTGTACAAGGCGCGCGATACGCTGGGCCTGGATGCCGAAGGCGTGCGCCTGGTCGAGCGTTATCACACCGATTTCGTGCGCAGCGGCGCCAACCTGTCCGAGGCCGACAAGGCCACGCTGAAGGGCATGAACTCGCAGCTGGCCGAACTGGGCAGCAAGTTCAGCGACAACGTATTGAAGGAAGTCAACGCCTCGGCCGTGGTCATCGACAGCGCCAAGCAGCTGGACGGCTTCACCGAAGAACAGATCGCCACCGCCGCCGCAGCCGCCAAGGAACGCAAGCTGGAAGGCAAGTACGTGATCGCCCTGCTCAACACCACTGGCCAGCCGCCGGAGTCGGAACTGACCGACCGCGCCACCCGCCAGAAGCTGCATGAAGCCTCCATCGCGCGCGGCAGCCACGGTGGCGAATTCGACAACCGCCAGATCATCAGCAAGATCATGAAGCTGCGCGCCGACCGCGCCAAGCTGCTGGGCTACCCCAATCACGCGGCCTACGTGCTGGAAGACGAAACCGCCAAGACCCCGCAGGCGGTCAACGACATGCTGGGCAAGCTGGCCCCGCCGGCCGTTGCCAACGCGCGGCGCGAAGCGGCCGACCTGCAGGCGATGATCAAGAAGGAAGGCGGCACCTTCGAATTGGCGCCGTGGGACTGGGCGTTCTATTCGGAGAAGGTGCGCAAGGACAAGTTCAACTTCGACGAGTCCCAGCTCAAGCCGTATTTCGAATTGAATAACGTGCTGGAAAACGGCGTGTTCTTCGCCGCCAACCAGTTGTACGGGCTGACCTTCAAAAAGCGCACCGATCTTCCGGTCTACAACCCGGACGTGACCACCTACGACGTGTTCGATGCCGACGGCAAGCAGCTGGCCATCTTCATCGCCGATATGTACGCGCGCCCGTCCAAGCGCGGCGGTGCGTGGATGAACTCGTACGTGTCGCAGTCGGGCCTGACCGGTTACAAGCCGGTGGTCGCCAACCACCTCAATATCCCCAAGCCGCCGGCCGGCAAGCCCACGCTGCTGACCTGGGATGAAGTCACCACCGCCTTCCATGAATTCGGGCATGCGCTGCACGGCATGTTCTCGAACGTGGAGTATCCCTACTTCACCGGCACCAGCGTGCCGCGCGACTTCGTCGAGTATCCCTCGCAGGTCAACGAGATGTGGGCCGACTGGCCGGCTATCCTGAAGAACTACGCCAAGCACCACGAAACCGGCGCGCCGATGCCGCAGGAACTGCTGGACAAGGTGATCGCCGCATCCAAGTTCAACCAGGGCTTCCGCACCACCGAATACCTGGGCTCGGCGATGCTGGACCAGCGCTGGCACCAGATCACCGCCGATCAAGTGCCCGACGCGTCCGGCGTGATGGCTTTCGAAGCCGCCGCGCAGAAAGCCGACGGCACCGACTACGCGCCGGTGCCGCCGCGTTACCGTACGCCCTACTTCAGCCACATCATGGGTGGCTACTCGGCCGGCTACTACGCCTACATCTGGTCCGAAGTGCTGGACGCCAACAGCGTGGAATGGTTCGAGCAGCATGGCGGTCTGACCCGCGCCAACGGCGACCATTTCCGCAAGACCCTGCTCTCGCGCGGCGGCAGCAAGGACGCGCTGCAGCTGTTCCAGGATTTCGCCGGGCATGCGCCGAAGATCGAGCCGTTGCTGAAGAAGCGCGGGCTGGTGGCAGAAGTAGAAGATGGCGCAGTGCCGGCGGCGCCACAAGAGACCAAGGAATAATCTTTCCAAGCCGGTTCCAACGCCACCCTCGGGTGGCGTTTTTTTTGCTTCACATGCTATCGGCTCGCTCGCACGAGAGCAGAAAGGACTCTTTTGGAAGAAACGGCCGCCTTGCGAAGACAGGCCGTCTCCGTATTGTCATATGGCTGAATTACTAGCCCTGCACCTCCGTTATTCCGTTAATTGGTTCTCAATCCGGTTGCCAGGCAGCAGTGGAAGGCTTGACACGACAATCCAGCTGGAGTAATCAAAGCGACGTAGTTGGGGGCTGCTCACCGATTCAATCGGCATTGCCAGACGACCGGTAGGCGCGATCTACGGTAGGCAGATCATTCGCGTAGTCGTCGAACCCGCGCCGGTGCACTTTCATTCGTGCGCGAAAAAGGATTTTCCGCCATGAAAGACTCGCCCAAGTTCGCAGTCGCGTCCGCGCTGCTTGCGGTTCTCGTATTCTGCTCCTGGTCTGTATCCGCCCAAGTTCCCAGCAATGCGGAAGCCGAGCAGCAAGCGGCTCCTCCGCGCGGCCTGGCTGACTCCCAGGTTTCGCTGCAGAACGGAGCATTCACCAGCAATATCTCGATCGACGTTCCGGCGTTTCGAACCATTACGCCCAGATTGCAGCTGAACTACAGTTCGTCGGGCGGTAACGGGTTTGCCGGAGTGGGCTGGGATCTCGGTGGTTTTTCGACTATTGAACGGGCATCGCCTGGCAGAGGCAGCCCCGCGTTTACCCAGGTAATTTCTGACGCTACTTACCTTCTGGATGGCGAGGAGCTGATCCAAAGCACGGCTCTGGGCGGAACTCATACGACCTTGCGGCAGAGTTATTTGAGAATCAAAGCCACATTTACGCCTGGCACATTCAACACTCCTGCCAGCGCTGCCTGGGTGGTCACTCGGAAAGATGGCGCCGTTTTAACCTACAGCCCATTTGCAGAGTCAGGGAATCAGGCACTGCGTTGGGGTCTCACCAAAATCAGGGATACCCATGGAAACGAAGTCAATTACACCTGGTTCTGCGACAAGCCATCTGGCACGTCCGTTGCCAAGCAGTGTTATCCCGCGGGAATAAGTTATGCAGGCGTGGTCGTCACGCTCAATCGGGAGCTCAGGCCAGACAACGCTACATCGGCGACCGGCGCGAACCTAGCAGTTCAGAGATATCGACTCAAATCCATTGCGGTCACGGTTAGTGGAAGTAACCGCAGCCGATACGATTTGACTTATGCGACGAGCGTGCGGACTGGCCGCTCACTGCTGACGAAAGTGCAACAGCTGGGCAAAGACGGGGTGACCGGCCTGCCTCCGGTAACGATCGCGTATTCGGATACGGCCAGCGGCTTCGACAACGCGGTCAATCTATATGGCACGCACGGTCTGACCTCCGTCAATTGGATGAACCAGGCCGCCTATTTGGAGGACTTCAATGGAGATGGCAGAAAGGACATGCTGGTCCGTTCGACGTTCTCTCCAGTCTATTTGTTGTACGCCGACGGAGCGGGCGGATTCACCAATGCGGTGGATATCAGCAATTCGTACGGACTGACTCAAGCGCACTGGACGTACGGAGTTCCCATATTCGGCGACTTCAATGGCGATGGACGTACCGACATAATCCTGCGTTCGTTTCCGGTATGGGTGACCTCTCAGCCTAACCCGTGGAAAGCCTATCTCCTATTAGCGAAAGCCGATGGAGGCTTCGAACAGAGAGTCGATATTACGACTTCTTTCGGGCTCAATTATTCGCATTGGGCATATTCATCGCTGGTCGTCGGTGAATTCAATGGCGACGGGAAGGACGATCTTCTTCTGCAGTACAGGCCGGCATGGAATACGAGCCTGCCCAATCCCACCAGGGCCTATATCCTGTATGGGGCAACTGGCGGTTTCGACAACACCACGGCTGACGACGTTACCTCGGCCAACGGGCTTACTCCCGCATACTGGCGCGAATACGATCTGCTCCCGGCAGACTTCAATGGAGATGGATTGACGGATCTGTTTCTCCAGCCTAGCGGCACCGAAATCAACGTAGCCGATAGACAGATAATGTTGGGAAAGCCTGGGAACTCGTCGGCACCTTTCTCGCCTCCGGAACAGATCACCAACCTATACGGCGTATCGCGCGATCAATGGTGGGACACCGACCTGTACATGGGTGATTTCAATGGTGACGGGCGAACCGACCTCTTTTTCCACGAGGAAGGATCTTCCAGCACGGCTTACACCGGCATGATGTACAGCCAGGGTGGCGACCGCGCCGACGTCATGTTCTCGCCTATAGAGGACATCTCGAACAGCTTCGGCATGACAGTGGATGGTTGGAGATCAAGCACCATCGCAATCGGCGATTTCAACGGGGACCATAAAAGCGACATCATTGCCAGACGAACGATATCGATAACCGATGATACGTTCATTCTCTTCTCCGGCGGCTCGACATTCCAGCCTGCAGTGAACGCAAGTGCGTTGTATGGCGTGAGCGCGAGTGTCTGGTCCTCCTCCATCATTTCCGTAGGAGATATGGATGGCGATGGCGACGACGATCTTTTCCTTAGGCCGTGGACCAACAGGAATACGACCTCGGTACTAGTGCTGTCGGCGAGTGGTGCGACCAGCAACGTGGCAAGCACTCTGTCCAACGGGTATGGCGGAACGACCACCATCGTCTATGAACCCTCTTCGCGTTGGATCAACAGCAACAACCCTCCGATCACCCAAACGGTGTCTGCGTTTGTCACCACGGATGGACGGGGTTGGTCGAACACGACGGTATACGATTACGCGGGCGGCGCATGGGATGGTAGCGAGCGGCGTCATCTCGGCTTCCGTTGGGTAAAAGTCATCGACCCCACCAATGCCTATACGGAAAGCTTCTTCTATCAGGGTGCTTCGTTCAACTCTGGGGAGATAGAGGACTACTACGAAAAGAATGCCAATGGGCAGACGATGCGAAGGGCGTACCGGACGCTAACAGGCTCGAGCTCTGCTCCATGGATCAGGAGCTTAACGCAAGAAGACAATTATGAATGCAACGGCGACGCCATCTGCAAGCAAGAGCGCAAGACATATATCTATGATGCGTATGGCAATACGACAACTGCGGTGGAGCACGGCGATGTTACGGCCAGCGGAGATGAAAGAATAACCATCTCTTATTTCTATCCCAATGTCGGGCCATATCTTGTTGGGTATCCCGCCAATGTTACTACCAGGCAGGGGCTGGCAGCATCAGGCGCGATCCTTGGTCAGGTTCTAAGCTTTTACGACAATGCAACCGTAACGACTACACCGCCCACAAAAGGCGACGTCACTAAGTCCGAGCGCCGAAAAACGAACCCGAACGCCACCAGTTATTTGGCTAGCGAATATATACGCAGCACATATGGATACGACAGTTACGGCAACAAGACCTCCGAAACCGATAATCTGGGCAACGCGACGACGACGGCCTGGAGTACGCCTTATGCGCTTTTCCCCAGTTCGAAAACCAATGCGCTGTCGCATACGACCACCTACACCTGGGAGGCGGTGTGCGGCGCACCGGCCACCGAGTCCGACCCCAATCTGGCCGTGACCACCTGGACTTACGATAATTTCTGCCGCAAGGCCAAAGAAGCCCGGGCCGACGGCGGACATACGGAATGGTTCTACAACAATCTGGGTACGGTCGGCACCCAGCATGTCCGCGAGGAAATCCGCGATGGCACTGCGGACGATCTATGGAAGCTGACCTACTTCGACGGACTCGGCAGAACCTACAAGACCCTCGCCGAGGGCGACCGGACCGTGGAGACGCTGTACGACAGCCGTGGCAGCGTCGCTTCGGTCAGTGCGCCATTCGCCACCGGTGAGGCCAAGAAGCAGACGACCTATCTGTACGACGCCATAGGCCGCACTACCAAAATCACGCATCCCGACCTGAGTGCCCAGCAGTTCTTGTACGGCGACTGGTCCACGACCACCTGCGACGAACTGGGCAAGCCCCGCTCCAGCTATCGCAACGCCTACGACCAGGTGCGCCTGGTACGCGAATACACCGGCAAGACCTGTGTGCTCGATCCGGTAGGGACGCTGGGCGTGGACCTGTTCGAGACCAGCATCAGCTACGATCTGCTTGGGCGGCAGGTCGGCGTCATCGATTCGAAGGGCAATGTCACAACATCGGTTTACGACATGCTCGGCCGGCGCATCCAGAGCATCGATCCGGACATGGGAACATGGAGCTACGGCTATGACGACAACGGCAACCTGACCTCGCAAACGGACGCCAAGGCGGTGACCCTTGAGTTCACCTATGACGCGCTATCGCGCATGACCTTGAAGAAGGTCGGATCGACGGCGCAGGCGACCTATTACTACGACGAGCCCGACCATGGCTACGGCATAGGCAGGCGCAGCCGGGTCACGTACTACCGCGGCACGCTTTGGTACAACTACGATGCGGTAGGCCGCGTCACCGACCAGTACCGCCAGATCGGACTGCGGGTCATGCAGCAGATCGCCGGCGCACCGCCCCCGGGATCGAGCAACCTCTATCACATCGGCACCACGTACGATTATGCGGGCCGTGTCAAGACAACCACCTATCCCACCGAAGAGGTGGTTACGAACAACTACGACTCGGCAGGCCGGCTAGTCTCGGTGGGCGGTTATGTCACCAACGCAACTTACGACGCACGCGACAATCTGCTGACCCGCACTCTGGCCAACGGTGTGGTCGAAAGCTTCACTTACGATCCAAACCGCTTCTGGTTGACGCGCAACAAGGCCGACATGGGCACCACTCTGCATGACGTCGGTTATGGGCGTAATTTGCGTGGCGAGGTGACCAATCGGGCTAATGCGCTGGTGGCTCAGGATCAATGGACTTTCGGTTACGACGACCTGCGCAGGTTGACCACTGCCACATCAACAGGCGAAGCCGCGTGGAGCCAGAGCTTTTCCTACGACTCCATAGGCCGGATGACCTCACAGACTGGCATGGGTACTTACTCCTACGCGGCAACTGGGTCTCGACCAGTACACGCGCCCGCAGCGATAGGCGCCGATGCCTTTGTCTACGACGCCAATGGCCGACTGACTTCTGGCGGAGGCAGTACGATCGAATACAACTACGAAGGTCGGCCTGGAACCATCAATAACGTCTCCCATGGATACGATTCCGAAGGAGAACTGGTCACCAGTAATAGTCTGAGGTTCATGTCCAATCTCTATGAGGAGGACCTGGAATTCACGATCAAGACCAACTACTTCTACTTTGGCGAGACACGTGTCGCACGCAAGCGCAACGGCGTGGTGCACTACTACTTGGGCGACCAGATCGGCTCAGCCAGCGCCATGACCGACAGCGCCGGCGCGGTAGTCCAGCGGAAGGTGTTCTCTCCCTTCGGTAAGCTGCTGCTGCAGACCGGGACGTTGAACGACAACGCTTTCGGACTGGCGGCACAACGCATGGAGTCCAGCGGGCTGTACCACATGGGTGCAAGGCGGATGAACCCATCTATCGGCATATTTGTCATGCCGGATCCAAGCAATGCACCAGACGCCTTACGTCCACAAACTTTGAACCGCTTTGCTTATGCAGGTAATAGCCCGGTTAATCTCATTGATCCGACCGGTTATGCGGAAGAAGAACCGGGTTTATTTGACAAGATAGCCTTGGATATATCACGGTCAGAATTGGCGCAGACCATATCTAACTTTTTTGTTAACACCCTCACGGGCGCGGACACCCAAAGCGAAAACAATGAAGTTCGCGAACAATCCCAGTACATGGAATCCATGGTTACGGTAGAAGTTCGTGCGGAGATACGGACAGCTCCAGCACAAGCAAGAGAAGTAGGAGGACACCTCCTTACTGCACTCTCATTCTCACCAATTGCCGAGGTCGCACTACCCTTAAAGGGCGCAAGAGGGGCTTCGACTGCATGGAGTGAATATCGCAGCGCTTCAGAGGCAGGCGGGTTGGCAGCCAGAGGTCTACGTCCTGCGCCAGGAACCAGAGCAATTCCTAATGGCATTCCAGAGGGATGGCGCATTCGACCTACTCAAGGAGAAGGTGGCGCGTGGTTCTATGATCCGAGCAATAAGGGTAACGCTGTACGAGTGATGCCTGGCACCAAAACGAGTCCATTCGTCAATTCGCAATCTCCATATGTGCGCTGGCAAAGGAATGGACAGGCTTTAGATGCAGGTGGAAGTATAGTTTCCAAAAACACCCCGAACGCACATATACCGCTTAACGATTTCCGATTTAACCCGGAGCTATATAAATGAGCTGGATCGGCGTGGAATTGATCATAGAAGGTCTGGAGGAGCTTTGTGACCGACAAGTACAAGAGAAACTATGGCTGTCCGATGGATCTTCTGACGTGTCTTCTTTTTCGGAAGCAGTTGAAAAACTTTTCACCGACAGTGCGCTTGGATCCGCGTTAGACTCTGAAAGCACCGGATACTCTCCGGCATTGGTAGACAGCTTCCGCGAACTTAGAACGCAAGTCGCCAAGATCGATCAAAACAGAGCGCCAGCGATCATTTTGAATGACCCTATTTTGTTGGACATAAGAAGCCTCTCCGTTAAGACCCTGCATCTACTGAAGCAGCAGTTGCTCTAAAGGAGTCGGTTCCCGTGACCATATCTACCGCTAAATCTCCATCTAACTACCTGTCGTGATTATATCCAAAGGATATCGTCGCAATTTTCTTGCACTTGCCGTGATAGCGCTGGTTGCATTTGTTTTTTTTCGGCTCGTTGAATCAGAAAATCCAAACAAACAAACAAACACGCGCGTACGACAGCCGAGTATTAGCGATAGACAGCGTGCGGATATGGTTCGCGCGCAGACATCCAAGAATCCAGAGGATGCGCTTCCATCCCCGAAAAAAGTACTGACCCCTGAAGAGATAGAATCAGGGAAGTGGTGAATCACTCGCACCAAGAATAAACGCATCCTCATCGCGCAAGCACGCCACCATCGGATGGCGTGCTTGTTATGAAAGAGAACAAAACTCTGCGCGACGTTATCGCGCGATCTGCCACAAGAATCGCAACGGACTCTTAACGATCGCGCAAAAGCCGGCTCAGATCCAGGAAGATCTCGCGCGCGGCCACGCCCTGATCCGGCTGATCGATGAAGAAGCCCTGCACGCCAAGGCCGTACAGTTGCACGGCTTCGGCGATCACCGACTGCGGGATTCCGCCTGGCGTCTGCGCGAGGAAGGACTCTTCCGCGCGCAAGGTGTAGGGATGCACCTGCAGTCCTGCCTTCAAGGCCCAGCCGAGCATCGGATGGACCAAGCCGGTCCC
>Ga0247823_10001293_pt1 | contig 20855 bp, 16 predicted proteins | sample 13C_PalmiticAcid_2_FD_192426 | JGI IMG/M metagenome (GOLD analysis project Ga0247823, IMG submission 192426) | Soil microbial communities from agricultural site in Penn Yan, New York, United States - 13C_PalmiticAcid_Day30 | ecosystem: Environmental > Terrestrial > Soil > Agricultural land... | reverse complement strand
CCCAGGCACCGGCGGTTAGGGGTAAACAGAAACTCAATATGCCGGTCAGTTTCCACCATGGCTTCATTCCTTACATTTATTTGAACAATTTCTTTTTATGGTGCTCGTCGTCGTCAAAATTAACGGCGCCACCGCTTACTGCAAATTTCATGGCCTCTACAGTGCTCATGCCTTCCAGTCGTTTTACATTCTCGGTATCAACAATATATAAATTTCCGGAAATAGCATAACTGTGTGGTACATACACCGCCAGCTTATCGTCGAGGCCTATTTTTTCGAGGTCGTTGTGCATCAGGAAACCCACCTGCCAGATTTCCGGGTTGTTGCGGATCATGACCAGCACCGGTTTGTCGAACTTCCGGTTGTCGCCTACAAACGATTGCATGATGTCTTTCACGGAAGTGTAAATGAGCTTGATGAACGGCGTACGCTCCAGCACGGTATCGAAAAACCGGAACAGGAACTGCCCCACAATGAGGGTAGACGCCAGGTAACCGATGATGGTGATGGTGAGCAGGATAATTACAAAACCGATACCCCGGGGCATGTTGGGGATGGGGATGATGTCGTCGATATTGATAAACAGGATGTAAATAACGTAAATCGTTACTGCCATAGGAGCGATGATGACAAGGCCCTGGAAGAAATAACGTAATAGTTTTCCTGAATAATATTTGGCGTTCCTGTTCATAATTAGTGCAATACGCGGCAAAATTAAGCCAAAAGAAAAGCTGTACTTCATATGCCTAATAAATTATTTTTGAAGCTTGCTATGAAACGATTGTTCCTTTTGGCGGGCATATTACTGGCGGCAGGCCGTATGGCAGCACAGCAGCTGGTTCCGGACAATACCGGGATCGAACTCAATGTGCTCGCAGGCCGGATTATGAAGCATACCGAATCGATCAAACTGCCAGTGCCTGAATCGGCTTTTGCGGTGCAGGTCAACTTTTTGCAGCACACCACCGGCAAAAAAGCCTGGCAGCAACGCTGGAACCGCCCGGTGATAGGACTGGGCCTGATGTATACCGATTATGGCGACAACCGTTTTTTTGGAAGAGCGGTGGGCATCTATCCCAATGTGCAGCTGCGGTTTATCAATACAGAAAAATTCAAATGGTATCTGAGTGTGGGAGGCGGTGTAGGTTTTGCCAGCCGGCATTATGGCCGCGTACCGTTTTCCGATACGCTCAATAACTTTATCGGCAGTACTATCAACAACTTTTCGGTGTTCGATATGTCGTTGCAGTACCGCGTGAGCCGCCACCTGGCAGTGCAGGCGGGGGGCAATCTGACGCACCTCTCCAATGGCAATTTTACGGTGCCCAACCTGGGGCTCAACCTGCTGGCTTTTCATGCAGGTGTCACCTGGTATCCGCATGGCAACCCGGTCCGCAAAGACATTGAGGCGGAGGACGATGGCATGCCCAACAGCTGGAATCTCAACGTTAAATACGGAATGGGGTTTGTACAACTGATGGTGCCCGGCGGACCCCGATACCCGGTATACAGCCTGGCGCTGTATCCCAGCAAAACCTGGCTCAAAAAGATGCGTGCTTTTGCCGGACTGGATGTATCGCTGCCCACCGGTACCTACACGTTTATTAAGAACAATGAATTGTTTAAAGGAGAAGAGCTGCAACGGAGCCTGCAGGCCTCGGTATTTGCCGGCAATGAATTTTTGCTGGGCAGGGCCAGTATACAGCTCCAGGTGGGCTATACCTACCATGGTAAGTTCCTGATGCGCAACAAAGTGTACCAGAAAATAGGAGGGAATGTTTACTTGTACGAAAACCATAATAATTGGGTAAAACGTTTGTATCTTTCCTGTATGCTTAGAACCTACCTCACCAATGCCGATTATGTTGAATTTGGTGCAGGGATAGGATTCTAGAACCACAACCATTTGCCCCTATGTTCCGCAAGCTTGCCATTTTATGGTTTCTCTGTACCTGCCTGGTATCAGGGCTGGGTGCGCAGGTGCCGGAAGGCCAGGTGTTGCAAGCTTTGTTACAAGAGCCTGCCGACTCTGTGCATGCGGTAAAAATAACTGCGCTCCTGCATGCCAAGAGTTATGACCTGAACATAGGTTCACCGCTTGGTTTTCATGACCTGGAAGCCATTCGCCACCACACTGCATCACTGCCGGAATCCCAAACCAAAGCCACCCTTTATAATGAATTGGGCAGCCGCTATGCCGAGCAGGGCGAATATAGCGCTGCCTTACGCCTGCACCTGTCGGCCGTAGAAATGTGGCCACAAGGCGAAGCGCAGGGCGCCATGAGCTATAACCTGGCTGCCCGCGACTACCTGGCGCTGGACGAACGTTTCAAAGCCATGCAATTGTCCCTGCAGGCGTTGCGGCTGGCTGAGCTGCAAGGTGATGCACCGGGCCGGGTGATGGCTTTTAATACCACCGGAAGGGTGCTGATGCAAATGCAGAACCCAACCGCCGCACTGTCTTATTTCTCAGAGGCATTGGAGCAGAGCGTAGCCGTCAGGGATCTGAAAGGACAGGCCGAAGCACTCAATAATCTTGGAAGAATATACCTGCACCGCAACCAGTACGATTCGGCGCTGCATTATTTCAGCCGGTCCGAAACAGTATGTGAATTGGCTGGTAGTCAATATGGAATAGCCCGCAATGATATGGGCATTGGCGATGCCTGGCTCAAAAAAGGAGAGGCGGCCAAGGCTACCACTTATTTCGAAAAAGCGGTACCCGGAGCTGAGGCTTCCGGCGATCTTTACTTTTGTAGCCGCTTGTATGTGCGGCTTTCTGCGGCGGCGCTGCAACTGGGCCGCACGGAGGTCGCCGGTGATTATGCCCGGCGCGGATACGAACTGGCTTCGCGCCTAAAGGGCCGCTCGCTGCTGCAACAGGCTTATTTGCAATTGGCCCTGTACCATGCGGCTACCGGCAACTACAAAGCGGCTTACGAAAACCGCCTGCAGGCCGCTACCTACCGGGACAGCCTGTTTTCCGAAAAAAATACCACCCTGGCTGCGGTGCTGGAACAAAGTTACCAGCGCGATAAAGACCGTCAGGAGCTGAACACGCTGGCCCGGGAAAACATGCAGCAGAAAAAATACCTCAAAGTAACGGTGCTGTTGCTGATAGTGTTTTTCCTGACTTTGCTCCTGCTGGTGGTGATTGGCGTATTGTACATCCGCCAGCAAAAACTCAAGGAAAACCTCCGGATCAGCGTGGTAGAGCAAAAACTGCTGCGCTCGCAGATGAACCCGCACTTTATTTTTAATGCACTCAACGGCATCCAGAGTTATGTGATCAAAAAAGACACGGCCAATGCCACCCGCTACCTGAGCAAGTTTGCCAAACTGATGCGCAATATCCTCGACAACTCGGCCGATTCGCATACCACGCTGGATAGCGAGCTCAAATTGCTCGAAAACTATATTGTGCTCGAAGCCCTGCGGTTCAACGATAAATTTTCTTTCGAAATAGAAGTGGGCAGCGAAATAGATCCGCAAACCTGCCAGCTGCCTTCCATGATCCTGCAGCCGTTTATTGAAAATGCCATCTGGCACGGCCTTATTCCGCTGAGAGAAAGGGATGGAATGGTCAAAATAGCTTTTCATGTCAAGGACAATATGTTGCTGTGTACCATCGAAGACAATGGTATTGGCCGCCGCCAGTCTTTGGCCAACCAGGCTGGTAATGAAGAGATTAACCGCCACAAACCCCGCGGATTGCTGCTCACCAAAGAGCGCCTCGAGTTTTACAACGAACGCAACCGCCAGGCTACTACCTACACCATCACCGATCTTTATGATGCCGCCGGAAACCCCGCCGGTACCCGTGTTGACATCTGTTTTCCTTACGGACCAAGGGCATAATCTGATAAAAGTCCTGCACCTGTTTGACAAAAATCATTTTTAAATTTCCTGCGGAAACTATTTTTGCGTTGAAAGTTTCCATAGTTTTGTGTCATATATGGAAACGCAGGATGTGATTTTGCGCGTAGCCAATGATATGTTTTTACAATATGGCTACAAGTCGGTAACGATGGATGACATTGCCCGGATGGCAGGGGTCTCCAAAAAGACGTTATACCAGTTTTACGCAGATAAGAATGCACTCGTGGAAGCTACGGTCATCAGTTTTGTTGATGAAATGAAGCAGCAGACCGAAGAAGACAGCCGGACCTCGACCGATGCGGTAGAAGAGATCTTTAAGGCGCTGTTGTTTATTGACCACACTTTCCGGAAAATCAACCCGGTGGTGGTGTGGGATCTGCAACGGTTTCACCCGGCAGTGTACCGCATTTTCGAGCATTACAAGGATGGCTTCATGTTTGGAGTGGTGCGGGATAACCTGGTGCGTGGTATTGAGCAGGGCCTGTACCGGCCCGAGCTGAATGTGGACATCATCGCGAGGTTCCGCATCAATTCGGTCATGGCTGGGATGTCGGCACAATATACTTTCCCGGAGCAGTACGATCAGAAGACGGTGCAGCGCGAGCTGCTGGAGTTATACCTGCATGGCATTGTGTCGCCCGGAGGGCTGGAATTGATAGCACATTATAAAGAAAAATTCAATCATCATATATGAATATCAGAAGAGCGGGGTTGCTGCTGCTGGCTGCCATAGGGAGTCTGCGGGGGCATGCCCAGGATGCCGGCCGCATGAGCGTGCAGGACTGTATCGCTTATGCCAAAGAGCACCAGGTAAGGTACAAAAACGTTAAGCTGGATGAGCTGATCACCAAGGCCAAAAACGCGGAAATAACCGGTATGGCATTGCCCAGCGTAAAAGCCAACGGGCAGTTTGTACACAATGCCGTGATCCCCACACAGGTATTGCCAGGCGATTTCATCGGTCAACCCGGAACAACGGTGCCGGTTAAGTTCAGCCTGAACTACACCAACCAGGGCGGTATCTCGGCCAACCAGATCCTGTTTGACGGTAGCATTACCGTAGCCCTGATGGCCCGCAAAACCATCGAAAAAATGGCCCACCTGAATGTAGAACGGTCAGAAATAGACCTGAAGCAGGATGTCGCCAATGCCTATTTCAGCGTGGTGATTGCTTCCAAAGCGATTGACCTGCTGCGCGAGAATGTGCGCAACATTGAACGCATCGAAACCGAAATCAAAGGCATTTACGAACAAGGCTTGCAGGAGCGTATTGATGTGGACCGCATCACGGTGCAGAAAAACAATATGCAGAACGAGCTGACCAAGGCCGAAAACCTGTTTGAGCTGGGACAAAATGCCCTGAAATACCAGATGGGTATGCCGCTGGAACAAAACATTGTACTCACCGATAGCCTCAATGAAGACATGCTGAAGGCGGGTGTGGCAGATGATGCTTTTTCGCTCGACTACTCGGTGCGCAAAGAGTTTCAGATGAGCGAAACCAATATCAAACTGCAGGAGCTGGATCTGAAACGCTACCGTTTTTCGGCCCTGCCTACGCTGGCGGCTTTTGGTAATATTGGTTCCAACACCGCTACCAATAAGTTTAACGAGATATTCAACGGGCAGTACTATTTCAGTGCTTATTACGGCCTGAACCTGAGTGTACCCATCTTCGAAGGGTTGCAGCGGGTGAACAAAGTGAAACAGGCGCGTTACAATGTGGAAAAAGCCCAGAACGACCTGGAAAACCTGAAACTGGGTCTCGACCTGGAATTCCGCCAGGCGAATATCACGCTCAAGAACAGCCTCAAAACCCTGGCCAACTCCAAAGCTACGATGGACCTCGCCAGCCGCGTGTACACCGTTACCCAAATCAAATACCGCGAAGGCGTGGGCAGCAACCTCGAGATCCTCGATGCCAGCTCACAACTGCTGGTGGCACAAACCAATTATTTCAACTCCATGCTGGATGCTTATATGTCGCGCATTGCGCTGCTCAGAGCTACTGGCAAATTATAAGGTATAAAACATAGAACAACTCATAAAACAGTGTTATGATCAAGCGAATTGCACTATATACAACAGCAGTCATTGCCCTCGCATCTTGCGGAGGCAAAGAAGCCGGTACCGGCAACAAAGCTGCGCAGCTCGACAAACTGAAAAAAGAACAAGCCGCCCTGGGCGATAAAATCCAGAAACTGGAAGCTGAAATCGCGGCTAAAAATCCCACGCCTGTAAAAGCGGTTCCCGTGCAGGTGATGGATGTGCAGCTGAGCACTTTCCGCAGTTTTGTGGAAGTGCAGGGCAGGATAGACGCCAACGAATCGGTATTGGCTACCTCACAGGCTCCCGGCGTGGTATCGGCCATCCTGGTGTCTACTGGTCAGCGGGTGAGTAAAGGTCAGCTCCTGGCCCGCCTCGAAGATGCCGTGGCTACCCAGGGCATTGCCGAACTGGAGCAGCAGATTTCTTTCGCCAAAAGTCTGTTCGAAAAGCAGAAAAACCTTTGGAACCAACAGATCGGTTCTGAAGTACAATACCTGCAGGCCAAGAACAATTACGAAGCCTTGCAGAAGCAAAAAAATACCATGCTTTCGCAAAAAGCCATGTACACCATTAAAGCACCGGTATCCGGTGAGGTAGACCTGGTGGATGTGCGTTTGGGCCAGATGGTGAATCCCGGTCAGAATGGTATCCGCATCGTGAATACCAGCGACCTGAAAGCCAAGGCCAATGTGGGCGAAAACTATGCTGCCCGCGTAAGCAACGGCGATGAGGTACAGATTATTATGCCCGATCTGAAAGATACCTTCATCACCAAAGTATCGCATGTATCTAAAAGCATCGATCCTGTTTCCCGTGCTTTCTCGATCGAAGTAAAACTGCCTTCCAACCCCAAATGGCGTCCTAATATGGTAGCCATCATCAAGGTGGTGGATTATACCAATTCCAAAGCGATGACGGTACCCGTTGGTGCCATTCAGCGCACCAGCCAGGGGCCAACTGTATTTACGGTAGCCGGTGGCAAAGCCAAAATTACCCCGGTAGCCCTGGGCCAGAATTACGATGGCAAAGTGGAAGTGCTGAGCGGATTGAGCATCGACGATAAGGTGGTAGTAACCGGTTACGAAAACCTCGATGCCGGCGATACCGTTACCTTCTAACCCGCTTTCGTGTAATTGATTGTTTACGCAACTAACCAAATAGTATGGAGTTCAAGAGCCTTCATAAATTTAACCCTTCCAAGTGGCCTATTAACAATAGGACCAGTATATACGTACTGACGGTCATCATCACCCTGATGGGGATCATGTTCTATAATTCACTTCCGAAGGAAAACTTCCCGGAAATCAAACTGCCGCAGATCATTGTGCAGACGATTTATCCCGGTACCTCTCCTGAAAATATGGAGAACCTGGTGACCAAGCCCATCGAGAAACAGGTGAAGAACCTGACGGGTATTAAAAAGGTAACCAGCAACAGCTTCCAGGATTACTCCATCGTGGTGGTGGAATTCAACACCGATGTAGAAGTAAAACAAGCGAAGCAGGATGTAAAAGATGCGGTAGATAAAGCCAAGGTGGACCTTCCCAATAACCTCCCGAACGATCCGGAGGTGATGGACATTGACCTGAGCGAGCTGCCCATTCTATATGTCAACATCTCCGGAAACTACGATCTGGACCGCCTGAAAAAGTATGCCGACGATATGAAAGACCGTATCGAAGGCCTCAAGGAAATCAAGCGGGTAGACATGGTAGGTGCGCCCGAGCGCGAGATCCAGATCGATGTGGACATGTTTAAAATGGGCATTGCCGGCATCACGTTCCGCGACATTGAATCGGCGGTAGGGTATGAGAACATCTCCCTCACTTCGGGCCTGGTAGAAATGGGCAAGGAAAAACGCCAGATCAGCATCAAGAAGGAATTCAAAACTGCGGATGAGATTGGCAATATTGTGATCAAAAACCAGCAGGGTGGAAGCATTTACCTGCGCGAGATAGCCGATGTAAAAGACAGCTACAAAGAGCAGGAAAGTTATGCCCGCCTGAACGGTAAAAATGTAATCACGCTCAACATCATCAAAGCATCGGGCGAAAACCTGATCGATGCATCGGATAAAGTGCGCGCCATTTCGGAAGAACTCCGTAAAAACGAGTATCCCAAGGAGCTGAATGTGGTGATCACCGGCGACCAGTCGGATGCGACCCGTACCACGCTGCACGACCTCATTAATACCATCATCATCGGCTTCCTGCTGGTGACCATCATCCTCATGTTCTTCATGGGTGTGACCAACGCCTTGTTTGTGGCCATGTCGGTGCCTTTGTCGTGCTTCATCGCCTTCCTGGTGATGCCTTCGCTGGGCTTTACGATGAACATGATTGTACTGTTCTCGTTCCTGCTGGCCCTGGGTATCGTGGTGGATGATGCCATTGTGGTGATCGAGAACACACACCGGATTTTCAATAACGGTAAAGTACCCATCAAGGAAGCGGCCAAAGAAGCTACTGCCGAGGTATTCATTCCTGTACTGGCCGGTACCTTAACCACCCTCATGCCCTTTGTGCCCCTGGCATTCTGGGATGGTGTGATTGGTGAGTTCATGTTCTACCTGCCCATTACGCTTATTATTACGCTCGTCGCCTCGCTGTTGGTGGCCTATATCATCAACCCCGTGTTTGCGGTCGACTTCATGAAGCCACACGATGAGGCCCATAAAAACGCCGGTAAATGGACCCGCGGTGCTAGCATTGTATCTGTCATCTTTGGTGCGCTGGCCCTTATCTTTTATGTAGCCCAATCATGGGGCATGGGCAATTTTGTGGTATTCATGTACCTGCTGTACCTGCTCAACAAGTTTGTGATATACAAGTGGGTAGAGAATTTCCAGAACAAGGCATGGCCCAAAGTACAGGATGCTTATGTGCGCTTGCTGAACTGGAACCTGAAACGCCCCGGTACCATCCTGTTAAGCACCATTGCACTGTTCTTTGTATCCATCGCTTTTGTGGCAGTGCGTGGTCCCAAAGTGGTGTTCTTCCCCAGTGCCGACCCCAACTTTGTATATGTATACCTCAACCTGCCGGTAGGTACCGATCAGGCGTATACCAACAAGGTGCTCAAGGAGCTGGAAGCGAAAGTGTATGGCGCCCTGGATATTGACCTGAAAAAGAACAAATACAACCCCATCGTATCGTCGGTGATTGCCAACGTAGCAGTGGGTGCGGTAGATCCCAACAGTGGCGAGATTGGTATTTTCCCCAACAAGGGTAAGGTAACGGTAGCCTTCGTGAAGTTTGCCGACCGCCACGGCGAATCTTCTGCCAAGTATCTCGATAAAGTACGGGCTGCCGTAAAAGGTTTCCCCGGTGCCGAAATTACCGTGGATAAAGAATCAGACGGTCCTCCGGTACCCAAGCCTATCGTGATCGAAATCACGGGCGATAACCTCGATTCGCTGATCAGTACTTCGGAAAGTCTCAAACGTTACCTGGTTAAAAAACAAATCGGTGGCGTGGAAGAACTGCGCAGTGATTTCCAGAGCAATAAACCTGAGATTGTGTTTGACCTCGACCGTGAGCGTATGAACCGCGAAGGTATTTCTACCGGTCAGGTAGCGATGGATCTGCGTACCGCTATGTTCGGTAAAGAAGTATCCCGCTTCCGCGATGCCAACGATGATTACCCCATCACGTTGCGCATGCTCAAATCGCAGCGCGAAAACATCGATCTGGTGAAAAACATGGAAATCACCTACCGCGATATGGGTATGGGTGGCATGGTGCGCCAGGTGCCCATCAGTGCCTTTGCCGAACTGAAGTATTCCAATACATACGGCGGTATCAAACGGAAAGACCAGAAAAGGATCATCTCTCTTTCGTCTAACGTGCTCAGCACCCACAACCCCAACGAGGTTGTAGCCGCTATTGACCGCACTATCCGCACCGAGTTCAAAGCGCCTTCAGGCATCAGCATCCGCATGGGTGGTGAGCAGGAAGAGCAGGCCGAAACCATGAGCTTCCTCGGTGGCGCCATGCTGGCTGCCATTGGTTTGATCTTCCTGATCCTCGTAACGCAGTTCAACAGTGTAGGTAAAACCGTGATCATCCTCAGCGAGATCCTGTTCTCTATCATCGGTGTAATGCTCGGTATCGGTATCTTCAAAATGGAGATCTCTATCGTAATGACCGGTGTGGGTATCGTAGCGCTGGCGGGTATTGTGGTAAGGAATGGTATCCTGCTGGTAGAGTTTACCGATCTCATGCTCGAAGAGGGTATGCCGGTTTACGATGCACTGCTCGAAGCGGGCCGCACGCGTATGACGCCGGTACTGCTGACTGCTACTGCCACCATGCTGGGCCTCATTCCGCTGGCGGTAGGTCTTAATATCGACTTTGCCCGCCTGTTCAGTGAGCTGAATCCGCATATTTTCTTTGGTGGTGATAGTGTGGCCTTCTGGGGTCCGCTCAGCTGGACCATGATCTTTGGTCTGAGCTTCGCCACCTTCCTGACCCTCATCCTGGTGCCGGTGATGTACCTCTTGTACTACCGCCTCAGAATGAAGCTGTTTGGTAAAAAAATGAAAGAAAAAACAGCTGATCTGACAGAGCTGAAAGACATCAAACCCTAAAAAAACGGAAGCCGGAACAGCCTTGTTCCGGCTTTTTGTTTTCTGTCACAGTATTGTAGAAATCCGGTTAAATCAGTAGTCCTTATCCTGCAAGCGGCCTCCTGTACTAACCAAACCTGTTTTATATACGTCTACATAAAAAGGGAAAACCACTTAAACACGGAGCTATGAAAAAACTACTATTCACCTTTATCCTTGCGGCAGCTGGTCTGGCAGGCCAGGCGCAGCCGCACCGCGAATGGGCGCGCACGTTTACCAATTTCGGCAACGACCATTTTTATACCCTGGCAGCAGCTACTACGCCCGATAGTGCTGCGCTGATCAGCGGGTATAGCCGGCAAACGAACGGATCGAGTTTCAACGATCTTAAAATAACCCTGGCCCGGTACAATACCAATGGCACTGTAGCCTGGAACAACATGCTGAAGTTGCCTGCTTACGGCTTTGTTTCCGACAAATACCTGCAGCTCGATCAAAGCGGCAACAGCTACCTGACCGCCTCTATTTTCAGGGTCGATAACAGCGGTAACTACATCAGTAAAATCCTGCTCTGGAAAGTAAACCCGGCAGGTAATACCGTTATGATTGACACTATTACGCACGATGGCAACGCTTTTTTCTTCCACATCAATAACCAGGATGAAAAATTCCTGTTGTATTTCCAGACGGTGGGCAACCTGATGCGCCGCTACGATGCCAACGACCAGTTGCAATGGATTCGCCTGGCTACCCCGGATTATATCGAAAAAGCGTTCTGGAGCGAGTCGGGTGATTTCGCTTTCCAGGCGTTTGACTCCCTGCATTACATCAGCAAGGAAGCTGCCAATATCTGGACGTACCCTACGATACAAGCCGGTTTTGGCGGCGGGTATACTTATTTCGAAGGCGATTACCTGTACAACCTGTATTATGGCTACAATATCCGCAAGTACATCTGGAGCAGGTATCATCGCATCACCGGTCAGCTGGAGGAAGTAGATTCCACCCTGCGAGGTGAGCCAATGACGTTTGGTAATGACCTCACTTATGGCGCCTTTAACTATAACGGCAGCCATGCCTTCGTAGGGGTAGAAGATACTCAAAGCCGCAGCCAGACTTGTATGAGATCAGGCGGAACGATATGGAATACCCTGCATTACAACGGCATTGAAGCAACCGACTGGATGTATGATAGCCAGCAGTACACTTATCTGACCGGACCACAAACCCTGTGGACACCCCTCCCGGCAGCGCCCCCTGTTTTCTACCGCATCAACAATGATAACGGCGACAGTGAAATGATCGACTCTTTTATGATAGGAGAGCAAACCAACTTCCAGAAAATACTGGCCGATGGTGGTAAAACTTTGTACCTGTTTGGAGACGCCACTGACAATGAATTGGGTAAAGTGGTATTGGTGAAATACAACAAAGACCTCCTGCAGCACCAGACCAATGTGCGCCAGGATACCTTCAATGCGGCCATCAGTGCGGTGCGTGAGGTAGCGATGCAGCCCAGCTTCAGGTTGTATCCCAATCCTGCCGGCGAATGGGTACGTATTGAGATGCTCAATGGCAGCTATGCCGATGTGCAGCTCTACGATATCATGGGCCGCAAGCTGCGCACTATACAGGCTAAACCCGGCGCATCGGTTACTGTATCGCTGACAGGTTTGCCTGCCGGTACCTACATCGTGCAGGCCGGAGCTTACCGCACACAGCTGGTCAAGTATTAGCGCATATAGTCCTTAATTTTAACCTTTGGTATAAATACCGGATCGGGCAGCTGTCCAATCCGGTATTTTTGTCGGAAACACGATCAACAACAAACGATGATTAAAAACCACGAAATTGATTACCGCATCCTCGGCGAGGAAATGCAGGTGGTAGAGGTAGAACTGGATCCCCAGGAAACCGTGATAGCCGAACCCGGCAATTTTATGATGATGCAGGATGGTATCCAGATGGAAACCATTTTTGGAGACGGTTCCCAAAAACAAGGCGGTGGTCTGCTGGGCAAACTGTTCAATGCCGGCAAACGGGTGCTGGTAGGAGAAGGTCTGTTTATGACGGCTTTTACCAACAGCAGCAACGATAAACGTAGCATTCATTTTGCAGCACCTTATCCCGGCAAGGTGATTCCCATGGACCTGCACCGCCTGGGCGGCAAACTCATTTGCCAGAAAGACGCTTTTCTGTGTGCAGCCAAAGGCGTATCCATCGGTATTGAGTTTCAGCGCAAATTGGGCACCGGCCTGTTTGGCGGCGAAGGCTTTATCATGGAAAAACTGGAAGGCGACGGTATGGCTTTTGTGCATGCCTGCGGTCACATCATCGAGCGGGAACTGAACCCTGGTGAAATGATCAAGATCGATACGGGTTGTATCGTAGCCTTTACCCACCAGGTGCAGTATGATATCCAGTTTGTAGGCGGTATCAAGAATACCCTGTTTGGCGGCGAAGGCGTGTTTTTTGCCACCCTGCGCGGTCCCGGTAAGGTATGGATCCAATCACTGCCCGTGAGCAGACTGGCTGCCCGGATACTCACTTACGGCACCTCCAAACGCAAAGAAGAAGGCGGCATTCTCGGCGGCCTTGGTAATATGCTGGATGGTGATGGATTTTAGTATCTTTCCGCATTAAATTTATAATTGAAACATGAAAAAAGCGGCTTTTTCATTGTTGATGCTGGCAGGTTTTGCTGCATCGGCGCAGGAAAAAACAGACCAACCGGCCCTGGGAAATAATATCATTACCGCAGCACCGGTTCATATCATCGGCGAAGATTTTGGTGTAAACCTGGCTTACGAACGTATCCTGATGGATGGCTACATGGGCATTAAAGTGCCGGTAGTGTTCAGCATCAACAATCCTTATTTTTACGTGGCACCTACTTTTAAGTTTTATCCGGCCCGCCAGGGTGTGGTGCGTTACCACATTGGCCCGCAGATATACATGGGAATAGGAGAGCATAACCGCAATTACAGTTACTATAATCCCCAGGGTAATTACGTGACTACCAAAGGCACTTATTCCGATACCCGTTTCGGTTTTATGGTAAACAATGGTGTGAATGCTACCATCGCTGGTAAAGTGTACATGGGCATTGACCTGGCTGCAGGTGTGAACTACTATTCTGAGTTTGCCCGCAATGCTAACGGCACTTACCAGAACTACAATGGCATGGACCTGTGGGACAATGATGAGATTTCTGTCATCGGTCAATTCAGCTTCAGCATTGGTTACCGTTTTTAATCATTTCAGATAAACAGAGAAGGATATGCAGCCTGGCCGCATATCCTTCTTTTTTGTGTCAATACTACCGACTTTATCATCCCCATGAATCTACTTGCTATCTGGCAAAGCAACCAGCTGCAGGGCATACTTACGATGCTGCTGTGCCTGGTACCGGCCTGGCTCTCCTGGCAGAATTTTCGCAAACAGCAATATGCCCGCGCTGCCGGTTGGCTGGTGCTGGTGGGTTTTCTGCTGCGCCTGTTTGTGATTTCGGATGGGTTCCTCAATGAATGGGACGAGCGCTACCATGCCCTCGTGGCCCGCAACATGATGGAGCAGCCGTTGAAGCCAATGCTCTATGCACAGCCGGTGATGCCTTACGATTTCAAGGCCTGGGGTGCCAACCATATTTGGGTGCATAAGCAACCATTACCTCTTTGGAGTATGGCAGGTTCTATGAGGGTTTTTGGGGTGAGTGAGTTGGCCTTGCGGTTGCCTTCGCTTATTTTAACCGTACTGGGCATCTGGATCATGTACGGCATCGGTTCCCGGTTGATGGATAGGCGAAGGGGGTACCTGGCTGCATTATTGTTTGCCGTAAATGGCCTCATCATCGAAATGGCCGGCGGGCGGGCTGCTACCGATCATATCGATATCTTTTTCCTGTTTTTTACAGAGCTGTCGGTGTTATGGGCGGTATTGTTTGCTCAAAAAGGAAAAACCGGGTATAATGTACTCACGGGCCTCAGCATTGGATTGGCTATTTTATGCAAATGGCTGCCGGCACTGGTGGTATTGCCCATCTGGCTGTTGCTGGTATGGGATGCAGGTAAGTTGAGCCGCAAGCAAACAGCGTTGCATTTGGGTGTATTGTGTGCCACTATAGCCGCAGTAGTTTTGCCCTGGCAACTATACATTTTCCAGGCGTTTCCGAAAGAGGCCGCTTGGGAAGCTACCTTCAATTACCTGCACATTATAGAGGGATTGGATGGGCACGGACAACCGTTTTATTTCTTTTTCGATAAAATACGCATTAATTACGGCGAGCTGATTTACCTGCCATTGGCCTGGTTTACCTGGACCTGCTTCCGGCAGCCGCGCAACCTGAAACGTTGGGCGGTATGGATTTGGTTTGTTATTCCATTGGTCTTCTTCTCTGCGGTCAAAACCAAAATGCAGGCCTACCTGCTGTTTACCGCTCCTGCTTTATTTTTGATGACAGCTGACTGCTGGTGCATGCTGGCCGATGGTTACCGGCAAATGAAATATCCCTGGCTGGCCCGGCTGGTGATGATTTTGCTGCTGGTATTGCCGTTGCGGTACACCATAGAGCGCGTTAAACCTTTTGATAAACGGGATAAGTATCCGCAGTGGGTGAAGGAACTGAAAGCGTTGCCGCCAACGGAAAAAACAGTATTGTTCAACTACGGAAGGCCCATCGAAGCCATGTTTTATACCGGCCTGACGGTGTATGCCGGATTACCGGCTGCGGAAGATATTCAACGGTTGAAACACGAGGGATACACCCTCTGGATAAATGATACCGGCTCACTCGATGCGGCTATCCTGGCCGATGAAAGCATCAGGAAGGTAAAACTGACGGTACCTCAATAACGGAGATGATTATTTCCGGTCCTGGTAATTGCGCAGCACCTTTTGTTTGAAATCTTTTTCGGCATTGTACACCTCAGCCAGTTTTTGCATGTTGATGGTGCGCAGCAGTTCGGGTTTATACCTTTGCCTCAGTTCCAATTCTTTTTGTTCCAGCTGTATCACGCGGTCCATGATCTGGCTCAGCTCCTCATCGCTGAGGCCATTGTTGGGGCTGCGCAGCTGCTCGTTGTACTTATATTTCTGCATTTTAATCTTCGTCAGCTCCTGCTGGTATTGCTTGTACAAAGGCCAGAATTTCTTGTATTCGATAGGCGTAAAAGCAACCTGCTGTGCCACATAATCCAGTTTCATGGTCTGGATTTTCTGAAAAAAATCCTGGGCAAACAGGCGGGTACTGAAGCAGCAAAGGAGCAATATGACAACGGCTTTTTTCATAATCGGGTAAAATAGCTTTTAAGGCCTGGTGTTGCGTTGGTTACGGGTTGACATACCGGCATCAACCGGGTCTATTTCCAGTTCTATATACGCGGCGAGGTCCTGGTCGGAGATGGTGTTGAGTTGTTGCAGCGGATCATGTGCAGGCGTGGACGGGCCTTGCAGGAAAAAATATCCGCCGGCACTGATGAGCAGGGCCATGCCGGCTGCGGCCATCCAGCGTTGGATCTGCAGCCGGCGCATAGGTATGCGGCGCTGCTTGTTTTTTTCGGTACGGATGACATCAAGGATGCGGCCGGGCTGCTGGTCAAAATAACCATCGGGCACCGAAAATACGGTAGACCGCGGCAGCGTATCGAGGATGCCAAAGGGAACGGGCACCTGTGTAGCCAGCCTGGCTGCATTTTGCTCAAAATAGCCTGCAGGTGGCGGCGACAGCGGGTTGCCTATGCCTTGGGCCAGTGCTGTAGCGCCTAGGGCTTCCAGTTCTTCTCTGATGTCTTGATGCTGTGGCATAAGTTTTGGACTATGGGTAACTGCAAAGGTTTAATGTGCCTGCAGGTACTGTTCTATTTTTTTCACCGCATGGTGATACGAAGCTTTGAGGGCGCCTTCTGACGTGTCGAGTACCTGCGACATCTGTTCATAAGGCATCTCATCGTAATAGCGGAGGTTAAATACCAGCCTTTGTTTTTCAGGAAGCTTCTGGATGGCCAGTTGCAGTTTCCACTCCGCTTTGGCAGGATCAAACTGCTTATCCGCGATCAGTCTGTTACTTAACCCGGTTTCCACTTCGTTGAAGGAAACCGCCCGGCGTTTCTTTTCCTGTTCCAGGAAAGTAAGCGTTTCGTTGGTGGCAATGCGATACAGCCAGGTATACAGGTTGGCATCTGCACGGAAACCTTCGAGGTGTTTCCACACTTTGATAAAAACGTTCTGTAACACATCATTGGCGTCGTCATGATTCACCACCATACGGCGTATATGCCAGTAAATACGCTCCTGGTATTTATACACCAGTTGCGTAAAAGCAGGTTCGCGGGTCGCGCTCTGCCGGAAATCCTCCAGTATCTGCTGATCAGTTTGTACGGGCATATGCCAGGTTACGGGTCAATGATAACCATTTTTTAGACTTCAAACCGGGTACCAGGTTTAAATGCTGTCCGGGACTTTTTTTTGTTCCGCAGGGGTGAATTAACAGTGAAGCCTGGATTATCTTTGTCTTATTATTATGCGTAGCATACCTATTCAACCAATCGGCCTTTTTATTCTCTTGACAGGTTTATATGCCTGTGGCAACAATGATCGCCCGGTGGGCAACAAGGTGCGGGAACTGTTATCAATCAGTCCCGTGAGCACCGAAGATGTAACCGCCCACCTGCAGCAGGCCCTGACTACAAGCGATTCCCTGCACCCGCTGGTGCTGGACAAAGACACCGTATTTCTCCTCGGAGAACTCCGCAAAGTTTATGAGCCCGGCACTTATGCTCCCCTTTGGGTAGAAGCCAGTGGCGTTAAACCTATGGCCGACAGCCTGCTGGCGGCTTTGGAAGAAGCCAGATGGGACGGCCTGGAACCGGAGAAATACCATTTTACCGCCCTTAAAGACAAGCTGGCAGCTTTACGTGCCGCTGTCGGCAAACATGACGAAGTGCCTGCGGCCAATGCCGGGGTGCTCGATATGCAGCTCACCGAGGCTTTCCTGAACCTGAGCCGCGATATGGTGTATGGCCTGTACGAACCGAATGTGGTAGACTCACTGTGGTTTAACCGTACCGACTCTACTTTCTCGGCTGTAACCGCCCTGCAGGAAGCTGTCAAAGACGGCCATATAGGCCAGGCAGTAGACCGTATGCGGCCACAAATGCCCTGGTACGGCGCCCTGCGTGGCATGTATCGCAAATACTCCGAACTGAAGGACCAGGATACCTTGGGCAAAGCCACCGCCGGCAACCTGGCGCTCATCCGAAGCAAGGTGGCGCAGGAGCTGGGTATCAACACCAGCGAAGCCGCTGCCGAAGGCGACAGCACCGGGCTGGACTTTGTGAAACAATACCAGTATTACAATGGCCTCGGCATGACCGGGAAAACAGATTCTGCTTTTCTCGCTGTGCTCAACCGTCCGTATGCCGAAAAAGCAGCCCAGGTGCGGTATAACCTCGAACGCAGCCGCTGGCTCACCAAAGAGTTCAGGTATCCGTATGTGCTGGTCAATGTGCCGCAGTACCGCTTGTATTACTACGATTCTACCGCCGCCATGAATTATACCATGCGGGTAGTAGTGGGTAAAACATCGCGACAAACACCCCAGCTGGATGCCAGCATCTCCAACGTGGTATTTAACCCCAACTGGACGGTGCCGCCTACTATTCTGAAAAAAGATATTTTGCCCGGTGTATCCAGCAGTGGTGCCGCTTACCTGAGCCGCAAAGGGCTTAAAGTATACAACATGGACGGTAAGCCGGTAGATGCTGCTACGGTTACTTCCGATAACTACCGCCGGTTCATTTACCGCCAGGATCCTGGCGCCGGTAATGCATTGGGCAGCGTAAAAATCAATATGCCCAACAAGTGGCTGATTTATATGCACGACACGCCGCACCGTTCCGATTTCCAGAACAGGAACCGGGCACAAAGCTCGGGATGTGTGCGCCTGCACCACCCACGCGAGTTTGCTGCTATGCTGCTCAACCAGCCTAAATACAATGAAGAAGAAATAGATTCGGTGATCCTGAAAAGAAAAACTGTGGCAGTAAAACCGCCACAGTCGATAGGAGTGCACATCGTATATTTTACAGTGTTTCCGGATAGTGCCGGTAACCTCTGCTTTGTGTCAGACGTTTATAAACGCGATAACAAGTTCAGGAAAACACGCTGATTGATTCCCGTTACTTTCTCAAAATTGATCTGCACAGGTGAAGGCTTGGGCAGATCATATTTTTTTCCGGTAGGAATAACTGCCAGTACGGTGCTGCCATTGGCCAGTTTGGTGCCGGCTTCGGGTGCGCCATGTACTACCGCTGCACCCTGGGGTATGCCGGGAGCGGCAGAAGCCAGCAACGTGCCTTCGAAATTATCGTCGGGCAGGTGGTTCAGTTTTTTATTGAGCCAGTAAGAAGAGGCCAGGTATTTTTTGTGCGGGTAATAGATAAACATGCAACTGCCATCGTGGATGGTGTTGATCACTTTACCTGCCAGGGGCTGAGGCACGGCGGGGCAACCATAGCTGCGGCCCAGGCGTTTGTTGCCCTGGATAAAAGATTCACTCACATAATCGGCGCCATGCACTACAATCGCCCTTTCGTAGGCATTGGAATTGTAGCCCGCATCCATGCCATACAGGCGCATGCTCATGCCATTGTCACCAGTGTAAATATCGCCGGTTACATAAAAGCCTAAGCTGCTCTGGTGAGATTCCGGAATGTTGGAAAAACGGTTGGCAAATTCTTCGCCGCTGCCCTGGCCGTGCGAAACCAGGCTATGCACCAGCACCTTGCGCTGGGCCACATCGATGATCCACAGCCGTTTTACATTGGCCGATAAAGAAAAATCGCAGATGCTCAGGATATTGGACCGGTCCAGTTTACCAGCTTCCCTCAGGTTGAGGTAGCCCATCATGGCCTTTTCGAATACCGCATAATTGAGTTTTCCATTTTCCGGAAAACTGATCTGCTTGTAAATCTGCTGGATGTACTGGTTGGTTTTAGTTGCAGTAATGCTAACCTCGGCCTCATTGTTGTTCTCAGCATGCACAGTCTGCCCCGTAGAGGCAGTCATAATAACTCCACAAAGAAAAATGCGGGCATTTTTCCTGAACCAATGCTTCATGCTTTCTGTTTGTTTTTGTTCGGGTAGAATGGGGTCGATATTCAAAATTAACCAAAAATTAGGCTAAAAACCATGTTTAACCGCCCGTTTTTTGTCCAAAAGCACAAAAAAGCCCGGTAGTTGTGCTACCGGGCTGGCTATCAATATGATAAAAAATGTTAAAGCTTGAGGCGGATTAGCCTTTTTTACGGGCCAGGGCTTTCTCAACAGCGGTAATGATGTTGCTGCTGTCCAGTCCGTATTTCTTCAGCAGGTCGGTAGGTTTACCGCTTTCACCAAAGGTATCGTTCACGGCCACATACTCCTGGGGGCAGGGGTGGTTTTGGGCAATTACACGGGCAATACTATCACCCAGGCCGCCATTGAACTGGTGTTCTTCGGCAGTTACCACGCAACCGGTTTTCCGGATCGATTTGATCACAGCGGCTTCGTCGAGGGGTTTAATGGTGTGGATATTGATCAGTTCTACGCTGATGCCTTTTTCTTCCAGGGCTTTACCGGCTTCAATGGCTTTCCATACCAGGTGGCCGCAGGCAAAGATGGTTACATCGGTACCTTCGCTCAGCACCTGTGCTTTACCGATCTCGAAGTTTTGGTCTTCGGCAGTAAAGTTGGGCCATTTTGGACGGCCAAAACGCAGGTAAACAGGACCTTCGTACTCGGCAATCGCCATGGTAGCAGCCTTGGTCTGGTTGTAATCGCAAGGAACGATCACAGTCATGCCAGGCAGCATTTTCATCATACCAATATCTTCCAGCACCTGGTGGGTAGCACCGTCTTCGCCCAGGGTAAGACCTGCGTGTGAAGCGCAGATTTTTACGTTTTTACCGCTGTAAGCTACGCTCTGGCGGATCTGGTCGTACACACGGCTGGTAGAGAAGTTGGCAAAAGTAGTAGTGTAGGGGATCTTACCACCAATGGTAAGACCGGCAGCCACGCCAATCATGTTGGCTTCGGCAATACCACACTGAATAAATCTTTCGGGGAATTCTTTGATGAACCCGTTGAGTTTTAATGAACCGGCCAGATCGGCGGTCAGTGCTACAATGTTGGGATTCTTACGTGCAGCCTCTAAAATACCGTCACCGAAACCAGCGCGGGTTTCTTTTTCATTTAAAACTTGAATGTCTTTCAGCATGGATGTAGAAATAAAAGTTAAAAGCGGCGCAAAAATAACACGAAAATGTGGATTGACGAATTTATTCATGAGCTGGGGCCGCCGGGACGCATTTAAATAATCATATTT
>Ga0247823_10001292_pt1 | contig 20856 bp, 18 predicted proteins | sample 13C_PalmiticAcid_2_FD_192426 | JGI IMG/M metagenome (GOLD analysis project Ga0247823, IMG submission 192426) | Soil microbial communities from agricultural site in Penn Yan, New York, United States - 13C_PalmiticAcid_Day30 | ecosystem: Environmental > Terrestrial > Soil > Agricultural land... | reverse complement strand
GCGTGCGCCACTGGCCGTCGTTCTGGACGGCGAGGTGGACCGTCTCCTCATCCCCGCACAGGAATGGCCCATACGGGGCGATCGTCGGGTGGTGGGCGCCGTGCCTGCCGGGCGCGCCGCCCGTGCCGTGGGCGTAGAGCAGGGGCTGGTGCATCCACTCGGCCAGCGCCTCCATCAGCGTCAGCCGCAGCGTGGCGCCCTCCCCGGTCCGGCCCCGGCGGATGAGCGCGGCGAGCACGGCCGCGTGCAGCTGGACGCCCGCGGCGATGTCGGCCACCGAGATCCCCGCCCGCGCCACCCACGGGCCGGTCCCGGTGGTGGCCACCAGCCCCGTCTCGGACTGGATCAGCGCGTCGAACGCCTTGCGCTCGCTGTAGGGGCCGCCCTCGCCGTACGACGACAGCTCGGCGACGACCAGCTGCGGATGCGCCGCCCGAACCGAGTCGGCGTCCAGACCCAGGCGACGGGCCGCACCAGGCGACAGGTTGCACATCACGACGTCGGCACGCGCGATCAGGTCGGCGACGATCGCGGCACCCTCGGGCCGCTTGAGGTCGACGACCACTGACTCCTTGCCGACGTTGGTCCACGCGAAGTAGCTCGACACCGTCCCGCACGAGGTGTCGTAGTCGCGGGCGAAGTCGCCCGCGCCCGGCCGCTCGATCTTGATCACCCGCGCGCCCAGGTCGGCCAGCAGCCGGGTCGCGTACGGCACCGCGACCGCTTGTTCCAGGCTGACCACGACCATCCCGTCGAGCGGCTTCACCCGATCCGCCCGACGCCCGCGTACACGTTCATGCTGTCCCCGCGCAGGAACCCGACCAGCGTCATCCCCTGCTCCTCGGCCAGGTCCACGGCCAGCGACGACGGCGCGGACACCGCGGCCAGCATGGGAATGCCCGCCATCGCGGCCTTCTGCACCAGCTCGAACGACGCCCGGCCGGACACCAGCAGCACCATGCCCGTCAGCGGAATCCGCTGGGCCAGCACGGCCCACCCGATCACCTTGTCGACGGCGTTGTGCCTGCCGACGTCCTCACGGACCACCAGCGGCTCACCCGCCGCGGTGAACAGGCCCGCCGCGTGCAGGCCGCCGGTCGACGCGAAGACCTTCTGCTGCTCGCGCAGCTGGTCCGGCAGCGAGCGCAGCACCGACGCGGGAACGGTCACCGGGTCGGCAGCGGGGGAGTGGCGGGTGCGCAGGCGGACCGCGTCGAGGGCGGCCTTCCCGCACACACCGCAGGAGGACGTCGTGTAGAAGTTGCGCTCGACACCGGGGTCGGGCGGGGGGACGCCGTCGGCGAGGCTGATGTCCAGGACGTTGTAGGTGTTGCGCCCGTCATCGTCGGCGCCGTCGCAGTAGCGGGCGATCGAGACGTCGGCACGGTCGCCGATCACGCCCTCGGTCAGCAGGAACCCGTGGGCCAGTTCGACGTCGTTACCCGGGGTCCGCATGGTGACCGCGAGCGCCCGGCCGCCGACGCGGAGCTCCAGCGGCTCCTCGGCGGCCAGCGCGTCCGGCCGGGTGCGCCGTCCGTCCGCGGTCAGCCGCACGACCGGTCTGCGCACTGTCACCCGTCCCATGCGCCCAGCCTATGCAGAACCCATGGGAGGGGTAACCGGCGCCTAAGGGGACCGGGACGGCGGTTGACCACGGTTACCGCCCGTACATGACGGTAGCTCCAGTGGTGACCAAGACTTAGGAAATTCGGGGAGGCGGACGAGCCCCTCCGGCGCCTGCGTTCGCTGGAGGGGCTCTGGAACCGCGCTAGCTCACAGGCGTCGCCACAACGCCGGAACGTTCGGCGGTTCCCACCCAGGCTGGGACGTGTGTCCCTGCCAGGCCTCGTACCGGAGCCCGCCGTAGGTGACCTGCGCGCCCGTCGCGTAAGCGACGTACGGTGCCCAGGTGCCGCCGGGAGGCTGGGTGGTGCTGGTCGGCTGGGTCGTGCTGGTCGGCGGCGTGGTGCTCGTCGGCGGGTTGCCGGTGACCATCAGGCGCAGGCCGTAGGTCTGCAGAATCTCGTTGACCGGCTGGAAGTAGATCGTCCCGCCCGACGTGCAGTTGCCCGAGCCGCCGGAGGTCACGCCCTGGGCCTGGTCGCCGCTGATCCACGAGCCACCGGAGTCACCCGGCTCGGCGCACACGTTCGTCCTGGTCAGACCCGTGATGGTGCCCTCGGGGTAGGTGACGGACGTGTTCTTCTGCTGGATGGTGCCGCAGTGCCAGCCGGTGGTGGAGCCAGACCGGCAGACCGATCCGCCGACCGGTGCCTCCTGGGAGCCCGCGACCGGCACGGTGCCGGGGTAGCGGTTGACCAGCGCCCGCGGGGTGTTGCCCGCCGCGGCGCGGACCCACGCGTAGTCGTTGCCGGGGAAGCTGGAGGCCACGACCGAGCCAGACGGGTTGGACGTCGCCGTGCCCGCGCGGCCGCAGTGCCCCGCGGTGACGAACCCGCCCTCGACCGGGAAGCCGATCGAGCAGCGGCCACTGCCGAAGGTGTAGGCGTTGCCGCCGATGATGTCGATCAGCGGCTTGGGCGACTCGGTCGACGCCGTCACCCGCACCCCGTCGACCCCACTGGACTTGGCCCACGCGTTCGCGGCGGCCTCGCCACCAGCGTGCGCCAGGACGACGACGGAATTGCTCTGCAGGTCGACGTACCAGCCGGGGACGCCCTTCGGCGCGGCCTTGGCGTTGTCGTCGAGCTTGCCCTTGAGGGCGTCGAGCTGCGCCTGGCTGCGGGCGACGGTCCGCGGGACGGCGCCCCGGGCGCGGACTTTGTCGGCCTTGGCCGCTTCGGTGACCGCGACGGTAAGGACGCTGTCGCCGTCGAGCCAGGCACCGGCGAACGCCGGGCCGAGTTCGCCACGCAGGGCGGCCTCGGTGGCGGTCGCGGCGCGTTCCTTGCCCAGGCGCTGCTGGGCCTGCTCCGGGGTCAGGTTCAGGTCGCGGGCGAGGGCCGCTTCCAGGTCCGACACCGGCTTCGCCGAGGCTGACGGCGTGATGGCGAGCGCGGTTGCCAGGCCCGCGACGCTCAAGGCCGCGAGTGCGGCAGCGGTGATCTTGCGGTTCATCCGCATCTCCTATGCAGGGTGAGTGGGACATGTCGAGCTAAGACCGCCGCTGCCTTAATTGGTACATACCAATTGGGTCATACCGTAGGGTCGTGGCGTGATGACGGACCGGTATGACGTCGTGATCGTCGGCGGCGGGCACAACGCCCTGGTCGCCGCCACCTACCTGGCCAAGGCGGGGCGCTCGGTCGCCGTGCTGGAGCGGCTGGGCCACACCGGAGGGGCGGCGGTGAGCGCGAGCCCGTTCCCGGGTGTGCGCCTCTCGCGGTACTCCTACCTGGTCAGCCTGCTGCCCGACCAGATCGTCACGGACCTCGGACTGCGGCTGGACCTGCGTTCCCGGTCGGTCTCGTCCTACACGCCGGTCTTCCGCGACGGCGCCGCGACCGGTCTGCTGGTGGAACGCGCACCCGGCGCGACGACCGCCGACTCCTTCCGCGCGCTGACCGGCTCCGACGCCGAATACGCTGCCTGGCAACAGTTCTACGGCGATCTCGCCCGACTCGCTGAGGCGCTCGCCCCGACTCTGCTGGACCCGCTGCCCACCCGTGACGCCGCGCGCTCGCTCGTGGTCGGCGCGGCGGGGGAGCGGATCTGGCGGCAGGTGTTCGAGCAGCCACTCGGACAGTCGATCGAGGAGACCTTCGCCGACGACGTCGTCCGCGGTGTCGTCGCCACCGACGGCCTCATCGGCACGCACACGTCGCTGGCCAGTCCGACTCTGTTGGCCAACAAGTGCTTCCTGTATCACCTGATCGGCAACGCGACCGGCGAGTGGCGCGTCCCCGTCGGCGGAATGGGCGCCGTGACCGCGGAACTGCTGCGCGTCGCGCTCGCGGCCGGGGTCGAGGTCGTCACCGACGCCGAGGTCACGAAGGTCGACGCCGACGGCAAGACGGCGGAGGTCACGGTCGGGGGAGAGCGGGTCATCGGGGCGGACTTCGTGCTGTCCGGCGTCGCTCCCGCCGCGTTCGACCGGTTGCGGGGTCGGGCGGCCGAGTCACCGGTCGGCGCCCAGCTGAAGATCAACGTGCTGCTCGATCGGCTGCCCCGCCTCAAGTCGGGGATCGACCCGCGGCAGGCGTTCGCGGGCACTTTCCACCTCGACGAATCGTACTCGGAGCTGGAAGACGCTTACCAGGCAACGGTTTCCGGGAAGCTGCCCGATCCGCTGCCCGGCGAGATGTACTGCCACACGCTGACCGATCCGTCCATTTTGGACCCGTCACTCGCCGAACGCGGCGCGCAGACCCTGACGCTGTTCGGCCTGCACCTGCCGACTTCGCTGTTCCCCACCACCGAGGACCTCGCCGCGCGCTACCTGGCGGGCCTAGAGCGCCACCTGATCGACCCCATCGCCGACTGCGTCGCCCGCGACGCCGACGGGAACCCGTGCGTCGAGGTCCGCACCCCGCTGGACCTGGAGGCCGAGCTGAACATGCCCGGCGGCAACATCTTCCACGGCGACCTGTCCTGGCCGTTCGCCGAGGACGGCGGTTGGGGCGTGGAGACCGACGTGCCGAACCTGTTCATCTGCGGTGCGGGCGCCCAGCGCGGCGGCGGGGTCAGCGGCATCGGCGGCCACAACGCCGCTATGGCCGTGCTCGCATCCAGCTGACCACACTCGCGATCATGGCGCCGCCCAAGGCGAGCGCCATGTCGGCGTGCGCGTCCCAGATGTCGCCCTGCTGCCCGTTGTACGCCTCGGCCGCCTCGGGGGAGAGCAGGACGGCGATGACCCACTCGAACAGCTCGTAGACCGCGCTGGTCGACAGGACGACCTCGACCGACACGAGCGCGGCGAAACGTGGTCGCCAGCCGCGGTTCTCGCGGAAGTAGGCGAACAGGACCGACGCCGCGCAGACGCCGTAGGCGAAGTGGACCAGGCGGTCGAAGTGGTTGCGCTGCCAGCCGAACGTCTCGGAGAGGCGGAAGCCGAGGAGGCTGTCGGTCCAGTCGTCGTAGGGGACGAAGGAGTAGAGCCATCTGGCGGCGATCGTATGCAGGGTCAGGAAGGTCAGGACCAGCACGAACGACCGGGCGGGAAGCCTGCGCCAGAAGGACAGCAGGAGCGCTAGGCCGATCACGGTCAGGGAGCCGTGCAGCGCCTGTTCCGCGGGCCAGCGCGGCGCCCACCAGGTCGCGATCGCGACGGCGGCGAAGACGCCGAGTGCTGTCCAGCGCAAGGTCCCCATGTGGCGGAGGCTACTGAGCCGCTACGGGGATCGAGTGGTGAACGACGGATCGTTCACCACTCGAGAGGGCTTTGTGACTGGGTCAGGCGGCCAGTTGGGCCTTGATCTGGGCCAGGCTCGGGTTGGTCAGCGCCGACCCGTCCGGGAAGTGCAGCGTGGGCACGGTCTGGTTGCCGCCGTTGACCTGCATGACGAAGTCGGCCGCGTGCGGGGCCTCCTCGATGTCGACCTCGACGAACTCGATCCCGTCGGCGTTGAGCAAGGTCTTGAGCCTGCGGCAGTAGCCGCACCAGGTGGTCGAGTACATGGTCAGCGTGGCAGGTGCCGACATCGCGGGGCGTCCTTTCCGGCGGTGGTGTCGTCAGAGTCAACACCACCGCACTCCCGTCCTATGCCGGATACCCATGCGGCAGTCGTCACAACCGCATCCTGGGACAAATCCTCCGCGCAAGATTGTCCAACAATCCTACGTGTGAACGTTAGGATTGTTGAACAAGTCGGACGATGATCGACTTGGACGTCGGTGTCCCGGACGTCTCGGCCGTGGAGTCCAGCGGCACCAGCGAGTTCGCCTCCGGGAAGTAAGCCGCCGCGCATCCGCGGGCCGTCGGGTAGGACACCACCCGGAACGACGGCGCCAGGCGCTCCCCGTCGGACCACTCGCTGATCAGGTCGACCATCGCTCCGTCGGCCAATCCCAGCGCCGCCACGTCGTCCGGGTTCACCAGGACCACTCGTCTGGCGTCCTTGATCCCCCGGTAGCGGTCGTCCAGCCCGTAGATCGTGGTGTTGTACTGGTCGTGGCTGCGCAGGGTCTGCAGAAGCAACCTGCCCTCGGGCACCTGGATCACCGTCAGCGGGTTCGCGGTGAAGTTCGCCTTGCCGGTGCTCGTCCCCGGAAACTCCCGCGAGTCCCGCGGCGGATTTGGCAGCACGAATCCGTCCGGCTCCCGCACCTTCGCGTTGTACGAGTCGCAGCCCGGGACCACCCGGGAGATCCGGTCGCGGACCAGGTCGTAGTCGGCCGCGAACTCGCCCCAAGGCACCGGGTGTTCGCCGAACACGGCCCCGGCCAACCCGCAGATGATGTCCACTTCGGACTTCAGGGCCGGGCTCGCGGGCTCCAGCCGCCCCTGGGACCGGTGCACGACCGACATCGAGTCCTCGACCGTGACGAACTGGTCGCCGCCCTCCTGCGGGTCCCGCTCGGTCCGGCCGCGCGCGGGCAGGATCAGCGCGACCCGGCCGTGGGCTACGTGCGAGCGGTTCAGCTTCGTCGACACCTGCACCGTCAGGTCGCACGACCGCAGCGCCGCCTCCGTCACCGCGGTGTCCGGGGTCGCCGCGGCGAAGTTGCCGCCGACGGCCATGAACACCCGCGCCTTGCCGTCGCGCATCGCGCGGATCGCGGCGACGGTGTCGTGCCCGTGCTCGCGGGGGACGGTGATGCCGAACTCGGTCTCCAGCGCCGCCATGAACAGCTCCGGCATCTTCTCCCAGATGCCCATGGTCCGGTCGCCCTGCACGTTCGAGTGGCCGCGCACCGGGCAGAGCCCCGCGCCGGGTTTGCCGACCATGCCCTGCAGCAGCGACACGTTGGTGATCTCGCGGATCGACGGCACTGAGTGCTTGTGCTGGGTCAACCCCATCGCCCAGCAGGTGATCGTCCGCGGCGAGTCCGCGACCATCCGCGCGACCCGCTCGATCTGCTCACGCGGCAGCCCGGTCGCCGCCAGAACACTGTCCCAGTCGAGGTCGCGCACGCTCGCCGCGTACTCCGCGAACCCGTGCGTGCTCGCCTCGATGAACTCGTGGTCGAGCGCGTCCCACTCCAGCAGCAGGTGCCCGATGGCCTGGAACAGCGCCTGGTCGCCACCGAGTCGGATCTGGCAGAACTCGTCGGCCAGTTCGGTGCCCTTGCCGAGCACCCCGCTGGGCTTCTGCGGGTTCTTGAACCGCAGCAGCCCGGCCTCCGGCAGCGGGTTGACCGCGACGATCTTGGCGCCCGCCCGCTTCGCCGCCTCCAGCGCCGACAGCATCCGCGGGTGGTTGGTGCCCGGGTTCTGCCCGACGACGAGGATCAGCGCCGCCTGCTCGAAGTCGGCCAGCGACACCGAGCCCTTGCCGACGCCGATGGTCTCGTTCAGCGCCGCGCCGGAGGACTCGTGGCACATGTTCGAGCAGTCGGGCAGGTTGTTGGTGCCGAAGGACCTGGCGAACAGCTGGTAGAGGAACGCGGCCTCGTTGCTGGTGCGGCCCGAGGTGTAGAACACCGCCTCGTCCGGTGTGGACAGTGCGTGCAGCCGGTCGGCGATCAGCGCGAACGCGTCGCCCCACGTGATCGGCTCGTAGTGGGTGGCGCCCTCGCGCAGCACCATCGGGTCGGTCAGCCTGCCCTGCGCGCCCAGCCAGTAGTCGGTGCGCTCGGCGAGGTCGGCGACCGAGTGCGCGGCGAAGAACTCCGGCCCGACCCGGCGCTTCGTCGCCTCCTCGGCGACGGCCTTGGCGCCGTTCTCGCAGAACTCCGCGACGTGCCGGTGGCCCTGCGGCTCCGGCCACGCGCACCCCGGGCAGTCGAAGCCCTCACGCTGGTTGAGCAGCCGCAGTGTCTTGGCGGTGCGCACCACGCCCATCTGCTCGACACCGCGCTTGAGCGCGACGGCCACCCCGGGTATCCCGGCCGCCCACTCCTTCGGCTTGCTCACGGTCAGGTCGGACTCGGCGACATCCTTGTCGGGCGGCTTGCGCATGGGCCCATCCTTCGCCCTCGGCGGCTCGGATGCCATACGGTGCCAGGGCGACGATCTGTGAAGGAGGCGACATGGAACTCGCCAACGATCTTGATCAGGCGCGGGCCGCGTGGGCGGCGGCGACCGAGGGCGCCGACCAGGCATGCGGCGCCGCCACCGCCGCCTACACCGAACTGCGTGCCGCGCTGGCCGCCGAGATCGGTGTCTGCGTCGCGGTGCTGGAGCAGCGGTGACCGGGGAGCCCGTGCAGCTCACCTCGCTGGTGCGCACCCTCGGCGACCTGGCCGCGCTGGTCAACCCGGTCCGGCTGATCACCGTGGTCGGCGACGTCATGCGGGAGATCAAGACCCCACCACCCGGCGACCCCGACGCGCTCGACACCCTCGCCGCCGCCTACCGGGTCGCCGCCGCGTCATTCACCCCGATCGCCCGGGAGGTCGCCGCGCTCGACGGCTCCGCAGTCGTCCGGGCCACCGCGCACCGCGTCGAGTGGATCCCGGCCGCGTTCACCGGCACCGCCGACACCCTCGCCGAACTGGCCGCCGCCGTCCGCCACCACCAGCGCAGACACGCCGAACTCCACCAGGCCCTCACCGACGCCGCGCACGACGCCACCCACGTCGGCTCCGTGCCGATGCCCGACCCGGTCGGCATCGCCCGCCTCGTCGGTATCGTCGGCGACCTGATCACCGGCTGCGTCGCGGTCTACACCGACAGCCTCGCCGCCGCCGACCGCGCCGCGAGCCGCTTCACCGACCTGCGCGGAGCCGCGCGCGCCGCGGCGGGGGTCGCGGCCGGGCTCACGCCGACGGACGCGGTCGTCATCGCCGACAAGAAGGTCGGCGCGCTCGCCGACCACTACGAGGACGGGCTCGGCCTGACCCAGCTGGCCCGCCTCGGCGCCCTGTCCGGCCTCGACCGCGCGGTCCTCGACGTACTGCTGGCCGCCGTCGGCTCCGACCTCGAACGCGCCTGGCTGCTGCGCGCCGCCGCCACCGGCCACGGACCGACCGAGATGGGCGAGTTCGCCCGGGCCATCCGCGGCCGCGACGAGCAGTGGCTCAACACGCACCTGTCCCTGGTCGACCGCGGCGGCGCGGCGGCCCAGGTCCGGATGGGTGTCGCGGTCCGCCAGTACGAGGCCACCACATGCGGCACGACGACCCTGATTGTCGCCAGGGCGGAGCACGATCCGCTCTACGCACTGGCCCTGACCAGCGGAGACTTCCAGACCGCGTTCACCGCGGAACGTGGTGCCGTCCACGACGAGACCAACGTGGTCTACCCGCGGGCGGCGGGCACGTCACCCAAGGGGGTCGCGGCCTACCTGACCCGCCACATCGGCGTCCCCTACGAATGGCGGCTGGTCGACGACACCGACAAGCGAGCCATCTCCTCGACGCTCCGTGAAGTCGTCGCCGCGGTCGATCGGGGCGTTCCGGTGCCGATGCTGGTCGGCGGGATCGTGCCCCGGCACTACGTGCTCGCGCTGGGGCACGATCGGGGCACGCTGCTGGTCTTCGAGCCGACCGGCGGGGTGACGGTGGCCGTGCCGGAGGACGACTTCCTGGCCGGGAACCTCAAAGCCGCGCTCGGCTTCGACCACGTCCAGTCGGTGATCCTGCCTAGCACCGCTAGTTAGGGCAGCCGCTCTCGGCGGGCAGGTCCGCCGCCGGGTCGAAGTAGCTGTCGCGGTCGCGGCCAGGCGTCTTGTGGACCACCGTGCCGTCGCGGAACGACGGGGCCAGGAAGCCCTTCTTGTACGCCTCACACGAGATGGCGTAGCCGTAGCCGCCGACGCCCGCGTACCAGAGGCCCTGGCTGGACTCGGTCCACCGCCAGCCGCCGGAGCGCCAGACGTAGTCGACCTCGGCGCGGACCACCACGATGGCGTCCATCGGGTCGTTCGCGGCCGGGGTCTCGAAGGCGTAGGCGAAGACGTAGTTGGTGTGCACGACCAGCTCGCCCGGCCCGCCCGCCTCGGCGGTCATCTTGCCGCTGACCTTGGGTTCTACCGGGAGCAGCGGGTTGCCGTCGGCGATCAGGCTGACCAGGGCCTGGGCGCGCGGCTCGCCGCCGGTGCCGAACAGGGGCTGCAGTTCCTTGCGGATGTCGGGGGCGAGCATCGCCAGGTAGCGGCTCGGGTCGTGGCCCACCAGCAGCGACCGGTCGAGCCTGCTGGCCACGAGCGCGTCGCGGACCTTGCCGGTGATGTCGGCGACCTGCTCGGCGGTGAACTCGCCGATCTGCATCGCGGGCGGCACGGTGATGCCCGCCGCGCCGTCGGCCCAGCTCTCGGCCGGGGTGTGCGTGAACGGCTTGGACTTGTCGAACGTGTAACTGGCCGACACCGTTGGTTCACTGTCGGCAGGCGCGCCAGAGCCTGCGAGCACCTTGTCGAACAGTCCGACGCGGACCATGAGCATCAGCACGGCGATGACAGCGACCAACACCATGGACGTGATGAGCCACCGCTCGACCCGGCGCCGCCGGGCGGAGCGCATCATGGCGCGGACGTCGGCACGGGCCGCTGCCCGCACTCGATCGCGCCACTCGGCGTCCCGCAACGCCGCCTGATCGCCGAACTCACGTTGGTCCACCGGCCCCCCATGGGCACTCCAGGACCGTGTCCGGCCCTGGTTCGAGGATGACGACTACCTAGTGTTCAGCTCATCGATACACGGATGGACCGTGTTAACAACGCCGTTGATGGGGTCGCGGACGCTGCGGTGAACGGTGGTCGAAACCCGATCAGCGGTCAGCCCCCGCAGGGTGACGCCGCTTCGATAGGCCGATCGGGGTCGAATAGCGCGTCCGGAAGGACCCCGCTTCCTGTCCCTGCCAGCGCGCCTCGGGAGTGGGCGCCGTCACACTCCGTGGAAGAGCGGGAGCCTTCCGCCCGACTCAGCCAGACGCCGCGGTCGGCCGCGGGCCCGCCCTTGCCGACGATGGTGAGGTCGGTATCGAGCCGGGCCACCTCGACCCTGGGGCCGCTGTCGGTGTGCAGTGGGTAGGCGACCACGAAGCGGGTGCGCACGAGCAGCTTTCCCGCGCCCGCCGACTCCGCCCACATCCGCCCGCGCACCTTCGGCGGCCGCGGCAGCAGGGTGGTGCCTGGCTCGAAGCGGACCAGGAATCCGTTCACCCGCTCCGGGTCGGAGAGTGCCGCGCGCAGGTCCGCGCGGTCACCCGGAGCGAACAGTCGCAGGTATGGCTCGCTGTCCACGCCCATGATCACCGTCGGGTCGAGCATCGCGGCGAGCACCACCGCCCTGGCCCGCTGGTAGGCGTCGGCCACCTCGGCGGCGGTGTGGCCGCCGATGGCCTCGACGGGTGGGATGACCACCCCGGCCTCGCCGTCGGCCCAGTCCGCCGCGGGGGTCCCGGCGAAGGGTTCGGCGGCGTCGATCGCGATCACCTTGGCAGGCGCCTGGCCGCCGAACCAGACACCCCAGTTGGTCACGATGAACAAGCCGATCATGGCCACCACGAGGACCACCGCACCGATCGGAACCCTGCGCATGTCCGGAAACGATAAAGAGATCCCCAGGCCGGGTGGTGACCCGAACGTTCAGGCCGGATGACGGGCGGGTGCCGCGCTGTTCACCTGGAAGCGTCCGGCTTGTGCGGAGGATTTCGGTTTCCCACCGCTCGGTAGACTCCTCAGTCGTGACTCAGACCTCAGCATCGCCGTCCATCGACCTCCCGCAGGCCTGGGAGCCTGCCGCGGTAGAGGCGGAGCTGTACCAGGGCTGGGTAGACGCCGGCTACTTCACCGCCGACAGCTCCAGCGACAAGCCGCCGTTCACCATCGTGCTCCCGCCGCCGAACGTGACCGGCAGCCTCCACATGGGCCACGCGCTCAACCACACCGTCATGGACGCGCTGACCCGCCGCAAGCGGATGCAGGGCTTCGAGGTGCTGTGGCTGCCCGGCATGGACCACGCGGGCATCGCCACGCAGAACGTCGTCGAGCGCAAGCTCGCCAACGAGGGGCTGTCCCGACACGACCTCGGCCGCGAGAAGTTCATCGAGCGGGTGTGGGAGTGGAAGGCCGAGTACGGCGGCAAGATCCTCGACCAGATGCGCAGGCTCGGTGACGGCATCGACTGGTCGCGCGAGCGGTTCACCATGGACGAAGGCCTGTCGCGGGCGGTCCAGGCGATCTTCAAGCAGCTGTTCGAGGACGGCCTGATCTACCGGGCCGAGCGGATCATCAACTGGTGTCCGCGCTGCCGCACGGCGCTGTCGGACATCGAGGTCGACCACTCCGACGACGAGGGCGAACTCGTCTCGATCCGCTACGGCGACGGCGCGAACGCGATCGTGGTCGCCACGACGCGCGCGGAGACGATGCTGGGTGACACCGCCGTCGCGGTCCACCCGGAGGACGAGCGCTACAAGCACCTCATCGGGACCTATGTGGTCCTCCCGCTCACCGGCCGCGAGATCCCGATCGTCGGCGACGAGCACGTCGACCCGGAGTTCGGCACCGGTGCGGTGAAGGTGACTCCCGCGCACGACCCCAACGACTTCGAGATCGGCCAGCGGCACGGCCTGCCGTCGATCACGATCATGGACGAGTCCGCGGTGATCACCGCGCACGGCCCGTTCCTCGGCCTCGACCGCTTCGAGGCGCGTCCCGCGGTGGTCGCCGCGCTGCGCGCCGAGGGTCGGATCGTGGCGGAGAAGCGGCCCTACCTGCACTCTGTCGGCCACTGCTCACGCTGCGACACCGTCGTCGAGCCGCGCCTGTCGATGCAGTGGTGGGTCAACGTCCAGCCGCTCGCCCAGGCCGCGGGCGACGCGGTGCGCGACGGCCGGACCAAGGTGCACCCGCCGGAGCTGGCCAAGCGCTACTTCGACTGGGTCGACAACATGCACGACTGGACGATCTCGCGCCAGCTGTGGTGGGGGCACCGGATCCCGGTCTGGTACGGCCCCAACGACAAGGTGGTCTGCGTCGGCCCCGACGAGGAGCCGCCCACCGGTGACGAGTGGACGCAGGACCCGGACGTGCTCGACACGTGGTTCTCGTCGGGTCTGTGGCCGATCTCGACGCTGGGCTGGCCGACCAAGACCGCGGACCTGGCGAAGTTCTATCCGACCAGTGTCCTGTCGACCGGCTACGACATCCTCTTCTTCTGGGTCGCCCGGATGATGATGCTCGGCCTCTACGCGATGGACGGCGTCCAGCCCTTCGACCACGTCTACCTGCACGGCCTCATCCGCGACGCGCAGGGCAAGAAGATGTCGAAGTCGCGTGGCAACGTCATCGACCCGCTCGACTGGCTCGACCGCTTCGGCGCCGACGCGACCCGTTTCACCCTGGCCCGCGGCGCCAACCCGGGCAGCGACATGTCCTTGGCCGAGGAGTGGGCGGGCGGTTCGCGGAACTTCTGCACGAAGCTGTGGAACGCCAGCCGTTTCGCCCTGATGAACGGCGCCACCACTGCGGTCCCGGTCCCCGACCGCGACACGCTGACGGATGCCGACCGCTGGATCCTCGATCAGGCCGACGCCCTGGTGTCCGAAGTGGACGGCCTGTTCGACGCCTTCCAGTTCGCCAAGCTCTGCGACTCCCTCTACCACTTCACCTGGGACCTGTACTGCGACTGGTACCTGGAGCTGGCGAAGGTCCAGATCGCCGCGGGCGGCGACCGTGCGGACTCCACGCGGGCGGTGCTCGGGCATGTGCTGGATGTCGTGCTGCGGCTGCTGCACCCGGTGATCCCGTTCGTCACCGAGGTGTTGTGGAAGTCGTTGACTGGTAAGGAATCCGTCGTCGTCACCGACTGGCCGGTCCCGTCTGGTGCGACGTTCGACAAGGCTGCGTCGCAGCGGATCGAGGGCCTGCAGAAGCTGGTCACGGAGATCCGCCGGTTCCGGGCCGACCAGGGTCTGCGGCCGGGTCAGAAGGTCGCCGCCCGCCTGTCCGGAGTGGACGCGGCCGGGCTGTCGGCACATCTGGACGCGGTGACGGCGCTGGCGCGGCTGGAGGCCGCGGGCCCCGACTTCGTGCCGAGCGCGTCGGTTGAGGTTCCGCTGGCTGATGGCACGGTGACGGTGGAACTGGACCTGTCGGGCACGGTGGATGTCGCGGCCGAGCGCAAGCGGCTCGCCAAGGACCTTGGGGTGGCCGAGAAGGAGCTCGCGCAGTGCGAGGCCAAGCTCGGCAACCCGAAGTTCACGGACAAGGCGCCCGCGGACGTGGTGGCCAAGATCCAGGGGCGTCGGGACGTGGCGGCCGCGGAGATCGAGCGCATCACCGCCCGCATCGCCGCCCTGCCCAGCGCATAAGTTGCCGGGTCGGCGGGGTTACCCCGCCGACCCGGCAACGGCGGCCGGTGTCAGTCGCACTCGTGGTCGCAGTCGTCCGTGTGGGTGTCGAGCAGGATGAAGCCGCCGACCTGGGCCACCAACGCGATCAACTCTGGGTCGAACGCCACGCTGTCCTGACCCCGGCGGGGCGTCCAACCGATGAAGACATTGATCTCGCCTTGGCCGTCGAGGCTTCTCAGGGCATCAAGATTGGCGGCGAGGAACTCCTTGACCGCCAGCAACTGGTCTTCCAGTGGCTCTTCCCCCGTCGGAGCGAAGCGGGCGATCCACCAGTGCGGGCTGGGCGTGCCGTCTTTGCGGTACCTGTGCGTCTGTCGGCCCAGCACGCGTTCCACGTGATCCAGCGGGAATGTCGCGGTGGGTACGCGTACCGAAATCCGTGCCCAGGAGACCTCAGGGGTTTGAGCGGTTTCTTTGTTCATCGGGGCAATTGTGGCGCTCGCGACCCGCTGATCCCAACCGTGTTTCCACTCAGCTGAGCGGGATCTCGTAGTGGATCGTCTGGAAACGTTCCGGATCACCATCGCGGGCGTCGTGGATCGCGACGGCCACTGACCCCCAGAACTTCTCCACCCCCGGCACCCGAGCATCCGTACGCAGATACAGCCGCTCATACCCAGCCGTCGCCGCCACGAACTCCGTCGCCAGCCGAACCAGCGACCGCGCCAACCCGAACCGCCGATGCTCCGGCCGCACATACACCCGGAACAACTGCGCCGTCGTCCCCTCCGGATACCGCCGCGCGATCCACTCCGGATGCGGCGGACTCTTCGGCGCCTGTGCCCGTACGCCAGTTGTGCCAACTACCTCGTCCCCCAACACCGCCACGAACAGCGCATGCCGCGCAGGCACGAGATACGCCGCACGCGGGTCGATGGCGTCCGCGTGCCACTGGGGCTGGTAGCCGTAAGAGAACTCGCGATAGAAGGTGTCGAGCATGACACCGCGGGCGCCGTCGAGATCGGCTTCGGTGGCCTGCCGCAGTTCGTAGGTCACTTCTGTGGCTCCTTGATCGTGTGGCCGAGCAGGCCGATGGTCACCGGATGACGGGGACGGCCCAGCACCGCGGCCGCCGTGCCGTGCTCGACCACGCGACCCTCATCAAGCACCACGACGCGATCTGCCAGCCTGGCGACGACGCCGAGGTCGTGGCTGATCAGCACGGTGGCGCAGGGCAGAGCGGCGAGCAGGTCGAGCAGGCCCGCCTGCGTGAGGGTGTCGAGACCGGACGTGATCTCGTCGCACACCAGCACATCCGGTCGCGCCAGCAGCGCCCGGCAAAGCGCCGCGCGCTGGAGTTCTCCGCCGGACAGGGCATTCGGACGTCTGACGGCCATGTCCTCGCTGATGCCGACTCCCGCCAGTTCGGCAAGCGCTTGCGTCCGGGCGTCCGCCGCCCCGCGCAGGCGGACGGCGGTGCGCGCGATCTGGTCGACGACGCTGCGATGCTCGTCGAACGACGCGCGGGCGTCCTGGAAGACGTATTGGACGCGGGCCAAATCCGCGCGGGTGCGGCGGCGGAGGAGTGGGCGTCCGTCGAGCCGAACGAAACCGTCCCAAGTGGAGTGAAGGCCCGTGACGCAGCGCGCCAAGGTCGTCTTGCCGCTGCCTGATCGGCCCACAACCGCCACGCGTTCGCCCACGCCGACGGTGAGGTCGACATCGTGCAAGACCGCCTTCTTCTTGTGCCGCGCGGAAACGGATGCCGTCAACAACGCAGGCCGCTCCGGCGCCGGCTCAGGCACCGTGACCAGCGGCTGCGCGGCGACCAACGCGTGGGTGTAGTCGTGGTTGGGCAGCGTGAGCACTTGGTCGGCGGGCCCAGACTCCACCACCTTGCCGTCGAGCAGGACCATGACGTCATCGGCGAGCGCGCGCACCATGTCCAGGTCGTGGGTGAGCAGCACGATCGCCACTCCCTGCCGGGCTACCTCGGCCAACTCGGCGACGATCTCGGCGCGGGTGAGCGCGTCCTGGCCGGTGGTCGGCTCGTCGGCCACGATCACCGACGGCTCGCCGACCAGCACCTGGGCCAGGACGATCCGCTGCTGCTGCCCACCGGAGAGTTGGTGCGGATAACGGTCGAGCAGATCCGCCGACACGCGGGCCCGCTCCAGCGCGCGCGGCACGTCACCCTTGAGTTCTGCGAACACCGACCCGACCTTGCGCACTGGGTTCAGCGCGGCGGACGGATGCTGCGGCACGAATCCGGCAGTCCCATTGACTTCGACCGTCCCGCTGACCGTCACACCCGGAGCGTGGTCGCCCACAATGGCCAGCCCCGTGGTCGTCTTGCCGCTGCCCGATTCGCCGACGATCGCGAGCACCCGACCCGCCGACACGGTCAGACCGACGCCGTCCACCAGCGTGCGTGTCGCCGTCTCGACACGCAGATTCTCGACGCGAACGATCATCGGGTCTCCTTGCGCAGTGCACGGTCGAAGGTGAGGTTCAGGCCGATGGACAGCGCGACGATCAGCACGGCGGGCACCACGACCGCCCACGGCTGCAGGAACAATCCGACCCGGTTGCGGTCCACCATGACGGCCCAGTCCGCCGCGTCCGGCGGTACTCCGACGCCGAGGAAACTCGCCGACGCCACCAGGTACAGCGCCCCGGTCAGTCGCACGCCGAGGTCCGCGGCCAGGGTGCGCAGCATCGACCGTCCGATGTAGCCGATCGCGATCCGCCACCACGTCTCGCCCTGCATCCGCATCGCCTCGACGGCGGGCCGCCCGGCTATCTCCAGCGCGGCGGCGCGGGAGATCCGGGCGACGTCCGGGAAGTTGATCAGCGTGACGATGCCGACCAGCGCCACGATCCCCGGCCCGGCGATCGTGGCGAGCAGGATCAGGACCAGCAGCGACGGGATGGCCAACAGCAGGTCAAGCGGGCGCATCAGCACTTCGTCCAGCGGGCGGGCCGTCGCCGCGAGCACGCCCCATGGCACCCCCACGACATACGCGCACACCGTCGCCAGCAACGCGACGAGCACCACCGTCCGGCCGCCCAGCAGAACCTGATGCCAGACGTCACGGCCGACGAAGTCGGTGCCGAGCGGCCCTTCCGGCATGAACGGTGCCCCGCGGGTGAGGTCGTCGGGGACCAGGAGCGGTCCGAACAGTGCCACCAGCAGCGGAACGACGATCAGCAGGACACCAGATCCGGTCAGCCGCTTCATCGCGACCTCGGCGCCAGCCGGAACGCGGCCAGGTCGGCGAGCAGGTTCACCGCGACCGTGGTCACCGCGAACACCACGGCCAACCCCTGTACGACCGGCAGATCCCGACTCGCGACCGCGTCGACCAGAACCGTGCCGAGACCAGGGATCACGAACACCGCCTCCACCACGATCACCCCGCCGAGGAGCCAGTCAGTGGTGCGCGCGACCTGCTGGACCGCGGGCGCCAGCGCGTTGGGCAGGGCGTGCGCGAATCGAATCCGCCGCACGTCGATGCCGAGCCTGCGCGCGTGTCGCACATAGTCCGACGACAGGGCCTCGATCATGCCCGCGCGCACCAGCCTGCTGATCGAGCAGATCGGACGGGCCAGCAGGACCAGCAGCGGCAGCACGAGCACGGCGGGTGTCAGCCCGCCGACCGCGGTCGGCGGCACCCAGCCCAGCCCGACGCCGAACACCGCGATCAGCACGACCGCCAGCGCGAACTCCGGGATCGAGTGCAGCCCGACGCTCACCGAGGTCAGCGCCCGGTCGAGCGGGCTGCCTTCCCGCAGCGCGGCCGCGACGCCGACCAGGATCGACAGCGGCACGAGCAGCACCAGCGTCAGCGCGGCCAGCAGCGCTGTCGGCGCGAGACCAGTGGCGAGGAAGTCCGCCACCGGCCTCCCCGACACCAATGACACGCCGAAGTCGAGGTGCAGCAGGCCCCACAGCCAGTCCCCGAAACGACGCAGCGGCGGCTGGTCCAAGCCCATCGCGGCGCGGATCAGCTCGATCCGCGCCGGATCGGGATCGTCACCGGCAAGTGCCACGGCCGCGTCCCCCGGCAGGGCCTGGACCAGCAGGAACACCACCGTGACGACGGCGAGCACCTGGCCGACGCCCAGGGCCAGCCGCCGTGCGGCGTAGGAGATCAACCCAGCCACACCTTGTCGAACCGGGCCCAGTCCAGGGTGTTCGCGGGCGCTGTAGCCACCCCGCCGACCTTCGGTGAGGTCCCGACGATCCAGTCCGCGAACCCCCACAGCAGGTAGCCGCCGTCGGCGTGCAACGACCGCTGCATCTCGCCATACACAGCCGCGCGCGCCTGTGTGTCCGAAGTGGACACAGCCTTCTGGTAGAGCGCGTCGAACTCGGGCCGGGTCCACTTCGTGGTGTTCGTGGTCGACGTGGTCAGCAGCCGCTGGGCGATGTGCGACTCGATCGGCATGGCGCCCGACCGGAAGCTGGATAGTGACCCGTTCTTGAGCGTGTCCGCCCAGTAGGTGTCCTTGTTGCCGGTGACGACCTCGATGGTCAGCCCGGATCCCTTGGCCTGGTCGGCGAAGATCGTCGCGGCCTCCACCATCCCGGCCGCCGCCGTCGACGTGTCGAGCTTGATCGTCAGGCCTTCGGCGCCCGCCTTCTTGATCAGCGCCTTGGCCTTGTCGAGGTCGCGTTCCCGCTGCGGGATGTCACCGGCGTAGAACTGGTAGCCCTTGCCGAACAGGTCGTTGGCCACTTGGCCGCTGCCCGCCAGCGTCGACTCGACCAGTTGGGGCCGGTCGGCCAGCAGGAACAGCGCCTCCCGCAGGTCCCGGTTGTCGAACGGCGCGCGGTCGAGCTTCATCGCGAAACCCTGGACGGCGCTGTTGGGGGAGCGGTGGATGGTCACCTTGCCACCGGACGCGTGCGACCGGGCGGTAGTCGGGGTGAGGTCGTGTGCGTACTCGACCTGGCCGCCGAGCAGCGCGTTCGTCCGCGCCGACTCCTCGTTGGCGATGATGAACTCCAATTCGTCCAGGTAGGGCGCGCCCTCCCAGTAGTCCGAGTTCTTTTTGAGCAGCACGGACTTGCCCGGCTCGAACGAGACGAACCGGAACGGGCCGGACCCGACCGGCCTGGTGAAGTCCTGGGTGTCCTCGGGGACGATGTAGGCGCCGAACGCGGCCAGCGCGTTGGGGAACTCGACGTAGGGTCGCTTGAGCGCGAACTCGACCGTCCGGTCGTCGACCGCCCTGCTGTTGGCCAGATCGATCAGCGACAGGCTCGCCTTCGCCCGGAACGCCTTGCCCGGGTCGAGGATGCGGGCGTAGCTGGAAAGCACGTCCTGTGCGCGCACCGGCTTGCCGTCGTGGAACACCGCCTGCCGCAGTGTGACCCGCCAGCGGGTCAGGTCGGCGTTGGGCTCCCACTTCTCGGCCAGGCGCGGCTGCGCGGCGACGTCGGCGCCGAGGTCGGCGAGCTTGTCGTACACCGCCTTGGCCCGCGCGGCCTCGTTGAACAGGTTCGCCAGGTGCGGGTCCAGCACCTCTTTCGCGCCGCCGCCCGCGAACGCGGCCCGCAGCCTGCCCCCGGACTTGGGTGTGGCCGCGGCGGGCGCGGCCGGGCTGGTCGAGCAGGCCGCCAAGGTGACGACGGAGAGGCCCGCGAGCCCGAGGAAGCCGCGGCGGGAGTGCTGGGTGTTCATCGAGATCCCTTTCGGAGATGTGGGCGCAGGCGCGCCACGAGGTGCAGGCGGTCGCGCGACAGCGAGCCCCCGAGCTCGGCGTCGGTCCGCCAGGGTGGGTCGGTGCGTGGGCCGGGGGTGTCGAACATGGCCAGCACGTCGAACCCGGCCAGGTCCAGGACCATGGCGAGTTCCTGCGGAAACAGCAGCCGCCACGCGGAGTGCTGCACGAGCGGCTCCGCGCCCGGCCACCGCCACTCGCGGCGGCGGCGCAGCAACTGGGCGGCGTGGTCGATCCAGAGCGTCGTGTCGGACGTGTAGGGGACGCCCTGCCAGGTGACCGTGCGGGTGCGGACGCTGTCGAGAAGGTCTGTGTTGCCGAGGAAGTAGGCCCCGTTGCGCATCTCGGCGACCAGCAGTGCGCCGGGGTTGGCGTGGGCGCGGCAGCGGTCGAGGAAGGCGCGCAGGTCGGCGTTGGTGTGGCAGTAGAGGAGGGCGCTGTCCAGACACGTGATGACGTCGAAGGTCTCCTCGAGCCGGAACTCCCGCATGTCGCCGACCGTGAACCCGACGGTCGGATGGTGGGTCCGGGCGTGCGTGATCATGGCTGTGGAGTTGTCGACGCCGTGGACGCGGAAGCCCAGGCCCGCGAGGTACCCGGCGTCGCGGCCGGTGCCGCAGCCGATGTCGAGCAGGCTTCGGCCGCCCGCGAACCGCCGGACGATGTCGTGGACGAACCGCGCGGCCTTGTGGTCGGGGTCGGGGAACTGCTCTTCGTAGAGCGCGGGGTTGTCGGTCAGCAGATTCATCGCGCGAACTCCTTGGTGCGGACCGCCAGGACCGCGCCCGCACAGCCGACGCTGTGCGGGCGCGGTCCTGGCG
>Ga0247823_10001291_pt1 | contig 20860 bp, 7 predicted proteins | sample 13C_PalmiticAcid_2_FD_192426 | JGI IMG/M metagenome (GOLD analysis project Ga0247823, IMG submission 192426) | Soil microbial communities from agricultural site in Penn Yan, New York, United States - 13C_PalmiticAcid_Day30 | ecosystem: Environmental > Terrestrial > Soil > Agricultural land... | reverse complement strand
GAACAGGCGGTCGGGGTGCAGCGAAAGCGGCATGGTGTCGGTCATTGGAGATCAGAACCCTTGGGAAGCGCCGCCATCGACGGGCAGCAGGACGCCGGTGACGAAGCGCGCGGCGGGGGAGCAGAGATAGACGGCGGCGAGCCCGATATCCTCGGCCTCGCCGAAACGGCCCATCGGGGTGCGCTGGAGGATGCGGTTCGAGCGCGCGGGATCGCCGTCGAGCGCCTTGCGCAGCATCGGCGATTCGATCCAGCCGGGGGCGATCGCATTGACCCGCACGCCCTGCCCCGACACCTCGGTCGCCAGCGCGCGAACCATGCCGACATAGGCCGATTTGGCGGCGGAATAGGCGATCACCTGCGGCATGCCGAGCATCGAGGTCATCGACGCGGTGAACAGGATGCTGCCATGCTGGGCCGCCAGCATCTCCGGCAGCACCAGCCGGGTGAGGTTGTGTGCGGCAAGGACATGGGTGTCGAGCATGCCCGAGAACTCTTCGACGCTGGTGTCGACCGCGAGCTTCTTGAAATTATGCCCGGCGTTGTTGGCGAGGATGGTGACGTGCCCGCCGACCTTCGCGCGCACCCGATCAAGCATCGCGGGCATGGTGTCGAAGGCGGTGACGTCGGCGGCTTCCCAATAGGCCCCCACGCCCAGCTCGGCCGCTGCGGCTTCGACCATGTCGGGGCGGCGGCCGACCAGCACGACCTTCGCGCCCGCGTCGTGCATCGCCTTGGCCATGCCGAGGCCGAGGCCGCTGCCCCCGCCCGTGATCAGCGCGACTTCGCCGTCGAGGCGGAACGCCCTTGCGGGATCAAGCGGCATTGCGGCACCCCCGGTCCAGATCCGGCGTGTCCTGGTGCTTGTACATCACGAAATACTCCCGATGCCCGAGCGCCTCGGGCTTGCTTGGCTGTCCGGCGGCGACATCGGCGACCATGGTGCCGAGTTCGTCCGCGCACTGGTCGAGCGTCAGCTGCCCCGCCAGCACGCGGCCCGCGTCGAAATCCATATCCTCTTCCATCCGCGCATAGGTGCGGCTGTTGCCGGTGACCTTGACCAGCGGCGCGACCGGCGATCCGATCACGCTGCCGCGCCCGGTGACGAACAGCACGATCTGGCTGCCGCCCGAGATCAGGTCCATGATCCCCTCGGTATCGTTGGGGTTGGTGTAGCCGAACTGCATGAAGTGCGGATCGGGCACCGAATCCATCACCCACAGCCCCGGCCAGGGCGGCACTTCGCCGACCTTGATCACCCCCTGGATCGGGCGCGACCCGCTCTTCGCGAAGGCGCCCATGCTCTTCTCTTCAATCGTGGTGAGGCCGCCCGCGAAATTACCCGGCGAGACCGAATATTGCCGCACCTCGCGGCAATAATGCTCGGCCTTGGCATAGGCGGCGGCGAGCTCGCCGCGCGCGCGATCGTCGGCGGCACGGGCGAGGATGATGTCCTCGAGCCCGATCATCTCGACGATCTCCTCGACGATCGCCGATCCGCCGGCATCGACCACCCGGTCGAACAACCGCCCAACCGCCGGGTTGCCGACGAGGCCGCTGGTGCCGTCCGATCCGCCGCACTCCGCGCCCAATGTCAGGTCGGCAAACCCCATCGGTACGCGCGGCGTCTCGCGCCGGATGCGGTCGCGCAGATCGCGGACGATCGCCTTGCCCTTCTCGGTCGAGGACCGCGTGCCGCCGACATCCTGGATGAAGAAGGATGCGGACGGCCGCCCGCTCCTTTCCACCGCCTCGCCGATCTTCGCGGGCTGGGTATATTCGCAGCCAAGCCCGACCGAGAGCACCGCGCCGACATTGGGATGCCGCGCAAGGCTGAGCACCAGCCGGATCGCATATTGGTTGTCGTAGCAGCCGGGGAAGCCAATGACCTGCACATCCTCCTCGCCTGCCGCAATGGCGTGCGCGACATGCGCGGCGCACTGGACGGTGTAGATGACGAGGACGAGGTTGCGGATGCCCTTGCGCCCGTCCGGCCGCAGCCAGCCCGTCCACTGACGATCGAAGACTTCAGTCATAGGCCATGTCCTTGGCCGCGCCGGTGACGACGTCGAACCCGCCCGATCGCTCGTCGAACCGGCTCGTACAATTGTGGAGATGCACCCAGTCGCCCGCGCGGATCGCAATGGCGGCGGTGCCGATCGGGATACCGAACTTCACCACGGACTGGTTCACGGCGATGTCCGCGAGCGCCACCTTGTGTCCCATCGCGACCGGCTGATTCAACGCGACCCCGTCGCCGCCGATCAGCATCACCACATCCACGCCATCGCCCAGCAGCGTCGCGACATTGTCGTCAGGGTGGATGCGGAACGCGGTGGTCATCGCTGCCTCACAGAATCCCGTACTTCGCAAAGGCCTGGGTGCTCGACATGCCGGCCTCAATCTCCATGCGCACCAGCTTTTCGCCGCGCGCCTTCTCCAACGCGCGTTCGAGTACTTCGGCCTCATGCGCACGCGGGATCACGACCACGCCGTCCAGATCGCCGAACACCAGGTCGCCCGGCTGGACTGTCACTGCCCCGACCTCGATCGGGCAGCGATACTCGATCACCTTGGTCCGCACGCCCGAATCCTGCGCGAAGCGGCCGCGGCTGAACACCGGCCAGTCCTGCGACAACACCTGCGGCGTATCGCGATGATAGCCGTTGACCACCGCGCCATTGGCGCCGCGCGACCGCGCCGTGGCAGTGAGGATCTCACCCCAATAGGCGCAGCGCATCGCGCCACCGCTGGCCAGGTAGATGTCGCCCGGTTCGAGCTGGTCGAGCGCCTCGGTCAGCTTGCCGAAGGGCTGCGCCTGCTCGCCATAGACATCGATCATCAGCACCGGCATCGCCCGCCCGATCAGCTTCATGTCCGTGAGCATGGGCTGGATCGGCTGGGGCAGGAACTGGTGGACGCAGCCCAGCGTGTCGAGGATGTCGCCAACGACGGGCGTGTACAGCTCGGCACGGAACAGGTCGAAAATCTCGTTGTCGGTCATCATGACTCCAGGATGGTTGCGGCGCGCGGGCGGCGCAGGATCAGCGCCATCGCCAGCACGGCGAGCGGATAGGCGAGCGCGGCGCCGAGGAAGAGCGCGGCATAGTTGCCGCCGGTGGCGTCGAGGATGCGGCCCACCGCCATCGCGACGAACATCCCCATGATCCCCGCGGCGAACCCGCCGATCCCGATCACCGAGCTGACCCCGCGCGACGGCACCGTATCCGATGCCAGCGTATAGAGATTGGCGGACATGCCCTGATGCCCCGCGGCGGCAAGCGCGATCAGCATGACGGCAGGCCAGAGGCTCGACACGCCGGCGATGAACGCCACGGGGATCGGGCAGAGCGCCATCAGCAGCATCGTCGCGAGCCGCGCCGGCACCGGCCGCATCCCGCGCTGGATCATCCGCGACGACAGCCAGCCGCCCGCGATGCTGCCCACGTCCGCGATCAGATAGATCGCCACCAGCGGCCCGATCGAGCCCATCATGTCGATCCCGAAGCGGTCGTGCAGGAAACCCGGAACCCAGTTGAGGTAGAACCACCACACCGGGCTGGTCATCAACATGCCGACGACATAGGCCCAGGTACCGCGGTAGCGCAGCAAGGACAGCCACTTGACCGGCTCGGCGGGCGCGTCGTCGCCCTGCTTGATATAAGCCAGCTCGTCCGCCGAGAGGCGCTTCTGCCGCTCGGGGACTTCATAGAAGCGCAGCCACAGCACCAGCCAGATCAGGCCGAGACAACCGGCGATCAGGAACGCCGCGCGCCAGCCGACCAGCGCGACGATGAACGGCAGCGAGACCGGGGTGACGATCGCGCCGATATTGCTGCCCGCGTTGAAGATGCCGGTGGCGAAGGCGCGTTCCTGCGGCGGAAACCATTCGCGCACCGCCTTGATCGAGGCGGGGAAGTTGCCGCCTTCGGTGATGCCGAGCGCGCCGCGCGCGATCTTGAAGCCGAGAATGGTGGACATCAGGCCATGCGCCGCCGCGGCAAGGCTCCAGCCGAAGACCGCGACACCAAGCCCCGCGCGCACGCCGATCCGGTCCATCAGCCGTCCGCCGAGCAGATAGCCAAAGGCGTACATCAGCGAGAAGGTGGCGATGATGTCGCCATAGGCGGTTTCGGACCAGCCGAATTCCCCATCCAGCGTCGGCTTGAGCAGGCCGAAGATCTGCCGGTCGATGTAGCAGATGGTGGTCGATGCGAAGAGCAGCGCGCAGACGATCCAGCGATAGCGGCCACGGGGTGCCGCAAGAGGCGCGGATGGGGCTGTGGTCGTCATTCGTCCGGCATCCTCGCGGCGCGCCTTATGGCGGCTCATTCGCAAAATCCTGTATGACAGGTTAGTAGCGGTTTGCATCGCGAAGGCAAGCGTGATTTTGCTAGGACTCAGGCGCGACCGCCGCGGCGATTGCGCGATGACAGGGGAATCGGGTTGGAAACGAAGGTGGACGAAGCGGCGGGCGGCAACGCGAAGACGAGCGGCCTGGTCGATCACGTCATCGACTATATCTATCGCCACGTGGCCGACGAGCAGCTGCGCCCCGGCGCGCGCCTGCCGAGCGAAACGACGATCAGCCTGACGCTGGGCGTCAGCCGCCCGGTCGTGCGCGAGGCGATGCGCACGCTCGCCGCGACGGGGCTGGTCGAGATGGCGGTCGGCAAGCGCGCGACGATCATCCCGGTCGATGGCGAGATGCTGTCGCGCGTGATCGGCAATGCGCTGCTGACCGGGCAAGCCGACACGCGCAACATCCTCGAGATGCGGCGCGGGGTCGAGATCACGATGGTCGCACTCGCCGCCGAACGGCGCAGCGATGCGGATGCCGCCGAGCTGCAGGAAATCGTGCGCGAGATGGCGACCAAGCTCGGCAACGCCAAACGCTATGCCGAGCTCGATCTCGCCCTCCACGCCCGGCTGGCGCGCGCGACCGGCAACCCGCTCTACACGCTGCTGATCGACGCCTTCCGCCAGCTCATCGCCGCATCGATGCAGGAAGGGATCGAACGCTGGTCGGCAACCCCCGAGCTCAGGCGTGTGCAGGACCTGCACGAGAATATCGTTGCCGCCGTGGTCGCCCGCGATCCGGGCGCCGCGGCTGGCGCGATGGCGCAGCATTTCGACGACGCGCTGATCAAGATCCTGGCCCCCATCGTCGCGGGCGAACCGGTGAAGTAGGTCTGGAAGCCGCTCCCCGATCCGTCATCCCCGCGAAGGCGGGGATCCGATGCCGCTGACGCTGCGGTTCGATCGATGGGGCAGCCAGAATGGATTCCCGCCTTCGCGGGAATGACGTGCTGGTTTGAGGAAGCGGAGCGCCAGACGCTTGCCACGCCCATCGCCGCCGCCTATCCTGTAAGACAAGTTTTAATTGCGAGGAGAGGGCGCGGCGATGCGCATCGAGACGTTCGAGACCTGGATGTGCAAGCGCCCCGAGGGGCTGTTCGACGAGGAGCGCGAGGGCGCGGCGCCGATGCCCTGGGCCTATGGCGTGGGCCGCATCACCACGTCGGACGGAGTCGAGGGGATCGCGACCTTCTGGGCGGCGCGATCGGCGGCGGTGACCGACGCCTATCTCAGCGACGTGATCGCGCCGGTGATCCTGGGGCGCAGCATCCATGACCGCGAGCGGATCTGGCAGGATTTCTGGAACATCGACCGCCACGGCGCCTTCTTCCCGGTGTTCCTGCCCGGCCCGATCGACGTCGCGCTGTGGGACGCCGCCGCGCGCACCGCTGAGCTGCCGCTGCACCGCTATCTCGGCAGCTACCGCACCAGCCTGCCCGTCTATGCCAGCAGCCTGTGGCTGCCCGATATCGACGCCTATGTGCGCGAGGCGCTCGCCTACAAGGAACGCGGGTTCAAGGCATACAAGGTGCATCCGTGCGGCCCCAGCGCGCTCGACATGGAGATCCACCAGGCGGTGCGCGACGCGGTCGGCCCCGACATGATCCTGATGACCGATCCGGTCGCCGAATATTCGCTGCACGAGGCGATCAAGGTCGCCCGGCACCTGGAGCAGCTGAACTATTACTGGTTCGAGGAGCCGTTCCGCGATTACGAGCTCGACAAATATGCCAAGCTCAGCGCCGCGGTGGACATCCCGATCGTCGGCACCGAGACGACGCGCGGCGGTCCCTGGGGCGTGGCGCAGGCGATCAAGGCCGATGCGCTCGACATGGTCCGCGCCGACGTCTCCTGGAAAGGCGGGATCACCGGCACGCTCAAGGTCTGCCACCTCGCCGAAGCGCATGGCATGAATTGCGAGCTGCACACCACGACGATGGGGCCGATGGATGTCGCCAACATCCATGTCGCCTGTGCGGTACGGAACTCGGAATATTTCGAGCTGTTCGTCCCCGAGGATACGTTCCAGCTGCCGATGAAGCAGAGCCTGCGCGAGCTGATGGACGCCGACGGCAATATTCACGCACCGGAAGGCCCCGGTCTCGGAATCGATATCGACTGGGATCTGGTCGAGGACAATTGCACCTCGAAACGCACCTTCCGCGCCTGAGCGCGCAGGGCCGCGCTCACCGGCGGATGCTGAGCGAGGCTGAGCGAGATGGCCTGACCCCGGATTGATCCGGGGTCGCCGGGAGCTGCCCTCCCTTCGGACCGCACGAACACGCGCTCCCGGTTGTTCGGCTTGTTCGACATGACGGGAGCCCGGCGCGCCGGGCTCCCCGCCGATCAGGGCAGCGGCACCGATGCCGGCGGCTGGGTCGGCGCAGGCTGGCCGTAGTTGAACGTACCGGTGCCGATGCTGATCTTGGTCGTGTCGTTGAAGCCGTTGGCGTCATCGAGCTCGCTGGCGATGGCGCTTGCCGTGGCCTGGCCCTGGGTGATGTTGATCGTGCCACCGCCGGAGGCGGAGAAGCGCAGATACTGGCCGTTGCCCGCCTGGCCGGCGATGCCCGAGAAGCTGTTGCCCGAGACGCTGACATTCACCGTCGGGAAGCCACCGGTATTCTGGTTGTTGTTGATCACGAGCCCGCGGCTGCCGTTGATGTTGCGGATCGTGTTGTTGAGGATGGTGACGTTGGTGGTGCCGTTGCCCGTCGCCTGGCCGACCAGGCCGACATTGACCACGATGCCCTGCGACGTCTGGATCTGCTGGATCGTGTTCCCGCTGATCAGATAGTTGGCGTTCACGCCGCCTTCGTTGCCGATGCTGATGCCGTTGCCGACATTCGAGCCCGAATTGGTGACGGCGTTGTTGCCGATGATGTTGTTGGTGATCCGGCCGTTGACGAGCCGCGTGAACGGCGAGTTGCCGTTCTGGAAGTCGTTGATCGCCGTCGAGCGGGTACCGGTGAAGGTGTTGTTGTCGATGTTGTAGGTCATCGTCGTCGAGCCCGGGCCGGTCGAGACGTTGATGCCGTTATTGGTGTTGGTGAAGGTCGAGCCGCTGACCTGCGCGGTCATGCTGGTGCCCGAGCTGTCGACGAACAGGCCGCTGCCGACGATCGTGGCCGGCGGGCTCGCCGCGTTCCAGTTGCCGGTGAAGAAGCTGCCCGAGACGCTGATCCCCATCGACGACGTACCCGTGCCGAGGAAGTTGAAGATGTTGCCGTGCGGGCTGGTGCCGTTGCCGTTGATGCCGACGCCGTTCGACGCGAAGGTCGAGTTGACCACCTGGAAGTTGGTCAGCGTGCCGGTCGAGTTGGTGATCTGCACCTCGAACTCGTTGTTGTTCTGGATCGTCGAGTTGAAGATGCCGGTCGGCCGCGCACCGTTCGACGCGGTGCCGGTCAGGTTGGCGATGTTGATGCCCGATTCATCGGTGCCGGCATCGTTGCCGTTGCCGCTGATCAGCATGTTGTCGATCAGGAAGCCGTTGATGTTCGAGCCGCCGATGCCGTCGCCCAGATTGTTGGTGACGTTCATATAGGCGAGGCGGACATTCTCGGTGCTGGTCAGGCTGATGCCGTCGCCGGTCGAGTTCTGGATCGTGCCGCCCGAACCCGCCGCGCCGGTGCCGGTGACGTTGATGCCGGCCGACGTGCCGGTGTTGTTGAGGATGATGCCACTGGCGGCGCCATTCGACGAGATGCTCTGGAAGCGCAGCCCGTTCGTGCCGATCGTGGTGTTCACGACGTTGAGTGCGGTGCCCGTGGTCGAGGTGATCGTGTTGCCGGTGCCCTCGACCGTGACCGTGCCGCCGCCGGTGGCGGTGAAGCCGTTGCCGGCTGTGGTGTTGATCGCCAGATTGCCGTTGAGGAAGCTGGTCGTGCCGCCGGTGTTGTTGAGCAGGGTCACCGCAGTGTTGGCGCCCGTGGTGAGCGTCTTGTTGCCGAGGAAGCTGACCGTCCCCGAATTGACGTTCTGGACGATGATGCCGTTGTTCAGGCTGCCCGTCGCGCTGATGGCACCCGAGAAGGTAACGTTGCCCGTCTCATGGTTGTCGACGAACACCACGTTGCCGTTGGTGGTCTTGGTGATCGACGACGCGATGCTGACCGTACCGGTGCCGTTCAGGACATAGACGCCGAAGCCGGTCGGATCGTTGGTGGCGCCGATCGCGCCGCCATTCAGGCTCACGCTGTTGGTCGAGTTGTTGATCTCGACGCCATTGCCGAGGGTGTTGTTGATCGTGACGCTGCCGGCGGTGAAGGTGCCGTTGCCCGTACCGTTGATCTCGATGCCCTCGTCGCCGGTATTGGCGATCGTCACGGTGCCGAGATTGACGTTCATCGTCGATCCGCCGCCGTAGAAGATACCGTCCGACGTCGCGCCCGCGGTGCCGGCGATCGAGACGGTGGTCGCGCTCAGCGTGCCGCCATCGACATTGCTGATGTTGATCGCGCTGCCGTTGGTCAAGCTGGTGCTGGTCAGCGAGTCGAAGACCAGGCCGAGCGTGCCGACATTGCCGTTGACCAGGTTGAGGATCTGGCCGGTGGCGGTCTGGATCGAGTTGCCGGTGCTGAAGACGGTCAGCGAGCCGCCACCGGTATAGTCGATACCATTGCCGCTGCCCGAAGCGACGATATCGACGCCGTTGCCGCCGGCCGCCGACGAGAAGGTGATGAAGGTGCCGGTATTGCTGGCCAACGTCACCGCATTGGCATTGGCCACGGTGTTGAGCGCGATGCTCTGGCCGTAGAAGTTGATCGAACCGCCGGCGTTGTTGGCGATGTTGATGCCCAGCGCATTGTCGGTGAGGTTGCCGTTCAGCGTCGCGCCGCCGCCGGTGATGTTTGTGACCTCCACCGAACGGCCCGTAGTGCCGCTGGTAGCGATGCTGCCGCCATAGGAGAGCGACAGCGTGCCGCCATCGATATCGACGCCGCGATTGGTGGCGGTGATCGCACCGCTACCGATGTTGACCGAACCGGTGAGCGTGCCCGCCGTGCGGCTGATCAGGATGCCGTTGACACCCAGTGTGTTGCTGCCCGACGCGAAGTTCAGGTTCAGTGTCGAGGTCACCGCCGTCGTGTTGAGGGCGATGAGGAGCGCGCCCGAGCCGGTGGCGATGGTGTTGCCCGAGCCGAGTATGTTGATGATGCCGCCACCCGTGATCCCGATCGCCACGCCGCTGGTGGTCGTAATATTCAGGGCCTGGCCGGCGCCCGGCGCGAACCCGACCGTGCCGCCCGCATTGTCGTTCAGCGTGAGGGCGTTGTTGGCCTGGATCGACAGCGTGGTCTGGCCGTTGAAGTTGATCGCACCGCCATTGCTGTTGGTCACGCTCAGGCCCTGCGCATTGGCGCCGCTCGAACTGATCGTTCCGGTGTCGAACGTCACCGTGCCGGCATCGTGATTGTCGATGCGGACGGCATAGCCGTCGCTGTCGCTGATGCTGCCCGAATAGGTCAGGTTGCTGTTGCTGTCGGTGAGGACGAAGGCGTCACCCGCCGCGACATGGGTGATTGCCGTTCCGGTACCGAAGCCGAAGGTGCCGTCCGAGCCATTGACGATGTCGATGCCGGCATTGCCGCCGTTCAGCGTCGTCGTGCCGTTGAAATTGTAGGTGCCGTCGGCATTGTTGAACTGCAGGCCGGTGCCGTTGGTGGCGCTCAGCGTGCCGGTCTGGAAGGTCAGCGTCCCGGCCGAATGGTTGAGGACATTGACCAGCGCGGCATTGTTCGCCTGGGTGATGCTGCCGCTATAGGTGACGGCGGCAGTGCTGCCCGAAAGGTTGAACGCGGTCCCCGACGGGCTGGTGATCGACGTGTTCGCGCCGAAGCCGAAGGTACCGCCCGAGCCGTTGAGGATGTCGATACCCGCATCGCCGCCGGCCAGCGTCGTCGTGCCGGTGAAGTTATAGGTGCCGTCCGCATTGTCGAACTGCAGTCCGGTGCCGCCGGTGATGTTGAGCGTGCCGGCGTAAGCGAAGGTCCCGGTGCTGTGGCCGCCGCCGATGCTCAGCGCCGCGCCAGCGGCGCTCTTGGTCACCGAGCTGGTCGAATCAAAGTTGAACGCCGCCGTGCCGCCCGAGATCGTGAGGGCCGCGACCAAGGGATTGGTGATGTCGACATTCGTGGCGTTGATCACGCCAGCCGCATTGGTGAAGATCAGGCCGGCACCGCCGGTCAGGTTCACATTGGTCAGCGTCGTGGTGCCCGTGGCGTTGTTGAGCGTGATCCCGCCGCCGTTGCTGGTGATGTTGGTCAGCACCGAGTTCGAGGCGTTGAGCAGGATGTCGCCGCCCGGGTTGCCCGAGAAGACGACATTGTCGATCGTCGTGCTGGTCGACGGGGTGATCTCGATACCCATCGTCCCGAAGTTGCGGACCGTCAGATAGTCGAGGATCGTATTGGTCGCGCCGGCGCCATTGTCCTTGATACCGCGCGATACCGCACCCCCGCCATCGAGGATGAAGCCCGACAGTCGGTTGCCCGACGCGCCCAGCGTGATCGCATTCGCGCCGGCCGCGCTGGTGAGCGTCGCCGCGCCGTTGCCGGTCGGATCGGCGATGCTGACCGAGCTGCCGCCCGAAAGCAGGATCGTCGAGGGCACGGTAAGCGCGATGACGATCGGCGCACTGCCGCTGCCCGCGCCGCCGCCCACGCCGTTGCCGAAGCCGCGAACCTGGACGTTGGACGTCAGCACCAGCGAATCATTGCCGTTCGAACCGGCCGCGCTGATTGCGCTGCCATTGTTGATCAGGACGATCATGTCCTGCGCCGCCGCCGCCAGTTCGGCCGCGGCCAGCGTCATCGGGTTGCTGCCGTCCGAGCCGCTGCCGTTGCCGCCGCCCGTCGCGCCGTTCGAATCGACGAAGTAGATCTTGTTGAGGCCGAAGCCCGCGCCCGGGCTTCCGGAGAAGGCCACGTCGCGGAAGTCGTACGTGCCGACCGCCGGCGCATTGGTGGCGTCGATCGCGGTGCCGGCCGAGATGGTCGAACCCGTATCGATAACCGCCTCGCCATCGCCATAGCGGAACAGCGCGTTGGTGGTGGCGTCGAGATAGATGCCGGTGCCCACGCCCGAAATCGAGCTGGAAGCGCCCGCCACATAGCCCAGCATGATATTGGCGCCGCCGACCGTGCCGCGCAGATCGACCGCGATGCTGGTGCCCGCGCCGCCTGCATTGGTGACGTCGAAGTCGCCGAACATGATCGGCGCCGAAAGCGTCGCGCCGTTGAGGTCGAGCGCGACCGCGCTGTTGCTGTTCAGGCCGATATCGAGATCGGTAATCGACAGGCCGACCGGCACGATGCCGGTGATGTCGATGCCGCGCGAGGTGATACCCTGGAGGTTGACCGTACCGAGATCGATCGCGGGCGCCACCGTGCCGACACCGTTGATCAGGATGCCGGTCGTCGCGCCATTTGCGCTGACGCTATCGAAGGTGAAGCCACTGGTACCGATGGTCACGTTCTGCAGGCTGAGCGCCGTGCCGGTGCCGGTGGTGCTGATCGAGTTGCCGGTACCGCGTACGATGACCGCACCGCCAGAGCCGGCACTGAAGCCCGAACCGGAGCTGACGATGTCGAGGCCATTGCCGCCCGCCGTCAGGTTGAAATCGATCGTGCCTCCGCTGTTGCCGGCCAGCACGACGCCGGCGCCTGTGGCGTTCAGCGCGAGCGTCTGGCCGGTAAAGCGGATCAGGCCCGAATTGACGTTGGTGACCGAGATGCCGCTCACGGTCGACGCCATGTCGCCGCCGAAAGTGACAGTGCCCGTCTCGTGATCAACGATCTGGACCATGTTGGTGCCGACAAGCGCCGAGCCCACCGAAACGTCGCCGGTGCCGCCGGTGACCGAAACCGCATAATTGGCCGCACCGGTGGCGGCGATCGTGCCGGTGCCCAGAGAGACCGGGCCGGTCGAGCCGGCGATGACGACGGTGCTGCCGTTGGCCCCCGCGAGATTCATCATGCCGAAGGTCACCGCCGAACCGCTGTTGAGCAGTTCGATGGCGTTGCTGCCGGCCAGGCCGATCGTGGTGTTGCCGAAGGTGATCGCCGCCGTGCCGGTGGTCACCTTGATGCCGTCATTGGCGGCGCCGCTGGTGCCATTGGCGATGCTGACCGTGCCGCCGTTGAAAGCAGCGCCGCCGAGATTGCTCAGCAGGATGCCGTTGTTGGCGACGGTTCCCGTGGCGGTCAGCGAGGTGAAGTTGATGCCGCCGGTGCCGCCGGTCACGCCGTTCAGGTTGAGGATCTGGCCGGTGGTCGTGTCGATCCGGTTGTTCGCGCCGGTGACGACGACGGTGCCGCCACTGGCACTGAAGCCGGTGCCGCTGGTCGTGTCGATATCGAGCCCGCCGCCGGTGAAGGACAGCGTGCCGGTGCCGGCCATGCTGATCGCGGTGCTGGCACCGCTGTTGAACGCCTTGCTCGCGTTCGAGAAGGTGATCGCGCCGCTGCTGGCCGCATCGACGGCAACGCCCGCGCCGCCATTGTGGCTGACCGAACCGGTCACGAAATAGGTGCCGTCGGCATTGACGAAGTCGAACAGCGTGTTGGCGCTGGTCGAGGTGGTGGCGCCGGCCAATTCGACCAGCGAGCTGCTGTTGGCCACGGACAGCGCCGCGCCGGTCGTCGCCCGGATGGTGCCGCCATAGGTCAGCAGGCCGCCGGCGGTGCCACCGGTCACGCTGATCGCCGCAGTGGTCGAGCTCGTCGTCGCGCCAATCGAAGCACTGCCGCCGGAGAGGCCGATATTCACGGTGCCGCTGGTCACGCCGTTGAACAGGATCGCCGTCGATGCACCGTCAATGGTCAGCGTCGAACCGGCCCCGTTGGCGATATTGATCGTCTGCAGCGTGCCGGTGAATTCAAAGCCGGTGCCACCGTCGATATCGATCGTGCCGGTCAAGTTGACGCCAGCACCGCCGGTCAGATTGTTGAAGCGCGCGCCGGTGCCGCCGCCGGAGACGGTGAGCCCGCCGATCGAGAGCGCGCCGTTCAGCGCCACCGTATTGATGTTGACCGCAATGGCGGCCGTCGGCGTTGCGCTGATATTCTGGAAGGTCACCCCACCCGCGGCGAGCGCGACGCCGTTCAGCGACAGCGCGGTCGCGTTGCCCGAAGCGATCGTGTTGTTGGCGCCATGGACCAGCACCGTGCCGCCGCCGGTGGCAGTGAAGCCGGTGCCGCTGGTGGTGGTGATGCCGAGTCCGCCGCCGATGAACGACAGCGAGCCGGTGCCCGCGGTCGTGATCGCAGCGTTGATGCCGGTGCTGAAGGTCTTCGACGCGCCGGAGAAGAGGATTCCGCCCGCGCTGGCCGCATTGATTGCGACGCCTGCCCCGCCCGTGTGGCTCACATTCCCGGAGATGGTGTAGTTGCCGTCCGCGTTGCCGAAGTTGAACGCGGTGCTGGCAGTGGTCGAGGTGATCGCACCTGACAGCGTGACATCGGCAACGCTGTTCAACACGCTCAGGATCGCGCCCTGGGTCGAGTTGATCGTACCGCCATAGTTGAGCGTGCCGCCGGTATCGGCATTGGTGCCGATCGCAAAGATGGTCGAGCCATTGACCGCGGCGCTGCCGGCCGCGCTTGCGATGTTCACCGTGCCGCCGGTCACGTCTGCGAAGCGGATGCCCTGCTGGGCGCCGTCGATCGTCAGCGACGACCCTGCGGTATTCGCGATGTTGATCGTTCCGAGCGCGCCCGAGAAGCTCAGGCCGATGCCGCTGTCGATATCGAGCGTGCCGGTCAGGTTGACGCCGCCGGTGCCGGTCAGGTTGTCGAACACGACCGCCGTATTGGTGGCATCGAGGTTAAGCCCGCGGATATTGAGCGCACCGGCCAGATTGACGTTGACCACGCCGACCGCGGTGGAGAGCGTCGGCGCCGCGGTGATCTGGTCGAAGGTAACCCCGCCGGTCCCCACGGTCACGCCGGTGAGCGCCAGCGCCGCCCCGCTGCCAGTGGTGATCGTGTTACCACTCCCGGTCACACTGACCGTGCCGCCACCGCTGGTGACGAAGCCGATACCGGCAGTGGTGGTGATCCCGAGCCCGCCGGTGAAGTCCACCGTCGCGCCATTATTGTTGGTGAGCGAGACGCCCGCGCCGGTCGTGTTGTTGATCGCGACCGCGCCCTGGAACAGGACGCCCAGCGCCGTGTTGTCGCGCACCGCGATCGCGGTGTTGGTCGCGCCGCTGACATTGACCGCGCCGGTGACGGTGAAGTTGCCGAGCACCTGATCGAGCAGGATGCCATAGGTGCCGCCGCTCGCGGAAACCGAATTGAGCACCATGTTGATCGTCAGCGGATCGAGGTTGATCGCGGTGCCGTTGGTCGTGTCGATCGCGCCGCCGGTCGTGCCGAGGGTGAAGTTGTTCGTCTTGGAATTGGCGACGATCAGGCCGGTGCCACCATTGTTGGCGATGTTGAGGTCGCTGAAGTTCAGCGTGCCGGTGACGTTGGTCAGGCTGAGGCCGTCGCCGGTGATGCGCGCGCCCGTGGTGCCGAGCGTCAGCGTACCGGCATTCACCGCCTGGAGGCCGGCGGTGAGGGTATCGGAATCGAACGTCACGTCGGAGATGACGAAGCCGCCGGTTTCGGTGGTGTGGTTGACGGTGAGATTGGCCAGCTGGGTGAGCGTGAAGCTTCCAGCACCGGTGCCGTCGAGGTTCAGGATATTGCCGCCATTCGCGGCGAGGGTGAGGTTACTCAGCCCCAGCACCACGTTCGCGGCGTTGTCGTAGATGCGCAGCGCGCCCGCGGCGCCGCCCGAGATGGTGCTGTTGCGAATCGTCAGCGTGCCGCCGACGCCGTTGCCGAGGATGCCGGCGCCGGTTCCGCTATTGGTGATGATCACGCCGTCAAGGATGTTGCCGCCACCCAGCGTGATGGTTGCATTGGCACCGCTCGCGGTCAGGATCGGTGCGCCCGAACCCGCGAACGGGTTGGAGATCACACCGGTCTGGACATTGTAGAGCACGACATTGGCCGGAGCACCGCCGCCCACGGTGAAGCTGTCGGTATCGCGGAAGCTGTACAGGATCTGGCCGCCGTCAAGGTCGAGCGAACCGCCCGCTCCCGCCGTCGCATCCAGGATGTCGTTGCCGCCCGCCGGATTGTTCAGCAGCACGATATAGGTGGCGTTCGCCGCCTCGGCGCCGGCCAGGCTGCCCGGGTCGCTGCGCGTGCCGCTGCCGGTCGCGCCTTCGAGCACGAAATAGGCGGAAACGGACAGATTCGTGGTGTCGCCGACCATGTTCACATCGGCGAAATTATAGTTGCCGGTGCCGCCGTTCAGACCGGCGATGACCAGCGGTGTGACCGCCGCGATGCTGGACGCCGCACCGTTCGCATCGGTGTTCGACCCGTCACCATAGCGGAAATTGCCGGTGATCGCCGCGTTGGTCAGATCCACGCCGATGCCGAGGCCGGTCATGGTGCTGCTGCCATTGACGATCACGTTGGCGGCAGTGGTGCTGCCCGTCATATCGATACCGCGCGTGCCGGTAGCCGACGCTGCCGCGATGTCGAGCGTCGCAAAGGTGACGTTGCCGCTCGCGCCGGTCAGGTTGACCGCAGTGGTGTTGGCCAGCAGCCCGGTGATGTCGACATTGCCGAAGGTGAAGGCACCCGCCGAACCGTTGATGATCCTGAGGCTCGCGCCGCCGCCGAGGGCCACGTTGCCGAAATTGTACGTGCCGTCGGCGTCATTGAACGTCAGGCCGTGTCCGCCGGTTACGTTCAGGGTCGCGCCGCTGAAATCGAGCGTTCCGGTGGAATGTGTCGAGACGGAGAGCGCCAGCGACGTCGCGTCAGCCTGGTTCACCGTGCCCAGATAGATCACCCCCGCGGTCGAATTGAAAATCGCGAACGCCGGACCGAACGGATTGGTGATCGTCGTATTGGAACCGAAGGCGAAGCTGCCCGCGGAGTTGGCGAGGATGGAGATGCCGGCGCTGCCACCGTTCAGCGTCGTCGTGCCGTTGAAGAGATAGGTGCTGTCAGCATTGCTGAACCGCAGCCCCGTGCCGTTGGTCGCACCCAGCGTGCCGCCCTGGAAGGCGATTGTGCCGCCCGAATGGTTGAGGACCGAGAGAAGAGCAGCGTTGTTCGCCTGGGTGACGTTGCCGGAATAGCTCAGGCTGGCCGTGCTGTCCGCGATGTTGATCGCCGCGCCCGTCGGGCTGGTGATCGTCGTATTGGCACCGAAGGTGAAGCTGCCTGCCGAGCCGTTGAGGATGTCGATGCCTGCGTCGCCGCCGTTCAGCGTCGTCGTGCCGTTGAACGCATAGGTGCCATCGGCGTTGTCGAACTGGAGACCTGTACCGTTGGTTGCACCCAGCGTGCCGCTCAGGAAACTGATCGTGCCGCCCGAATGGTTGAGAACCGAGAGCAGGGCCGCGTTGTTCGCCTGGGTGACACTGCCGGTGTAGCTCAGGCTCGCCGTGCTGTCCGCGATGTTGATCGCGGTGCTGGTCGGGCTGGTGATCGACGCGTTGGCGAAGGTGAAGCTGCCGCTCGAACCGTTCAGGATGTCGATGCCGGCATCGCCGCCATTCAACGTCGTCGTGCCATTGAAGAGATAGGTGCCGTCGGCATTGTCGAACTGGAGACCCGTACCGTTGGTCGCCGACAAAATGCTGCCTGCGCCAAAGGTGATCGTGCCGTTATGGCCCGCCACGCTGAGCAGCGCCGCGTTGTTCGCCTGGCTGACGCTGCCGTTATAGGTGAAGTCGAGCGTGCCGGTGCCGCTGGCGATCGAGATCGCCGTGCCCAGGGTGCCCGTAATGCTCGAGCCCGCGCCGAAGCTCATCGTCCCGTTGACGTTGCCCGAAACCGCGATGCCGCTGCCGGCGGTCGTGCTGACGTTGAGCGCGCCGACCTGCAGCGCGCGGCCGCCGGTGCCGATGCCGGTCAGGCCGTTGACCTGGATGCCACTGCCAGAGCCGACATGGACGACGCTATCGAGGACGAGATCGGTCCGCGCGCCGGCAAGGGCGAGCGCGCTGCCGTTCAGCGTGTCGATCGTGCCCGACATGCTGGCCAGGTTCAGCGCCGAACCGGTCATGGCCAGACCGGTGCTGCCCTGGTTGAAGACGCCGAGGCTGACGAACCTCAAGTCGCCGCTTGCACCGTTGAACGCGACACCGGCGCCGTTCAGACGCGTGCCGCCCGTGCCGACCTGCAGCGTGGAATCGACCCGCTGATAGCCTGCAGTCGCCAGGTCGGCATCGAAGGTCACGCCGTTGAAATAGGCGCCGCCCATCCCGCCATGGCCACCCTGGATCAGGATGTTGCTAAGTTCGGTGATCGTGGTGGAACCGCCGCCGGTCGTCTGAACCGAAAGCGCGATCGAATTGTTGCTGGACCACAGGTTCAGGACGCCGAGCGCCAGGCTCGCGTTGAGGCCGCCGTCCCTGAAGTCGATCGCGCGACTCGTGCCCGAGATGTTGCTTCTGTAGATCGTGACGTTGCTCGCGCCCGAGCCATAGACGCCCGCGCCGCTGCCGCCATTGGCGATCACCACGCCGTCGATCACCGTGTTGTTCGCAACGACGACGGTGTTCGCCCCGCCGCCCGCCGTGGTCGTCAGCGTCGGCGCGCCCGATCCGGTGAAGGGATTGGACACGCTGCCGGTCGCAACGTTGTAGAGGACCACATTCGCCGGGGCGCCGCCCGGCAACACGATCATGTCGCTGGACAGGAAGCCGCGCAACTGCTGGCCGGTCAGCAGCGTGAAGGTGCCGCCGGTGCCATAGGTCGCGTCGTTGGCGTCGAGCGTGTCGTTGCCGCCAACCGGATTGTTGAGCAGGATGATGATGTCGGCGCCCGACGCCGCCGCCCCGCTCAGGCTGCCCGGATTGCTGCGCGTGCCCGCGCCGCTCGCGCCGGCCAGCACCCAATAGACCGTGGACGAGGTTGCAAGCGCGCTGGTATCGCCAACCAGGTTCACATCGGCGAAATTATAGGTGCCGACAGCGCTGTTGAGACCGGTGACGACAAGCGGAACCGTGGCGTTGATCGTCGACGCCGCACCGTTCGCATCGGTGTTCGATCCGTCGCCATAGCGGAAGCTGCCAGTGATCGCCGCGTTGGTCAGATCGACGCCGATGCCCACGCCGGTGATCGTGCTGCTGCCCGCGATGGTCAGATTGCCACCGAAGGTCGCGCCGGTCAGATCGATGCCGCGCGTGCCGGTGGCCGATACGCCGGTGATGTCGAGCGTACCGAAGGTGACGTTACCCGAAGCGCTGCGCGCATCGAGGCCGGTGGTGTTGCTGCCCAGCGCGGTGATGTCGACATCGCCGAAGTTGATCGTGCCTGCGCTGCCCGCGCCCAGGCGGATGCCCGTGCTGCCCGGACCGGTGATGGTCACGCCGCCGGTGAAGGTCACCGAACCGTCGATATCGGTGAGCGACAGGCCGGTAGCGCCGCCGATGATCGAGCCGCCAAGCGCGGTGAACGCGCCCTGCATCCCTTCGACGCGTAGCCCCGTGGCCCCCGCCCCGCTGATCGCGAAGGTGCCGAGCGTGACGTTGCCGCTATTGGCAAGAACTTCGATGCCGTTGCTGGCGGCGTTGGCGACCGTTACCGCGCCGAGGTCGATCGCGGCACTGTTGCTGCCAAGCGAAATGCCCGCTCCTGCGCTGGTTCCGCCGACATTGATGCTGGCGAAGCTCAGTCCGCCGCTGCCGCCGACACGGCTCAGCGCGACGCCCGGTCCGGTCGAGGTCAGCGTCGAAACGCTGCCAAAGCCCAGATTGGCGCCCAGCATCACCGTATCCATCGCCAGACCGCGCGCATTGCCCGTCGCGGCGATCGAGATGCCCGACCCGCGCAGCGTGAGCGATCCGCCCGTGCCGCCGAACAGGTCAAGCACCGTGCCGCCGGTGCCCGACAGCGCCAGGTTGGTAAGCGTCGCCGAAGCCGCCGCGCCGCCGTCGCGCAGCAGGATGGCGCCGGTGCCGCCCGAGATGATCGAATTGCTGATCGAGACGTTCGAGACGCCGATGCCCGAAACGCCGAAACCGGTGCCGCCAATGCGGATGCCGTCGATCGACGCGCCGTTCGCCAGTGTGACGGTGGTGCCGCCGCCGGTGTGGGTCAGCAGCCCCGAGCCCGAGCCGGCATAGGGATTGGTGACGACGCTCTGCGTCAGGCCGTAGAGAATCATGTTCACCGGCGTGCCGCCGCCGACATTCTGGCTGTCGCCGTTCAGGAAGCCGATCAGGCGCTGATTGGCGTCGAGTGCGAAGGTGCCGAGGCCCGCGACGTCGAGCGTGTCGCTGCCGCCCGTGGGGTTGTTGAGCAGCACGATCACGGTCGCATTCGAAGCGAGGGCTGCAGCAAGGCTGCCCGGATCGGTCTTGGTGCCGGCGCCGGTGCGGCCCTGCTCGACGAAGAACAGGCGGACCGGGTTGGTCACCAGGCCGGTCGTGTCGCCGTTCAGCACGACATCGGCGAAATTATAGGCGCCGACGGACTCGTTGATCCCGGTCACCGTGATCGGCGTGATCGCGTTGATCGTCGATGCTGCGCCATCGGCGTCGGTGTTCGACCCGTCGCCATAGCGGAAGCTGCCGGTGATCGCCGCATTGGTCAGATCGATGCCGGTGCCCACACCAGTGATCGTGCTGCTTTCGGCGACGGTGACGTTTCCGGCGAAGGTCGCGCCGGTCATGTCGATACCGCGCGTGCCGCTGGTCGAGGCACCGCTGATGTCGAGCGTCGCGAAGCTGATCGTGCCGGACGCATTGCGGGCATCGACACCGGTCATTCCCGCGCCCAGGCCGGTGATGTCGACATCGCCGAAGCTGATCGTGCCGGCGCTGCCGGTGCCGAAGCGGATGCCGTTGCTGTTCGCGATGGTCGTGGCGCCGGTGAAGGTCGCGGTGCCATCGATATCGTCGAGCACGATTCCGGTGCCGCCGCTACCGCTCACGCTGAGCGCGCCGATCGTGATGGTGCTCGATGCAGAAGCGCCCTGCACCGTCACGCCACCCGCCGCAGCATTGCTGATCGTCGCGCCGGCGATGTTCAGATTGCCCGACACGGTCTGCGCGAACAGGCCGGTGCCGCCGATATTGGCGAGCGTCAGCTGGCCGAGCGAGGCCGATCCGTTGCCGACCAGCCGCACGCCGTCGCCGGTGCTGTTCGAGACCGTCACGGCACCGAGAGTCAGAGTCCCGGTGTTGTTCAGCAGCGAAACGCCATGGCTCGCGCCGTTCGCGACCGTGATCGCGCCGAGCGTCACCGCACCGCTATTGCCGGAAACGCTGAGGCCCGCGCCCCCGCTGTTCGCGACCGAGACCGGTCCGATCGTGACCGCGCCGCTATTGTTCTGGATGGCCACGCCGGCGCCGGCGGTGTTCGCGACGCTGGCCGCCCCGATGTTCACCGCTGCCGCGCTGTTCGCCGCGGTGATGCCCGCGCCCGCGCTCGCACCGCCCACGGTGACGCTGCCGACATTGACCGTGCCGCCGG